>ERZ824488.3602-NODE-3602-length-11404-cov-6.455899_pt1 | contig 11404 bp, 10 predicted proteins | sample MGYA00519936_ERZ824488 | MGnify/ENA primary metagenome ERZ824488 (study PRJEB31778, sample SAMEA3449153) | human gut metagenome | biome: human gut; feature: human-associated habitat; material: faeces | place: United Kingdom | collected 2010/2012 ... | reverse complement strand
ATGCTTAGCACAGTAGTGTTATCGAACGAGAACCAAACTTGCCGAGGTTGGGAAGCTCCTACCTCTACAGGTGGGGAGGATGTCACAATTATGGTATACTGTGTTTTGAGAGGTAGTGAATGGAATTTAATTTTAAATATAGAAATGATATCAGGTCGAAAGTGAATGGGGAGAAATGAATGGATAAAATTGGACATTTAGTTATGACAAAGTCATTATCGGGAAATATACACAGAGCACATAAAGCAGCATTATTGTTTGGAAGTATTCTGCCAGATCTGCTGGTGTATACTTATCTGGAGGGTCATACATGGGAAGCAACGTTCGAACAGATTACAAAACAGATGGAAGTGTTAGAGGCAAAAGGAAGAGGCGGAAGCTTTTCTTATTTAAAACTTGGATGGATTCTTCATTATGTGGAAGATTATTTTACCTATCCGCATAATACGATTTTTGAGGGAACAATTCCAGAACATTATGCTTACGAGAAAAAAATGACAAGGTGGATGAGGGAGGGAGCTTTAGAGCAGATGTCCCTTCCGATGTGTAAAAAGCTTGATTCTGCTGCGGAAGTGGAGGAGAGACTTCAGGAATTACATGACAGATACCTTTCACAGAAAATGTGTTATGAGAATGATATGGCATATATGCGGCAGATGGTTTCGGAAATATTGAATTGTTATGCCGAGATTTTTGTGAGAAAGAGCGAGTTCGCACGTTTTATGGAATGGGTGCGGAAGAAAGTTGGAATAATGACGGGATTTGTTTCTTAGAGTGTGTTTGAAAAATTTTTATATAGTTCAGCTAAATATGGGAAACTTGTTTTGCGAAATAATCGGCGATTGAATTACAGAGGATTCCTGCCTGACTTCCTAAAAGAAGCCATAGAGCGTGTTTGAAAAATGCTTTTTTCAAACACGCTCTAGTATCTTTTACTTAAAAAAGTTCAGAACTTCTTGCGTGAAAATCCAGAAATGAAGTGAATTGAATTTAAAATTTATTTGTTCCTATAAAAATGCAAGAAAAAGCGCAAAAAACATTGACAAAATGAAGGAAAAGGATTATAAAACTTCATGTATACAAGAAATGGCTTGTATACATGAAAGGAGAGGACAAAAATGAATACATTAGTCATTGTTTTAATTGCTGCTGTTTTATTGACAGTTGCATATGCATTTTATGGACGGTGGCTTTCTAAAAAATGGGGAATTGACCCAAAAGCAGAGACACCAGCTCATAAGTTTGAAGATGGACAGGATTATGTTCCAACTGACGGTTGGACAGTATTTAGCCATCAGTTTTCATCTATTGCTGGAGCAGGCCCTGTAACAGGAGCAATTCAGGCGGCAGTATTTGGATGGCTTCCAGTACTTTTGTGGGTATTAATTGGAGGTATTTTCTTTGGAGCAGTTACCGATTTTGGAGCATTATATGCCAGTGTAAAAAATGATGGTAAGTCCATGGGACTTCTGATCGAAAAATACATCGGTAAACTTGGAAGAAAGTTATTTCTTATTTTCTGCTGGCTGTTTACTTTAATTGTTATCGCAGCTTTCGCTGATATGGTAGCAGGTACATTTAATGCTTATACGGTAGATGCCAATGGTGTGATTGCACTTTCCGATGCAGCAAAAACAAATGGAGCAGCAGGAACAATTTCCCTTTTATTTATCGCATTTGCAATGATTTTTGGTTTACTTCATAAACATCTGCATCTGACAGGATGGAAGGAAACGGTTGTTGGATTAATCTGTACTGTAGCAGCACTTGCTATTGGTATGACAATGCCAATTACATTAGGAAAGGACGGCTGGACATATATTACATTTGTATATATTTTCTTTGCGGCAGTACTTCCAATGTGGTTATTAAAACAGCCTCGTGATGCGATGACAACCTATATGTTTATTGGAATGATCGCAGGAGCTGTTGTTGGATTATTAGTAGCGCATCCTACAATGAATCTTCCTGTATTTACAGGCTTCCATAATGATCAGCTTGGTGATTTATTCCCTATTTTATTCGTAACCGTTGCTTGTGGAGCAGTTTCTGGTTTCCACAGTTTAGTATCTTCCGGAACATCTTCAAAGACGGTATCCAATGAAAAAGATATGTTAAAAGTTGGTTACGGCGCAATGGTATTAGAAAGTTTACTTGCAGTTATCGCTTTATGTGTAGCAGGAGCGGCAGCGTCCGCTAACGGAACACCAGCAGATGGAACACCATTCCAGGTATTCTCAAGCGGTGTAGCTGGATTCTTTGAAATGTTTGGAATTCCAGTATATGTAGCACAGTGCTTCATGACAATGTGCGTATCCGCGCTTGCACTTACAAGTTTGGATGCCGTAGCGCGAATTGGCCGAATGAGCTTTCAGGAATTGTTCAGTGTTGATGATATGGAACACGCAGAAGGATGGAGAAAAGTTTTATGTAATACATACTTCTCAACAATCATCACCTTAGCAGCAGCCTTTGTATTAACAAGAATTGGTTATGCAAATATCTGGCCATTATTTGGTTCCGCAAACCAGCTCTTATCTGCTTTAGTATTAGTAACACTTTGCGTATTCTTAAAAGTAACCGGACGAAGCAACAAAATGCTTTTCCCACCACTGATTATCATGCTTTGTGTAACAGGAACCGCATTAGTAGAGAGAACCATTTCTCTCGTACAGGCATTTTCTGCTGGTTCCGCAACATTTTTAGTAGAAGGCTTACAGCTGATTATCGCTATTTTACTGATGATACTTGGAGTGATCATCGTAGTAAATTCACTCCGGGCTTACTTCGCCTCAAAGAAGAATTCGGAAATTTAATTCGCTAGACAGGCAAGTATAGAAACAGACGAACAAAATAATCCATATATGTGACTTTAGTCGCAGCGTGTTGAATACTCGCTTATATGCTCGTATCCAACACTTGCTCCGAGGCCACAGATATGGATTATTTTGATTATATAGTTCTGACTGTGGCTGCTGTTGTGTCATATTGGCAAGGATTAGGAATAAAATTTAGTAGAATTTCAAATTGAGGGATTTGTAAATTTATTATGAGGTTAAAATTTTCAGGGAGCATTAATTATTCCTTAAATCCCATTCATATCTGATTTGATTCCTACGGCAAGCAAAGACAGAAAGCTTGGAAGGCAATAGTTTACATCTGTGGCCTGGGAGCAAGGTTTGAATGTAAGCGTGCCCGCGAACATTCAAACCGCCGCGACTAAAGTCACAGATGTAAACTATTGCCTTCCAAACTTTCGTCTGTTTGATATACTGAATCAAATCAGCTCACCTTGACTTCTTTGTGTGGAGAAATTATAATCTTAAATTAAGATTATAAGTAGAATTTAAAGCAACATTTGGAGAAGAAGCTTGGAGGAAGAGAGAAGATGGATGCAGCGAAGATGAATCAGGCAATTCGAATTGCCAAGCTATATTATGAGTTACATTATAACCAGTTAGAAATTGCGGCACGAGAGGGAATTAGCAAGTCTTCTGTAAGCCGTATTTTAAAGAATGCGATGGACATGGGGATTATAGAAGTTCGAATTAAAGATTCTGTTTTGGCAAATGGGAATCTGGAGAATGAACTGATTGCCAGATTTCCGATTAAAAGGGCGATTATTGTGCCAGATTTGGTAGGTAATTCGCAGATATTAATGCAGGATGTCTGTGCGGCATTAGCAGAAGACCTCCCACGTTATATAAAAAATGATAGTGTCATTGGAGTAACATGGGGACATGCACTTGCAGTATTAGCCCAGCAGCTTCCAAAGATTAAGAGAAGCGGGGTATCTGTGATTCAGTTAACTGGAGGATTTTCCAGAGCAATTTTCGAATCGGGTGCTTTGGATGTGTTGAAAAGGTTTGTAGACAGTGTTGGAGGAACAGGTTATCAGATTCCAGCGCCGGCAATGGTGGCGGAATCTTCGATTGTTGAAGCTTTGAAAAAAGATCCACAGATTCATGAAATCCTTGAAATGGCGGAAGTGTGCCAGACAGCAATTTATTCCGTAGGTAACTTAGAACGTCCGTCCATTGTATATGAAATGGGACTTATTGATGAAAATGATTATAAAGACTTCAGCAGAAGAGGAGCAGTAGGAGACTGCTGTTCCCACTTTATAAAACAAAACGGGGAACTATTTGATAAAAAAATAGATGCCCGTGTTGTAGGGGCTTCCCTTGAAACGATTAAAAAGATTCCAAATAAGTTAGTTGTTGCCGTGGGAAAAGAAAAAGAGAAGATTATAACAGCGGCACTTCAAGGAGGACTGGTAGACAGTCTCTATATTGATGAGCCAACAGCAGAATTAATAGTAAGACATAATTAATTTACTATTTAATTCATTAGACAAACTACAGACAAAGACACCCGAGAAGAGAACCCATCTAGCTGGTTTGGAGTTTGAGCTGCCGATTGTGAATGAGAAGAATGAACCTGTCAATTTTGAAGTGATTTATCAGGCAACAGATCGATTTATTGATACATTTTCTTTTTTGAATGTGAGCAGAGATGATAATGAACATATTTATCTGGCAGTTGATGACAAGACAGGAGATGGTCTGTCTTATGATTGCAGTTATAATACGTTAAAAATTTCTTTTGGGAAAGAAGAAGATATGAATGTGCTGTACAAAAGATTTTGTCAGTATTATACTTATATACAGAAGAAACTGCGTAAAGAGGGGCATATGCTGACTGGCATGGGTATTAATCCCCGTTATGCAGTGAATCAGAATGTACCGGTAGTAAGTGAGCGGTATCGTATGTTATTTCATCACCTGTCTTCTTATAAAAAGTATGGCAACAGTATTCCATTTCATTCTTATCCGAATTTTGGACTATTTTCGTGTGCAAGTCAGATTCAGCTTGATGTAGAAGAAGAGCAGGTAGTTCCAATGCTGAATACATTTACAAAGTTAGAACCGTTTAAGGCATTGATTTTAGCGAACTCTTTATGGGGAGAGAATGCGGAGATTTTATGTAGCAGGGATAACTTTTGGAGAAACAGTCTTCATGGCTTGAATCGCCATAATGTTGATATGTATAATGTTGTATTTGATACAACAGATGAAATTGTTCGATACATAAAGAGTATGAGCTTATACTGTGTAGAAAGAGAAGGAAAATATATTAATTTTCCACCAGTGGTTCTTAGTAAATATTTTTCCTCTGACCGGATAAAAGGGGAATACTTCGATGGAAATAGATATCGGGAAATCACATTCCATCCGGAGATTTCCGATTTGCAATATTTACGGTCATTTAAATTTGAAGATCTGACTTTCCGTGGGACAGTAGAGTTTCGAAGTGTATGTGAGCAGCCGGTAGGTGAAATTATGGCATCGGGAGCATTGCATGCTGGCCTTATGGAAAATATCGGAGAGCTTTCGGAATTTTTAGAGAAAGATACTTCCATCTATCATAATGGATATAATGCATCTGAGTTGAGAAGAACATTTCCTCAGGCCTTTATATGGAAGGGCGGAGAAACTTTTAAGTCCAGGCAGACAGATGGCAGAAGGAATGGAGAACGGAAAAACACTGGAGGATTACATCGAAGAGTATGGAGGAATGTAATGCTGCATATTGAAAATGAGTATATAAGAGAACATTTATTAGATGGTGCATTTGGAATTGAGATGGAAAGTCTGCGTGTTGTAGGAGATGGTATGCTTTCACAGACTGCACATCCTTTTCCGGGAGATGCACATATCGTCAGAGACTTCAGTGAAAACCAGACCGAAATTAATACAGGAGTAAATGAAAGCATCGAGGCGGCAATTGAAGAATTAAAAGGACATACCAGAAGAATTCAGGAAAAGTTAAAGGCACTTCCAGAGCCAGAATTGCTGTGGCCATTTTCTAATCCTCCATATATTGGCGGGGAGAAAGATGTGCCAATTGCACAGTTTGATGGGAAAGATGCACATAAAACAGCCTACCGTGAATATCTTTCCGATAAATACGGACGTTATAAGATGACATTTTCGGGAAGTCATGTAAATTTTTCTTTTTCAGAAGATTTGTTAAGAGCAGATTTTGCTTTGCAGTCTGAGCCGGATTTTATGAAATATAAGAATAAATTGTATTTGGAGCTGGCGCAGAAAATGGCTGTATATGGCTGGATTTTAGTGGCAGTTACGGCGGCCAGTCCGATTGTAGACAGTTCTTTTATGGAAAAAGGTGTCTATGGGAAAAGTGTTTTTACAGGCTTAAGTTCTGTAAGATGCAGTGAACTTGGTTACTGGAATGAATTTCCACCGACATTTGATTATAGCGATATTGATTCTTACGTGAATTCTATTGAAAAGTATGTTAAAAATGGCTTACTAAAAGCACCGTCAGAACTCTATTATCCTATTCGTTTAAAACCTGCAGGAGAAAATAATCTTATATCTTTGAGGAAGAATGGAATCAATCATATCGAACTTCGTATGTTTGATTTAAATCCTCTCACAGGAGCTGGAATTGATGCGAGAGATGTGAAGTTTGCACAGCTTTTAATGGTGTGGCTCGCAACGATGCCATCCTGGTATGTTTCCAAAAAGGATCAGGTAAATGCTGTACAGAATTTTAAAAATGCGGCCCATTATGATTTAAAGACAGTAAAAATTGCCCGTACGGAAAAAAGAGCGCGGTCTATCGTACATGAGGCATTAAAAGTTATCGGATGGATGAAAGAGTTTTATCAAGGCCTGAAAATGGACGATGTTCAACAAATCTTAGATTTTGAATATGAGAAATTTGTTGATCCAGAGAAGAGATATGCATGGCAGGTTCGAAAACAATATCAGGAAAACTATGTAGAAAAAGGACTTGTATTAGCGAGACAAAAACAAAATATGACTGTTTAGAGATATTTAGATATGACTGGAATCTCAGAAATTTTATAATCAGATACTTGCGAAAGAAAATCAAAATAGCTCAAAATGGTCATAATACAATATATGAGGAGAGAAGAAAATCAATGTGTGAATTGTTTGGAGTAGATTCTGCAAAAAAGATACCGTTAAATGAGTTATTAAGAGAATTTTTTTCGGATGGAACAGAACATCCCCACGGTTGGGGTATGGCATTTTTTTACGGCAATGCTGTTTCTTTAGAAAAGCAGCCACAGTCTGCTGTGACAAGCAATTATTTAAAGCAGAGACTTCGTGCTAAAATAGAGACAGACAAGATGATTGCACATATCCGTCTTGCGACCAGGGGAACAATGGACTATGAAAATACACATCCGTTTGTTATGCGTGATAATTATGACCGCACCTGGACGTTAGCGCATAATGGAACAATATTTGAAAGTGAAGTACTTGAGCCATTTGTAGCGGCAGAAGACGGAGATACGGACAGCGAACGCATTTTGTGCTATATTATTGATCAGGTAAATGCAGCGCAGGATGAAAAGGGAGCGGCACTGACAAAAGAAGAACGTTTTGCGCTTCTTAATCGTATTATCCTGGAAATCGCGCCAGAGAATAAGCTGAATCTGCTTATTTTTGACGGAGAGATTATGTACATTCATACTAATTATAAAGACAGCCTGTACCGTTGCCGTAAAGACACAGCAATCGTTATGGCAACTCGTCCTCTCGACCGTGATAAATGGAAGAACGTCCCAATGAATCAGTTACTTGCCTATGAAGATGGGAAGCTTATTTATACGGGTACAAAACATGAGTATGAATTTGTAGACAGCGAAGAGAAGATGCATATGCTGTTTCTTGATTTTGCAAATCTTTAAAAATAACACAGAAAAGGAAGAAATATATGTTAAATCAATTTTCAAGAACCCAGCTTTTACTGGGGGAAGAAGCAATGGATAAATTAAAAAATTCCCGTGTGGCAGTTTTTGGAGTCGGCGGAGTTGGTGGTTATGTCTGCGAGGCATTAGCGCGAAGCGGAGTCGGTACATTTGACCTTATTGATGATGACAAAGTGTGTCTTACAAACTTAAATCGTCAGATTATTGCCACAAGAAAAACAGTTGGCAAATACAAAGTAGAAGTAATGAAGGAGCGTATTTTAGACATTAATCCTGATGCACAGGTCAATGTCCACCAATGCTTTTTCCTTCCAGAAAATGCAGATGATTTTCCATTTGATGAATATGATTATGTTGTCGATGCAGTCGATACTGTTACCGCAAAAATCGAGATTATTATGCAGGCGCAAAAGCACGGAACTCAGGTAATCAGCAGCATGGGAGCTGGCAACAAACTTGATCCGGCAGCCTTCCAAGTAGCCGACATTTACAAAACCAAAATGTGTCCACTTGCAAAAGTAATGCGTCGCGAACTGAAAAAGCGAGGTGTAAAAAAACTGAAAGTCGTTTACTCCGAAGAAAAGCCAACACGTCCAATCGAAGATATGTCCATAAGCTGCAGAACAAATTGTATCTGCCCTCCGGGAGCGGAGCATAAATGTACGGAACGACGCGATATTCCGGGAAGCGTAGCTTTTGTACCATCTGTGGCAGGGCTTATTATCGCAGGGGAAGTTGTGAAGGATATTGCTGGGAAATAGGATTTTGCCAGAGAATTTTTTATATGCTCAAAGAACGGGTGAAGCATTTAATCACTTTCTAAGTACTAGAGCGTGTTTGAAAAATCATTGGGGCATTTATTTAGGAAATCAGGCTGGAATTGTGGGGGTTTCTAAACGTTAAAAGCACAAAGAAATGAAGAATATAGTTTTCAAAGATTGCGTAACACCGTCAAAAGCTATATTGAGAAAAATAAAGGGGAATGTGAGGTATATCCATCACCATTTGCGGTTTTTTAAATAAAGATGAAAAAATATATGTGGAGCCAGATATCAGTGTCATTTGTGATAAAGATAAATTAAATGACAGGGGCTGTGTAGGTACCCCGGATTTTGTAATCGAAGTTGTTTCAAAGTCTAGCAGGAAGATGGATTATACAACAAAGAATGCATTATATTCGGATGCCGGTGTAAGAGAATATTGGATTGTTGATCCTGAAAAGGAGCGAACAACGATTTACTATTACGAGCAGGATGAAGCACCGATGATAAGCCTATTTACTCAGACGATTCAAAGTGGGATTTATGAAGGATTGGAGATTAATATATCGGAATTGTTGAAGTAGATAGCATTCTGTAATAACAAGTGGAATGTATAGATTAGGAAAATCCAAAATGTAGCGGTTAAAAGAAAGTTTCAAAATTAAACTAACCTTTACATTCCAATATGTTATTACTATAAATTTATATTATAGAAGAAAATAATTGAGATGACAATATATTTAGGATTCTAATTGATGTTAATATAGAAAGAAAAATATTATTCCAGTTAGATTAATATTGTAAAATGCTGAGATAGATGCTATAATGAAGCTACAATCTTGGTGAAAGGTAAAGTGTAGTCTATTAATAAGATTTTTGTCTATGTAGAGGTAATAAAAATTGTCGACCAGTAATGATGTGAAAATATAGGAAGGTCGACAATGGGATAAATATAGGCTGAGAGCGAAATTATAATAAAAATATGGATATAAGATGAGGAGAATAGAAAGAGGTCGACAGAAAAAGAAGAAAGACTATAGATGATATAATGGTAGTTGGAGGACGGGAATTAATAGATACATTATGGAATGTAAATGATTTAGTTGATGATTTAGTAATTGTTGCTAAGTCGAATTAATAGATACATTATGGAATGTAAATAGAGGATACTTCCAAATTGGTGATGGATATAAAACAGAATTAATAGATACATTATGGAATGTAAATATTCTCTTTATCTCAAAATCTCTGTCTGTGATAGGAATTAATAGATACATTATGGAATGTAAATAAACAAACAATGTGGACATTGAAAAAACAAAAAAACGAATTAATAGATACATTATGGAATGTAAATTGGGTAGCTGTGTTAAGTGATGGGAAACAAAACAAGAATTAATAGATACATTATGGAATGTAAATAGTGCTTTTGATGCATCTGCAATTCCAAGACCAAGAAGAATTAATAGATACATTATGGAATGTAAATACAATAGACGTATCGCTTGTTGTCGTTAGAACAACGAATTAATAGATACATTATGGAATGTAAATTTATTTGCAAGGGCGAAACAAATGGCACAAGGAAAGAATTAATAGATACATTATGGAATGTAAATTATGGTATTAACCCTGAGAAATACCGTACAATCCTCGAATTAATAGATACATTATGGAATGTAAATGCTCTTGCTTCTCGGATAAGAGTTTCTGTATCTGGAATTAATAGATACATTATGGAATGTAAATCGCCATGTCCTCGCGCAGCGCCTCCCACCTCTGCCCTGAATTAATAGATACATTATGGAATGTAAATACGAACAGGAAATTCAGGAAAAACCCTGTCTCATCATGAATTAATAGATACATTATGGAATGTAAATATTTTAGGTGTCCAAAATGTGGAAGAGAATACACGAATTAATAGATACATTATGGAATGTAAATAATTTATGATACAATCCTTTTCTCATTTCTGAGGATGAATTAATAGATACATTATGGAATGTAAATGTATTTTTACATAGATAACTTATCCTGGTACAAGGGAATTAATAGATACATTATGGAATGTAAATTTGGTTGAGACGATGATATTCCTATTATGTCAACGAATTAATAGATACATTATGGAATGTAAATAATGTGGATAAGGTTTGCTTTCATAGAGAAGGTAGCCGGAATTAATAGATACATTATGGAATGTAAATGGGATTAACTTCATATGTCCCACGGTCTTCAGTCTTGAATTAATAGATACATTATGGAATGTAAATGATGATGTATTTGTTTTTTTTGTAAGCTGATTTAATGAATTAATAGATACATTATGGAATGTAAATAAAGAATATCTGCAAAAAATACGCTATATTGCAGAGAATTAATAGATACATTATGGAATGTAAATACGGCAGTACAGATTTCAATTTCCGGCCATTCCTTGGAATTAATAGATACATTATGGAATGTAAATCCACTTACTACATCACTCACCGTTCCTTCTTTCTCAGAATTAATAGATACATTATGGAATGTAAAAGATAGAACATAATAGTAAAGAATAAATTATTAAAGATGTTTATAATCCTTTAGAAAACTAAGCGAGAATTCTCGGTAGTTTAATTACCGAGATAAAAGTGTTTGTTTTTGTATATAGCTGAATGCGTTTTTTGAAAACAAAAATATGTTCGAAAAAATATTGACTATATAGTAAAATAATGGTATATCTATATGTATAAAATAAAGTCAGATATATTTTATCCTCTTACAGCAAGAAGACTCCGACCTCTAAGGTGGGAGATGAATTGTGTCTGCTACCTGCTTGATAGAGCATCCTGATTATAGTATAGTATCTTTAGTCGGATAATAAAAAATT
>ERZ824488.3601-NODE-3601-length-11410-cov-5.348305_pt1 | contig 11410 bp, 9 predicted proteins | sample MGYA00519936_ERZ824488 | MGnify/ENA primary metagenome ERZ824488 (study PRJEB31778, sample SAMEA3449153) | human gut metagenome | biome: human gut; feature: human-associated habitat; material: faeces | place: United Kingdom | collected 2010/2012 ... | reverse complement strand
CTGACGATACAAAAATTTATTATTTTTTATTGTCCTCTTGACGGGGAGCATACCAGAAATGATCTGAAAAGTATGGTTCCTTTTTGAAAAAGCGAGGGAGAAAGAAGAGACTTTCCCTGTGAAGTTTCTGATAAATATCAGGAAATCTTACATCGGCCCAGATACCATTTTTCAACCAGTCCGATCAGAGCATAGAGCAGCATGGCGATCACGCAGAGGATGCAGATGCTCATCAGCAGCCAGTCGAGCTTGAAGACCTGACTGCCGTAGATGATCATATAGCCAAGTCCTTCCCTGCCGCCGATAAATTCTCCGATGATCACGCCCACCAGACAGAGCCCGATATTGACCTTCATGGTGCTGATGATCGCCGGAATGCAGCTTGGGATCACTACCTTGGAGAGGGCATGGAGCCGGTTTCCGTGAAGAGTGTAGATGAGCATGATTTTATCTGGGTCTACTTCGGAAAATTCGGAATAGAGGTTCAGTATGCTCCCGAAGATTGCAACAGACATTCCGGCAATGATAATTGTTGTGCGGTTTGCGCCGAGCCAGACAATAAGAAGCGGAGCAAGCGCAGATTTTGGCAGACTGTTCAGGACGACCAGATAAGGCTCCAGGATTTCCGAAAGCTTCCGGAAGAGCCAGAGAAGGACGGTGACAAAAAGGCTGAAGAAGATTACCAGGACAAAACTGACCAGGGTTTCGTAAAGGGTTACTCCGATATGGCGGAAAATACTGCCGTCACCGGTCATTTCCAGAAAACACAGGGCAATCCGGGAGGGGCTGCTGAAGATGAAGGAGTCGATGAGTCCTGTATTTGCGGCAAATTCCCAGAGGAAGAGAAAGGCAAGCAGGATGGAGACTCTGGAAACGGCAACGATCCGTTTATGTCGGCGCCGCATATTCAGGTAATGCAGCTGGTTTTTTGAAAGTTCATTCATCCGGGTTCAGCTCCTTCCAGATCAGATTGAAATAAGTCTTAAATTCCGGGGCATTGCGGCGGGCAAGCGGGGAAAGTCCCGGATCAGAAAAGGAAACATTGACCGTTTGCCCGATGGTTGCCGGACGGCTTGTGAGAACAAGGATCCGGTCAGCAAGACTGATCGCTTCAGCAAGGTCATGGGTGACAAGGATCGCTGTTTTTTTCTCTTTTTTGATAATCTGCCCGATATCATCACTGACATTTAACCGGGTCTGATAATCCAAGGCAGAAAAGGGTTCATCCAAAAGCATGATATCCGGCTTCAGGACCAGCGTGCGGATCAGCGCGGCTCTCTGGCGCATTCCTCCGGAAAGTTCGGATGGTTTTGCATTTGCAAAGGCATTCAGGCCGTATTGTGTAAGAAGGGCTCTTGCCAGTGCGCGGGAACGGGCAGTCAGTGCATGCTGAATCTCGAGACCGAGAAGAACGTTCTGATAGATGGTACGCCACTCAAGAAGTTCATCCTTTTGCAGCATATATCCGATGCCGGAAGTATTGTCCGGATGATAGCTGCCGTTTATTTTGATGAGACCTTTTTCCGGGGTGAGAAGACCTGCAATCAGGTGGAGCAGTGTAGATTTTCCGCACCCGGAGGGACCGACCAGAGCAATAAATTCCCCTTCGCGGACCGAAAAGGTGATGTCTTTCAGGGCGTAGGTTTCTCCTTCCAGTGTATGGTAAGCATAATGAACGTTTTTCAGTTCCAGTGCATATTGCATGATAATCCTCCAGATACAGAAACGATCATAAGTCTTTTACTTACAGTTTATGAGAAATAAAAAAAAGCGTGTGTGCATCTGGCTGGAATGGAGCGGAAAAAGAAAAACAGAGCAGAAAAGATATTGTGCGAAGAGAACAGCTGCACTATAATAAGAAACAAATCTGCAATATGAGGAGAGATGAACAGATGCAGAAAAAGAATTACCAGAAAGAACTGGATAAAAAGATAGAACAGATCGTATCGGAAAAGAAGGTTCCACGTCTGTTCCTTCACAGCTGTTGTGCACCATGCAGCAGTTATGTGCTGGAATATCTGTCGGAATATTTTGAGATTACGGTTTTTTATTACAATCCGAATATTTTCCCGGAGGCGGAATTTGAAAAACGGATCCACGAACAGGAGAAGCTGATCCGTGAGCTTCCGGCGAAACATACGATCCATTTTCAGGCGGGAAATTATGACAGTGAAAAATTTTACGAGATGGCGAAGGGACTGGAGATGATTCCGGAAGGTGGAGAGCGGTGCTTCAGGTGTTATGAGCTCAGACTCCGGGAAGCTGCGAGATTTGCAAAAGAAGGCAGATATGATTATTTCACCACAACCCTTTCCATCAGTCCGCTGAAAAATGCACAGAAGCTGAATGAGATTGGTGAGCGGCTTGCCGGGGAATATGGAGTGGCTTATCTGGTTTCGGATTTTAAAAAGAGAAATGGATATAAGCGTTCAACCGAGCTGTCAAAGATTTACGGACTTTACCGCCAGGACTATTGTGGCTGTATTTATTCCAAAAATCAGAGAGAACGGGAAAAGAAACTTCGGGAGGAAGAGGAAAGTTCTGTGAAAAGTTAAGAGGGGAACTTTACAGAATCCGACATTCTATGGTACACTAAAGCACAGAATTACGTTGAAGAAAAGAGGGAAAGCTATGGCACAGTTATGGGGAGGACGTTTTACGAAAGAAACCGACAAACTGGTTTATAATTTCAATGCGTCCATTTCATTTGATAAACGATTTTATGAGCAGGATATACAGGGCAGCAAGGCGCATGTTATGATGCTTGCAAAGCAGGGGATCCTGACAGACGATGAGAAGCAGCAGATTCTGGACGGACTGGAAAGCATCCGCAGGGATGTAGAGAGCGGAAAGCTTGAGATTACAGAGGAATACGAAGATATCCACAGTTTTGTAGAGGCAAATCTGATCGACCGGATCGGGGATGCAGGAAAGAAGCTGCATACCGGAAGAAGCCGTAATGACCAGGTTGCACTGGATATGAAGCTTTATACAAGAAGTGAGATCACCGCACTGCAGGGACTGGTTGTGGATATGCTCCGCGAACTTCTTGCGATCATGAAGGACAACACCGAGACGATCATGCCTGGATTTACTCATCTGCAGAAAGCGCAGCCGATCACACTGGCACACCATATGGGTGCTTATTTTGAAATGTTCAAAAGAGACCATATGCGTCTGAAAGATATTTACAAAAGAATGAATACCTGTCCGCTTGGATCCGGAGCACTTGCAGGAACCACTTATGATCTGGACAGAGCATACACCGCAGAGCTTCTCGGATTTGACGGACCGACACTGAACAGTATGGATTCGGTATCGGACCGTGATTATCTGATCGAGCTGATGAGTGCTCTATCTACGATTATGATGCATTTAAGCCGCTTCTCAGAAGAAGTGATCATCTGGAATTCCAATGAATACCAGTTTGTCGATATCGATGACAGCTACAGCACCGGAAGCAGTATCATGCCACAGAAGAAGAATCCGGATATTGCGGAACTTGTTCGTGGAAAGACAGGACGTGTATACGGTGCACTGACTTCGATCCTGACTACAATGAAAGGAATTCCGCTTGCTTACAATAAAGATATGCAGGAGGACAAAGAGCTGGTATTTGATGCCATCGATACCGTGAAAGGATGCCTGGCTTTATTTACCGGAATGCTCGCAACCATGAAGTTCAACAAAGAACGTATGCTGGAAAGCTGCAGACACGGATTTACCAATGCAACAGATGCAGCTGACTATCTGGTAAATCACGGGGTACCGTTCCGTGATGCACATGGAATCGTAGGAAAGCTGGTACTTTATTGCATCGATAAGAAGATTGCGTTAGATGATATGTCACTGGAAGAATATAAGGAGATCTCTCCGGTATTTGAAGAAGATATTTATGATGCGATCAGCATGGAGACCTGTGTCAATAAGAGAAATACGATCGGTGCACCTGGACCGGAAGCTATGAAAAAGGTGATCGCGCTTCACGAAGCGTATCTGGAAGAGTGCTAATCGTTATAAGGAAAATGAGCATTGCTGGTCACAGGTGCTGGAAACAGTAACATGAGCGTTAATAAGTAGACATAGTTTTTCAATTGTCAGGGTTGAAAAATGTCGGTAAATGCGCTATGATATACAAATCACGCGTACAAATGTGCGTATCAAAAAGACAAAACAGGAAATGAGGACATAAAAATGGATCAGAAATTAAGAGTAGGTATTCTTGGTGCAACAGGAATGGTAGGACAGAGATTTATCGCTCTGCTGGAAAATCATCCGTGGTTTGAGGTAGTAACACTTGCTGCAAGCCCGCGTTCCGCAGGAAAGACATATGAAGAAGCAGTCGGAGACCGCTGGAAAATGGACACTCCGATGCCGGAAGCAGTCAAGAAGATCGTTGTACATAATGTCAACGAAGTAGAAGAAGTTGCAAAGACAGTTGACTTTGTATTCAGTGCAGTTGATATGTCAAAAGATGAGATTCGTGCGATCGAGGAAGCATACGCAAAGACAGAGACACCGGTTGTATCTAATAATAGTGCCCACAGATGGACACCGGATGTACCGATGGTAATCCCGGAAGTAAACCCGGAACATTTTGCAGTCATCGAAGACCAGAAAAAGCGTCTTGGAACTACAAGAGGATTTATCGCAGTAAAACCAAACTGTTCGATCCAGAGCTATGCGCCTTGCCTTGCAGCATGGAAAGAATTCGGGCCGAAAGAACTGGTTGTTACAACCTACCAGGCAATTTCAGGTGCAGGAAAGACCTTTAAAGACTGGCCGGAAATGGTAGAAAATATCATTCCATTCATTGGTGGAGAAGAAGAAAAGAGCGAGCAGGAACCGCTTCGTGTTCTCGGCAGAGTTGAAAATGGACAGATCGTAAAAGCAGATTCTCCGAAGATCACATGCCAGTGTGTACGTGTACCGGTTCTTAACGGACATACCGCTGCCGTATTTATCAATTTTGAAAAGAAACCAACCAAAGAGCAGCTGATCGAAAAACTGGAAAGTTTCAAAGGCTTCCCGCAGGAAGCAGAGCTTCCGAGTGCACCGAAGCAGTTCATCCGCTATATGACAGAAGACAACCGTCCGCAGGTGAAACTGGATGTAGATTATGAGAACGGAATGGGAATTTCTATCGGACGACTCAGAGAAGATTCCCTTTACGATTATAAATTTATCGGACTTTCCCACAATACAGTCCGCGGTGCGGCAGGAGGAGCTGTTCTCTGTGCTGAGACACTGACTGCAAAAGGCTTTATCACAAAGAAATAGCTTTTGCAGGAAAGTTTAAAAGAAGTTAACTTTTCTTTCTTCTGATTCAGTGGTAGAATGAAATTATACCAGTGTAAAGGAAGAGTGAAGGTGGGCTAATATGAAAAAAGAAATGCAGAACTATACACAGAACAGAGAACTGTCCTGGCTGAAGTTCAATCAGAGGGTACTGGAGGAAGCAAAGGATTCTTCAGTACCCCTTCTTGAAAGAATGAAGTTTGTATCCATTTTTACAAGCAACCTGGATGAATTTTTTATGATCCGCGTAGGAAGCCTGTATGATATGTCGCTTACGGATAACAGCACGATCGACAGCCGTTCGGGGATGAATCCGAAAGAGCAGCTGGATGCTATCTTTGTGGCTGTAGCACCATTGTATAAAGAGCGGGACAAGACTTACTCGGAAATCAAGAAGCTGCTGAATCCATACGGTGTCTGTGGACTATCGATAAAAGAGCTGGAGCAGCAGGAAAAGAAGTATGTGAAAAAGTACTTCAAAGACCAGATCCTACCGATCCTGTCTCCACAGATCGTGGATGCCAATCATCCATTCCCACATCTGCTCAATAAGGAACTGTATGTGATCGCAAGTCTGAAGCAGAATGGAACTTCCATGATTGGAATCGTACCGGTTCCACAGTTTGTGTCAGATATTTTATATCTTCCGGGCCATGATATCCGTTATATCCGTATGGAAAAGGTGATCATGGAATATCTGGATGTGGTGTTCGACAAATACGAGGTATCGAACAAGAATTATATCTGCGTGACAAGGAATGCAGATGTGTCGCCGGACGATGAGGCACTGGAGATCAATGATGATTTCCGCCTGCTGATGCAGGAAACCATTCACAAGCGCCGCAGAATGGCAGTAGTCCGCATGGAGACAGCGGAGCCGCTGGATAAGGAACTGGAAAAGTATTTCTGTGACAAATTTAAGATCACACCGGCACAGATCTACCGGACCAAGATGCCGATGAAGCTGGATTATATTTTTTCGATTATGGATAAGGTTCCGGCATCGCTGAAACGTTCTCTGATCGACGAACCGTTTACTCCGCAGCCGTCCCGCTATCTGACGGATGGAAAAGTGATTCCGCAGGTAAAGAAAAAAGATATACTTCTTTCTTATCCGTATGAGAGTATGGATCCGTTTCTGCGTATGATCAAGGAAGCGGCTTATGATCCGACCGTTCTTACGATCAGGATCACAATCTACCGTCTGGCAAAGAAGGCACGGCTGGTAGAGTACTTATGTGCAGCGGCCGAGAACGGCAAAGAGGTTACGGTTTTGATCGAGCTGAGAGCCAGATTCGATGAACAGAACAATATTGACTGGTCCGAACGTCTGGAAGAAGCAGGATGCCGTGTGATTTACGGATTTGAAGGTTATAAGGTGCATTCCAAGATCTGTCTGATCACTTACCGGAACCGCAACAATATCGAATACATTACGCAGGTGGGAACCGGAAACTACAATGAAAAGACAGCGACGATGTATACGGATGTGTCGCTGATCACAGCGGATAAGGGAATCGGAGAGGATGCAGCCGTCTTCTTCAAGAATATGTCCATTGGCAATCTCAATGGAAGCTATCAGCACATTATTGTTTCACCGACCAGTCTGAAACCAAAGGTGCTTTCGCTGATGGACGAGGAGATCAAAAAGGGAACGAACGGACGGATCATCATGAAGATGAATTCTGTGACGGATGTAGATTTTATCCAGAAGGTTTCCGAGGCATCAAATGCAGGGGTGAAGGTGGATTTGATCGTCCGTGGGATCTGCTGTATTCTTCCGGGAGTCAAAGGGTACACGGAGAATCTCCGTGTGACCAGTATTGTCGGACGTTATCTTGAGCATCCGCGTATTTTCCTTTTTGGAACCGGAGCGGATCAGAAAATCTATATCGGTTCCGCAGATATGATGACGCGTAATACGGAAAAACGCGTGGAAGTGGCATGTCCGGTTTACGATGAAACTATCAGGAAACAGCTGACACATATGCTGAAGATCATGCTTGCGGACAATGTAAAAGCGCGGGAATTAAAGAGTGACGGCAAATATTACATGAAAGAAAAAGGAACTTCAAAAGTCAATTCCCAGGAATATTTTATGCGTGAAGCAATCACCGTCAGACATCCGGAAGGACGGACAAAACAAAGCTTCGTTGATAAAATCCGGAAGATTTTTCGAAGAAAATAATTTGTTTTATGTTCTGAATATGATATGATAAAAAAGTGGAGCTGGTATCAGCTTCACTTTTTAAACGCTGTGAGAGTTGCTATAGCGTGAAAATACAGGAGTACAAAATTATTATATGGGTAAATCGGTATATATTGCAGAAAAGCCGAGTGTGGCACAGGAATTTGCCAAGGCACTGCATTTGAATTTGAAAAGAAAAGACGGATATCTGGAATCAGATGAGGCGATCGTAACCTGGTGTGTTGGTCATCTTGTCACGATGAGTTATCCGGAAGTATATGATGAAAAGTATAAGAGATGGTCTTTGCAGACACTGCCATTCATTCCGCAGGAATTTCTCTATGAGGTGATACCGGGAGTAAAGAAGCAGTTTGAGATCGTAAAAGGAATACTGACCAGGAAGGACGTAGACCGGATTTATGTCTGTACCGACTCGGGAAGAGAAGGAGAATACATTTACCGTCTGGTGGAACAGATGGCAGGCGTAAAAGGGAAAGAACGCCGGCGTGTGTGGATCGATTCCCAGACGGAGGAAGAGATCCTCAGAGGAATCCGTGAGGCGAAGGATCTGTCAGAATACGATAATCTGTCAGCTTCGGCTTATCTCCGTGCGAAGGAAGATTATCTGATGGGAATCAATTTTTCCAGACTTCTGACACTCAAATATGGAAACAGCATTTCAAATTATCTTGGGAATAAATACACGGTTGTATCTGTCGGACGTGTGATGACCTGTGTCCTTGGAATGGTCGTAAGGCGGGAACGGGAGATCCGTGAATTTGTTAAAACGCCGTTCTATCGTGTGATCGAATCGGTAAATGTAGACGGACATACTTTTACCGGTGAGTGGCGTGCAGTGAAAGGTTCGGCTTATTTTGAGTCTCCAAAGCTCTACAAAGAGAATGGATTTAAAGAGAAAGAGGAGGCCAAAAAGCTGATAGCTGTTTTGAAAGAGGGAACATCCCCTCTTACCTGCCGGATTGTATCCATCGAAAAGAAAAAAGAGAAAAAGAATCCGCCACTTCTGTTTAACCTTGCAGAACTTCAGAACGAATGCTCCAAACGGTTCAAGATCAGTCCGGATGAAACGCTCCGCATTGTGCAGGAACTTTACGAGAAGAAGCTTGTCACCTATCCGAGAACAGACGCCAGAGTGCTTTCGACGGCAGTATCAAAGGAGATCACAAAGAACCTGAACGGGCTGAGTAAATACCAGATGGCTGCACCATATATGCAGGATATTCTGCATTACGGAGCATATAAAAATCTGGCAAAGACGCGTTATGTCAATGACAAGCAGATCACGGATCATTATGCGATCATCCCGACAGGACAGGGACTTTCAGCATTGAATTCGGTATCTGCAACAGCTCATCATGTGTATGATGTGATCGTCCGGAGGTTTTTGAGTATCTTCTATCCTCCGGCAGTTTATCAGAAAGTGGCGTTGATAACACAGATCGGAAAAGAACAGTTTTTCTCCAACTTCCGTGTACTTGCGGAAGAAGGATATCTGAAGGTGGCAGGGGTCCCTGCACCAAAGAAAAATGCAAATGGTAATGACGCGGAAGGAGATGGAAGTGATAACAATGTGGATCTGGATGCCGTATTTTTTGCATCCATCCAGAAGTTAAAAAAAGGTGATATCCTGGATGTGAAATCACTGGATATTAAAGAGGGAGAAACTTCACCGCCGAAGAGATACAATTCCGGTTCCATGATCCTTGCGATGGAAAATGCAGGTCAGCTGATCGAGGATGAGGAACTTCGTGCGCAGATCAAAGGAAGCGGGATCGGAACCAGTGCGACCAGGGCGGAGATCCTGAAAAAGCTTTTCAATATCAAATATCTGGCACTGAATAAAAAGACGCAGGTGATCACACCGACGCTTCTTGGAGAAATGATCTATGATGTGGTGTTGAATTCTATCCGTTCACTTCTGAATCCGGAGCTGACGGCAAGCTGGGAAAAGGGGCTTAACTATGTGGCAGAGGGAGAAATTACATCGGATGAATATATGACAAAACTGGATCATTTTATTGTCAGCAGAACCAACGGAGTACTGGGACTGAATAACCAGTATCAGTTAAGAAGCTGCTATGACAGGGCAGCAGCATTTTATAAAAAAGAAACCAAAGGCAGAGCATCGAAAGGAAAGAAAGAATGAAAGAAATGACGGTTAAAGAAATGTATACGCTGGAAGAGACAATCGCAAAGGATTTGTTTGAAGGAGTGACCTACCCGTGGGAAGTACTTCCGAAAATCAGCAGTTTTATCCTGGAACTGGGTGCGTCTCTTCCGGAAGAAGAGTATGAAAAACGTGGAGAAAATGTGTGGGTTGCCAGATCCGCAAAGGTTGCACCGACTGCATTTATCGGCGGTCCGGCGATCATCGGAAAGGACGCAGAGGTAAGACACTGTGCGTTTATCCGTGGAAATGCGATCGTAGGAGAAGGTGCAGTTGTCGGAAATTCTACCGAACTGAAAAATGTGGTCCTCTTCAATAAAGTACAGGTTCCACATTATAATTATGTGGGGGATTCAATCCTTGGATACAAGTCACATATGGGAGCAGGTTCTATCACATCTAATGTGAAATCCGATAAAAAACTGGTGGTTGTAAAGACGCCGGAAGGAAATATCGAGACCGGTATGAAAAAGTTCGGCGCGATGCTGGGTGACCATGTAGAAGTTGGATGTGGAACCATTCTGAACCCGGGAAGTGTAGTAGGACCGCATACCAATATTTATCCACTTTCTTCGGTGAGAGGATTTGTGCCGGGAGGAAGTATTTACAAATGTGCAGGTGAAGTAGTTGAAATGAGACAGGAGTAATGTCGGATGAAGCTTACAATACTTGGAACGGGAAATGCAACAGTAACGGAATGCTATAATACATGTTTTGCCCTCTCGGATGGAAACAGGCATTTTCTGGTGGATACCGGCGGCGGAAACCGTATTTTAAAGGTGTTAAAAGACACCGGGATCCAGCTGGAAGACATTCACGATATTTTTATTACCCATGAACATATCGATCATCTTCTGGGCGTGATCTGGCTGATACGGATGATCGGGCAGAAGAAGATCGGCCAGGGAAAATATGAGGGGAATCTGCGGATCTACTGCCATGAAGAGCTGGCAAGATCAATCCGCATGATCGCAGAGCTTACAATCCAGAAAAAGGTGACGAAATATTTTGATGACCGGATTCTTTTTGTGCCGGTGCATCACGGAGAGACAAAGGAAATCCTTGGCTGTCCGGTCACCTTTTTCGATATTTTTTCCACGAAGGCAAAGCAGTTCGGATTTACGATGCTGCTTCCGGACGGAGTGAAGTTTACCTGCTGCGGTGACGAACCGTACAATGAGAAAGATTATGAATTTGTGAAAGGCAGCGACTGGCTGACCCATGAGGCGTTCTGCCTGTATGGAGAAGCAGATAAGTTCAAGCCTTATGAAAAGCACCACAGTACTGTGAAAGAAGCATGTCAGCTTGCCGAGGAGCTTCAGATTCCGCATCTGATCCTGTATCATACGGAAGAGATGCATCTTAAGGAGAGGAAAGAGCTTTATACGCGAGAAGGACGGGAGTACTATCACGGGAAGTTGTTTGTACCGGATGATCTTGAGGTGTTTGAGCTTTAGATTGCAGGACGGGCGGTCTGCGGGAAAATAGAAGACGGACGCGCTTTTAATAAAATAAACCGGACAGATTTAGTTGTGCAGGGCATTCCGATGAGCCTCCGAATGCGAAATTATGTCAGCAATGGCTTCCATAATTTTTAAGTCTCATCTTCATTGCACAAAAGACAATCTGTCCGGCTTATTTTATCTCAGTCGAGAAGACTCCCACCTTTTCAGGTGGTGAGTAATAGCAAATTTGTCTCAGTGGGAGTCCAATCTCCGACTGAGATAAACGCTCCG
>ERZ824488.3597-NODE-3597-length-11423-cov-3.100457_pt1 | contig 11423 bp, 8 predicted proteins | sample MGYA00519936_ERZ824488 | MGnify/ENA primary metagenome ERZ824488 (study PRJEB31778, sample SAMEA3449153) | human gut metagenome | biome: human gut; feature: human-associated habitat; material: faeces | place: United Kingdom | collected 2010/2012 ... | reverse complement strand
TGTGTCCCCTTTTTCTGTCTTCCATCCGGTGAAAATATATTGACTTGTTTCCGGCTCTGCCTGCGGCAATTCAATATCTCCGCCGCGCGTGAAAGTATCCTCATCAAAATAACTTGTCAATACGGTTGTTTTATTTACCAATCCTTTTGCCAGTACTCCGGCAGCATTCATCACAACAGCAGTCACAGCTTTCCCGCTTTCCCCCGACGTGTCATTTATTTTGAAATAGTAAATCAGCGGTTCTTTTTCGCTTTCCTGTATGATGACTCTAACCATGTTGTGCGCTGCTTCTTTTAAGTAAACTTCGTTGCTGCGTGTGCCGTTGACATATACAGACACATTTTTCTGAGATTTCAGGTTATTCACCTTTACATCAAAGGCTCCGCTTACATTCACCGGAATCGTTTTGCCTTCTTGTAAGTCTTTTATCTCATTTCCATCAATGACGATGGAAAGCGGTTTTTCTGTTTTGCCGACAGCATTCTCATTTGCCTTGGCAACGCGTACCATATTCACCTCTGTGGATTTTTCACCAATGCCGCCGTTTTTGATGCTGGTTGCAGTCTGGATCTTGATATAATGAATGCCATTTGGAAAACTTACCGGATTACCGGCTTCGTCCACAGCCCATGCCAAATCCATGCCGTCGGTAGCCGTGTGTGCAACTCTTCCGGAGGCTGTGATATGGGATCCCGTGTACGGATTGTCGGCCTCGTTGCTTCCCATATCGCCCTCTGTGTCCTCGCTGACTGCACCTTTGCAGCGCAGTCCCACATCCACATATCCGAAATCAGGGAAAATCGGTCGGATATTTCCATAAGCATTACTGCCGGATGCTGCTGTCAGTCTGATTCCTCCCAAGGTCATCTCATATTCTTCATCTGCAAAGTCATGCAGCGGATAAAACTCCTTCTTAGGATACCCATACGAGATTCCTCCGTATACACTTTGGTTCTCTGCGGAATAAGTCACCTTATGATCCCATTTCGCCTCCGCATCGTAGTGCGCCGAGCCGGCAAGTGCATACCAAGTCTTCCCATCTTCAGAAACCCAGACTTGTCCGGGTTCTGCGAACTCGTTGCTGCCTTCAACGGAATTTCCGTATGTTATAAAGTCAATCCCATACGGATTTTTCGGATCATCCTTAATCGCTTTTTTATAATAGTAGGTGATATATCCTCCGAAGTTCCCAAGGGAAGCCGGTCCCAAGCAGTCATAGCTGGATACCATCTCTGTGCTGCCAAGAAGGGTTCCTACACCGCGAATTCCGTAGGTGCTCAAGCCTTCTCCATTGGTATATTGTGAATCCGGACAAATATAGTCAATCACTCTGTCAGGCAGATCGTCATATTTTGCGGATCGGCAGACGATTTCGTAGATTGCGGTGCCCTTCATTCCATCCTTATACAATCTTATGATGTTGGACTCACCCTTCTCTATCGGTGATGATTTCAGTTTCACCGTAAAGCTTCCGTTGTCTTCTTTGCTGAGCTCCTGACCGTTAAAAACAATTTTATCGGTGTCTTCTGCTGTCAAGGTCACATTCGTACTCCTTACACCATACGGAAGTGCCAAATACGCCTTTTTCTTCTCGTACAGATCTTTTTCAAGCACCCATTGACCTTCTGATATCTCGGTTTTGATCAACTTGGATACCTCATTGTTCCCGATTACAAAGTTGAGCACAAAGTACTCGTCCTCCAGGTTCCCTCCACTATCGGTTTTGTATACTTTACACTCTGCCTTTCCGTTTTCCAAGTTTATGTCGAGTGTTCTGATTGCCGCTGCGTATGGAGTGCAGTTCCATGACGCGGAGTTTTTCACTTCTCCAGCATCCGCTTCACTTGCGAAATAGGACGGTGCCATACAATTCCATTTTGCTTCGTCCTCCCCCGAAATAAATTGAACCTTGATTTTTCCGTTCTCGTCAAAATCATCATTCAAATAAATATTGTATCTTTTGTAGCTTTCATAATCTTCAGTATAGCATTCTTCATAATCTACCTTTGAGACTTCATTTTTCAATCCATCTAACAAAAAAGATGTTGCTGTTTCCGCGTTGCTGTAATAATATCCTTTCCCTGCATCAGGCTTTTCTCCTACTGTATACGAGCAATGCTCGCTTTCAAAGCGGAAATCGTGTTGTATAAGTTTGCTTCCGCTGCTGTCATAAAGGCTGCTGTCCACAAAATAATATTGCAGGGTGGCTTCAACATACATTTCATGCTTTCCGCTTGCCAGAGTGTTTGCTGCACCGTAGCATGGTTCGCTATATGGCGCCGTAGTTTTTGCCCACTCCTCCATGTACAGTTCGGTCGCTTGTTTAACCAATTGTTCCTTTTCTTCTTGAGTATAGCTTTCATAGTCGGCATTATATTCATCCATTATGAACTCATAATTCTCATTGTACGCATTTTCATATTCTGCTTCGTATTGTGTATCATATTCTGCTTTATCCAGCCTATACCATTCATCGCGGTATTCTTCGCGTGGCTTGCCATCACAATAATAGTTATACTGCAAGTAGATAGGTGCATTCGAGTCCCTGGATAATTCTAATTTCAGGTGTGATTTTACAATCGCATTGGTTCCGTACTCAATCTCGCCAACTTGCAGTGCGGAAAAGTCCGCCGTCATATCAGCTTTCACGCCTTCAGGGAGAACACCGACGGTAATCTCATTACTCGTAACAGTCCCATTTTTATTTGTTATGTTAACTCTGTACTTGGTAAGTGTATTATACTTATCAGTTTGCGGCTTATAATTGCTTGTGGCTGCATTCTCAATATCAGTCCATGCAGACCATGCCTCTACAAGGCTATTTTCCCTTTTAACTTCATTGCTGACCTGCCATTGATAACTTTCTGCACCTGTCGCCTCGATGCTAAGTTCCACCATTGTATCTTTGGTTACCGTTTGATAGGCAAGCAAGTCCGTGCGGATAACCGGCACAGCATCTTCTGCATCCGCAAAGGCTGTCGCAGGAATGTTCATGCAGGAAAAACCCAGCACAATCGACAACAAGCATACAGCCCATTTATTCCTTCTGTTTGTTTTTACTCTCAACTTACACCTCGTTTCTGAATCGGCAGGGAGAACGCTCCCTGCCATCATCTAAAAAAACTTTCTTTTAATTTGTCCATGTATAATAAGCGCCGGAGAATGTCGGAATTCCGGATGCATTAAATATTGGCATGATTTCGATCGTGTTTGTTCCGCTTGCCAACGTAAAGTTTTGAATTATAATTTTTCCGCTCGAAGTCGTCGCCTCATAGGATGTTCCGTTAACCTTAACCGTCATAGTATTACCTGCAGCTGCATTTGTAAAATCGTAAACGAACCAGTACCAATCGCTATCTCGGTAGTAGCTATAGGATGTCTTAATGTTAATTGTCAGCTTACTTGTAGCTTCAGTATATGCCTTTGACTTTATTTTCAAGAACCTTGTAGCGTTGTCTGCGGAGGCAGTGTCAGAGAAATAAAAGCTTATGGTCTGACCTGCCTTGACATATGCCTGCTCAATCGATGCGCCGCACGGTCCTTTTGCGCTCGTCCATCCGGACGGCCAATCGGCAGAATTCAACATAGGATATCTGTCATCGATGCGGAACATCCAACCGTTATAATTGTTATAATCTGTTACGGGTTCAAACAGAGTTGTTCCTTCACTGTCTGTGCACGCAATCCCGTATACATAGTCTGAATCCGCATTAAAATCGACAATCTCGCCTGCTTTTTTTGACTTGAATGCATATGGAAAACCTGCTTGATTCATTGCTGCAAGGATGACATCCTTGACAAAATAAGCTTTTGTTACACCTGCTGCACCCATTGTAACTGGAATTTTATAATCATTGATGTACTTCCCATTCACTTGGTTGCTGCTGATTGATAGATAAACCGTAAACTCTCCTGTTACGGTCGGTGCGTTGTCTTTAGCCGCTTGCGTATACTTTGCGCTGTCATCTGCTAAAGCAAACGCGGTCGTACTCATGGCAAATACCATGACCAGTGCCATAAGAATGGCAAAGGCTTTTTTGATTCTTTTGCTCATTTCTGTCCTCCTTTGTTCTTAGTTTTGAGAAAATTTTACGGTCGTGCCGCCCTCCCGGCACGTGCGCGGACGGCAGTGTATGCCGTTCACGCTTTTGCAGCGGTTGCCCGCTGCATATATTTATATGAAACACACTTGTGCTTACATAACTTTTGGATTTCCCCGAACCGGTAATCTTCAGGAGGTTTCCTGTCCGGGGAAGGATGAAAAGCAAACAAAAAAGCAGTGTCTGAACCTTTTTTGCGAAAAAACATCTGTTCTTTCCGCTTGTTCATCACTGCCGTCTGTTCCAGTGCCCAAATTGCGCTCCCAAGGCGCTCCGCACATCACCAAGTCTTCTGGCTCGTGTAATAGGTCGACTGCCTCGACTGCGCCCGGCGTTCCGCCTTCCCTTTCAGTGACCGACTTTCGTCGCGAACGCGGGGCTCATACACATACAGCTTCGGGTAAAGCAGGGGATTCTGACCCCTTTCCTTTTATCCGGCACTGCCTGTACTTGTGACTTTTGGACTCTGCTGCTTGATACGGAGGCTTCTGCATTTGAAAGCAGCTCCGCACAGTTTGGTTCGTTGGTCGGTTTGCATTGCCGGACGATCATGTGTCCTATGTAATTCTGATAATCCGAAATTTACCTTTTCGGATACAAAAAAGAATGCTTCTTTCTCGGCTTCGCGATTCTGCGCTATTTCCTGCTTTCTTATGTAAAAGCACAACAAATAACACCTCTCCCTTTCGTTAACCGGAGAATCGCAGCCGATCGAGCATTCCACCTTGATGCAAAACCTGCTTCATGGCTGACAGTCCTGACTCGCGGACAAATTCCGCATACAGTGGAGGTAAGACCGCGCCGGCCTCGCACCGGCTTGTCATTTCACGCAGCCGACATCTGCCTCCTTCGAAACAAACCCTCTGCGACCATAAACCAAACATTTCTTATTTACTTGTCTATCTGTAGATTAGCACTTTCTGCTTTTGTTGTCAAGCAGAAGCTTTACATTTTTACGCCTGCTATTGTTATTCCGCTTTTTTTACCATGCACTCTTTCTTATAGAAACTCAGTGCATACTTCTTTACTTCGGGGTAACCCTCCGTTGTAAAAGGTTCTGCATAGTGCTGCTCTTCAATCTGTGCAAGTCCGCGGTCGCAGGCTGCTTCCATCTCTGCGATGCTGCCCGCTATTTTAAGCTCCAAAATAATCACTCTGCCCTTGCGGATGTTCGCCGTCTGCATCACGATGTCGGGCCTGCCGTTTCCGCTCTCGCGGTTGGATTTTACGCTGTAGCCGCCGATATTCACAAGAAGCCCTGCCATAAAGCCATGATAGAAATTCTCAGCATAGTCGTAATAGCTGATGGCATGGAAAAGCTGCTCGCTTATGAAGTTTTCCGCCGCTTCACAGTCACCCTCTTCCAGCGCATGTTTTAACGGGCTGCGGTCAGTTTTTTTCATTCTTTGGTCGAACCAATAGGAAATAGAGTTTTCGTATATCGTTGCAATCTCAATGTTTGGAATCTTCATTTGAAGCTGAAGATTATTGCCATCCTTACGCTCGCCGACCTTTTTCAGATAGCCCGTAAAGAACAGGAAATTCCAAAGATTATCCTGTGTCTGATGAATATCGCCATAGGTAATGTCCTCATGCACCTGTTTTTCTATCGTGCCCCCATTAATCAAAGTTTCCAGGTCGCGCTTTGCGTCCTCATCCGCTTCGCCTACCATCTCACGCACAATGCTGTTCGAAGAGGTATTCGACCAGTACGGCAGTGCAAACTCGGTCACATGGTCTTTTCTGTCATTGACATATTTGAGAAGGCTCCACGGGTTGTAGATTTCAAAATGATTGAACAGGTAGCCGTCATACCATTGCTTTACCTCCTCAAGCTGCTCGCTTAAGCCATAGTACGCAAGCAGTTCTTCCACTTCTTCCTGCGTAAAGCCGAAGCTGTCTCCGTAGCGTGTATGAAGAACGCTGTCCGTTTCTAAGTTGTTCAGACCCGTAAAGATGCTCTCCTTACTAATTCTGAGGCACCCCGTGATCACACTTTTTTCAAGGTATGGGTTGGTCTTTAATGCCGATTCGAAAAGCGAGCGGATGAATTTAATCATCTTATCGTAAAAGCCTTCAAAATACGCATTTTCCAGCGGCACATCGTACTCGTCGATGAGGATAATCGTGTTTTTGCCATGGTACTTGAAAAGGCACTTAGACAAGAATCCGAGTGCATCCGTATATAAATCTTCCTCCGCTTTCAAGGATAAAATCTCTTGAAAGCGAAGTTCCTCTGTTTTCGACAGCACGCCTTTTCCAAGCACATATTGATGTCTGTCAAATTCCTCGTAAATTCTTTTTTTCAGTTCGGCATAAGCAAGCTCGTATGTCGGCTGCTTCGCTGACTTTAAGGTTAGAAAAATTACAGGATACTGCTGGCTGTGTTTCATAATTTCTTCGCCGCATTCTGTAATTTTCAGTCCGTCAAAAAGATAACCGTTATCGACTTTCTCGCCTTTTTCCGTAATTTCATCCTCAAAGAAACGGCGAATCATAAACTGATTGAGCGTCTTGCCGAAGCGCCTCGGGCGAGTAAACAAAGTAACCATCGCTTCGCTTTCAATCAATTTCTGTATCATCAGGGTTTTATCCACAAAATACCCGTTTTTATCGATAATTCTTTTAAAATCTTCCACGCCGATGGCGATTTTCTTTTTTGCTGTATCGCTCATTTCTTTACACTCCCTTCGGAAAGTCTGCGTTTTCTGTCTGTTCCATACATACATCTATAGTATACTTGATTTTCGGAAAAGAAACAACAAAAAATACACTGCAGGAACTCAAGTCTCATCAACCGATAGAGTTCCGTATCGCACGGGAAGCTATTTTCAAGCAATATCATCCTGCTGCCGATTTTGATGAGTCCATGTTCTGTATCCACAAAGGATATGGTTGTGGAACTGTTAAAAAAAGCGAAAGAATACGATGAAAGATTCCGCAAATTGACTTTTACAACAATGAACGCCCACAGGAAAGATATGACTGCAAAACGCCAACAGAGGTTCGAACAGAAGCACTTGCTGCGGAAATGCCAGCACAATACCCAATTCCTGAAAACAAGCGAATTCAGAATGACAGCTCTTGAAATTTCAGTAAAAAAAATTAAGTTAGAATCATTTTTCTAACTTAATTATAAACTCTTGCATTATTTTTCCTGCAGCAACGCAAGCTCCTCCTCGCTCATCTCACGGCATTCGCCCTCCGCAAGGTCTTCAGGAAGCGTGAGTCTGCCCATCCCGAGGCGCTTCAGCTCCACCACTTCGGCATCGAAGCAGCCAAACATGCGCTTAATCTGGTGATAGCGCCCTTCCCGCAGCGTAACCTCCGCTGTTTTTTCTCCTGTCTTTATCAAATCAGCGGCTTTGCACACGCCGTCATTCAGCATCACGCCTTCTGAGAAGCCAAGCCGCATTTCCTCCGTGACCGGAATGTCAAGCTCGACATGATAACGCTTCGGTACATGTTTTTTCGGTGCCAGAATATTATGTGCCAGCACTCCGTCATCTGTAATAATCATCAGACCTGTCGTATCACGATCCAGCCTGCCTGCCGGAAAAAGATCCCGCCCGCGGTATTCCTGCGGCACCAGCTCCAAAACAGTCGGATGTTCTCTGTCCTCAGTCGCCGACACATAGCCCTTCGGCTTATTCAATACCAAATATAGATTTCGTTTAAATTCCAAAGGTTTTCCGTCGACCGTAAGCAGCATGGTCATCGGATCGGCTTTTTCCGACGAGGAAGATACAATCCTGCCGTCCACAGCGATTCGCCTTTTTGCAATCAGAGCCTTAACCTCTTTCCTCGAATACTGCCCTTGCGAGGCAATGATTTTATCAATTCTTTCCAAAAGTTTTCTACCGTCCTTTACTTTGTCGGCGTCCGATAGAACCGGCCGTTTACCTGATCCGTCTTTATTACGTTTATGAACGCGTGCTCGTCGATTTCTTTGATTGCTGCAATTACCTTGTCGACCTGCTCTCTGCCAACCACTGAATACAGGATATGCCTCTCCGCACCCTCGTAGCAGCCGTTCCCTTCAATCAACGTCGCATCGTGATGCGTGAGCTCGCGTATTTTGCCGTATACAGCCATCGGCTGATCCGTGATTATGAACAAAGTATCCTTCTGATACCGCTTAAACATGATGGATATGACTTGTGTTGTCGTGTACTGGAAAATAATCGAGTACAAGGCTTTGTCAAATCCGAACAGGATTCCCGCAGTCGTCAAAATAATCGCATTTCCCAGCAGCACATAATTCCATACGTCCACCCCTTTTTTCTCGGAAAAATAAATGGCGATGAAATCCGTTCCGCCGCCGCTTGCGCCGCTGATGAGTGCTATGCTGATCGCCGCCCCTTGGATAATCCCTCCGAAAATCGAAATCAGCAGGATGTCATATGTAATCGTAACCGCCGGAAACACGTCCGTCAGAAAACTCGATAAAAACACCAGATAGAAAGAGTAAATGGTAAATCTCTTTCCTATGTATTTAAAACCGATGTACGCCGGTATCAGATTGACCGGCATGTAAATTGCCGAATATGGGACGGTTACATTGAAAAATTCACTTAAAATCTGCTGAACAAGCAGTGCCAGTCCGCTGAATCCGCCCGGAAAGAGTCCGCCCGTCCGCACGAAGCTTTTCAGGTTAAAAGCGATAATCGCCGAAGCGATGGTCAGACTCAGGAACATTATAATTTCATTTTTTACTCTACTCTTGCTCTCAAGCTTCATCTTTTTCCTCTCCGCCTTCCTATTCTATGCCTCTTCTTGCGGAATCTTACACACATCTACCCATCCGTCCGCCTTCGAATATCGGAAGAGCTCTTCCATGTTGAATTCAATTGCACTGTTCGAGCTTCCGCATGCCGGAAAAACGGTGTCAAATCGTTTCATCGATTCGTCGCAGTACACCTTCACCTTCGGATTTTCAATCGCAAAAGCGCATACACCCCCGATGGCATGACCCGTGTATTCCACAACTTCCTCCGGTGACAGCATCTTTGCTTTAAAGCCGAATGTATCTTTGAATTTTCTGTTGTCAATCTTGGTGTCCCCCGCAGTCTGAATCAGGATGCAGCCGTCTGCGTGATCTTTGAAAGAAAGCGTTTTGCAGATTCTTGCACCTTCCACTCCGACAGCTTGTGCCGCAAGTTCAACCGTTGCGCTGGAAACTTCAAATTCCATGATTCTGTCCTCAATTCCGTACTGTTTGAAATATTCTCTTACCTTCTCTATTGCCATAGTATTTCCTCTCCGTTGACATTTTCTTACGAACCTTATTATATCATGTAGAATTTTTAAGTCAAATGTTACAAAATATTTACAGCAATCTCGTCTTTTTTTGTGTGGCTCAACAAATATTTTTTTATTTTGTTATTTATATTGACATTTTTCGTCATTTTTGTTAAAGTTATAAATGTTATTTATTGTTAAAAAACTATTCATCATTTAGGAGGACTTATTAATGGAGAACAATCGCAGTTCATGGGGCAGCAATCTCGGTTTCCTTATGGCAGCTATCGGCTCGGCCGTTGGTCTTGGAAACATCTGGGGCTTCCCGTATAAGATGGGCAGATCGGGTGGATTTACTTTCCTTATCGCTTATCTTCTGCTTGCGGTTTTCGTTGGTTTTGTAATCATGACTTCTGAGCTTGCGCTCGGACGTAAGACAAAACTCGGACCTGTAGGCGCTTACAATCAAATTTCAAAGAAATTCAAATGGATTGGCTGGCTTGCCGTAATCGCACCTTTCCTTATCATGAGTTTCTATACGGTTCTCGGCGGTTACTGCATGCAGTATCTTTCACTGAACCTTGCCGAACTCAGCTTCGGACTTCAGAACCTCTTCGGCATCAGCCTTGAAGGCGGCTCAACATTCGGTGCTATGCTCACCAACCCGTTCGGATGCGCGATATTTACACTTCTGTTCATCGCAATCTGCTACTTTATCAATAAGGGTGAAGTCTCCGACGGTATTGAAAAATTCAACAAAATCGGTATGCCGGCATTATTCGTAATGCTTGTTATCGTAATCATCCGTGCTCTCACACTCCCGGGCGCTGAAGAAGGACTTAAGTTCATGTTCAAACCGGGATATGCCGTTGAAGCAGGCTTCATAGAAGAAGCACCATCCCTGCTGAATGTTTTCGCAACAGCCGGCGGTCAGATGTTCTTCTCACTTTCCCTTGCAATGGGTGCAATGATTACATATGGTTCCTACCTCAGCAAATATGAGAATCTCAAGAAAAACTCCGTTGTTATCGTAGTTGCGGATACAACGATCGCTTTGATGGCAGGTCTTGCTGTTATCCCTGCGGCTGTTGCAAACGGTATTGCAAACGGAATTGCTTATGCGGATATTTCCCTCAGCGGCCCTAAGCTTCTGTTCGTAACACTTCAGGATGTATTCGCTGAAATGGGCTCCATCGGACCTCTGTTCGGTATCATTTTCTACCTGCTGGTTCTGATTGCTGCAATTTCTTCCGCGATCTCGCTTATAGAGGTTATTTCTGCATTCTTCATGGATGACGCTGCAAAGAAAGGCAAAGAACTCAAAAGAGAAAAAGTTGTATTCTGGGTCTGCATTGCAATTACAATCGAAGCACTGCTCGTAGCAATCGACGGTCTGGGCGCTTCCGGGATCTTCAAGTTCTGGGGTACAGATGCTTGGAATGACTGTTTCCTTGATTTCATGGATTGTTGGTCAGAAGGCGTTGCAATGCCGTTGGGTGCTATGCTCATGGCTGTAATGGTTGGTTGGGAGTTAAAAGTTACTCCTATCCTTGAAGAAATCGACATAGGCAGCAAGAAGAGTTCCGCGTTTGATACTTTCTACAAAGCATGCATCAAGTTCATCACTCCGATTGCGATGGCATTTATCTTCGCAGGTTCCGTTTCCGGCTTCTTTACAAAAGCTCAGATCGGATCTCTCAATTCTGAAATGCTCGGATACATCCTTGGTGCTATCGTCCTGGTTGTATTCTTCATCGTTGCAAACACGGGTAAGAAAGAGCGGCTTTAATCGCTGCATATAACAGATAAAAAAACAGGCAGTCAAGCGATTGCCTGTTTTGTTTTGCTGTAAATGCACAAGGCAGCGTTTTAAAATAAGCTGAATATCAGAAGCATCACAAGTCCCGGTATGCCGAGCACGCCCGCGGTCAAAGCATTCAACACATTGAGCGGGATGGCAATTCCAAGTCCGGTGCCCGCCGTGTTAATCAGCACGATGGCGGCTCCCGCAATCAAACTGCTCGCCAAAAGTTTCAAAACAAGTTTTATCGGCCACACAAAGAGCTTGCCGACGATAAAAAT
>ERZ824488.3593-NODE-3593-length-11441-cov-11.027666_pt1 | contig 11441 bp, 6 predicted proteins | sample MGYA00519936_ERZ824488 | MGnify/ENA primary metagenome ERZ824488 (study PRJEB31778, sample SAMEA3449153) | human gut metagenome | biome: human gut; feature: human-associated habitat; material: faeces | place: United Kingdom | collected 2010/2012 ... | reverse complement strand
AGCCCATAAGCGACGCATCGAGCTTGTCATGATCGAGTTCGCGACCCAAATACCCTTCGCACAGCATAATCGCGCACGCAGCATTCTGCGGCTGATACGCTGGCTTAACCATGCTCGACGTATAGATCGCACGCGGAGTGGTGCAGCTAAACTCAACCGTATCGCCCACGTGCTCCGGCACCTTGGTCGTGGCATGGTTCACCACCAGCGGCACAATGCCGCACTCGCGACAACGGGCGTCCATCACACGCTGAACGCTAGCCTCATGCGCGCCCTCGCCCAGAACAACCAGGCGCCCAGGCTTAATAACCGCAGCCTTCTCACCCGCAATGGCCTCGAGCGTATCGCCCAGAATGCGTGTGTGATCGAGCCCAATGCCCGTAATGGCGACGGCCACGGGATCGGTCGCGCTTGTGGCGTCCCAACGCCCGCCCATGCCAACCTCGAGCATGGCAACGTCCACCGCAGCCTCGGCAAACACCACCAGTGCGGCAGCCGTAAGCAGATCAAACGGCGTGATGGTATAGGCACGCTCCCCCGCCGCCACACGGCGCGCATTCACGCGATGCCCCGCCTCCACAGCGGCAGAAACGCCACGGGCAAACGACTCATCGCTCACAACGCGCCCGTCGACCTCCATGCGCTCGGGATAGCGAACAAGCTGCGGCGACGTATACAGCGCGGTCTTGAGCCCCTCGCCGCGAAGGATAGCAGCCGTAAAACGCGTAGTCGAAGTCTTGCCATTGGTACCGGCAACCTGAATGCAATCAAAGTACTCGTCCGGACGCCCTAGCTCATCGAGCATATCGACAACCGTCTCAAGCAGAGGCCCAGCATCCCCAGAAATCCGCCCCGTATCAGCAGCCAGCCCCACAGCCTCATCAAACGAAAGCAACTCATACGAGAAAGGAACGACATACGACCCAGAACGCTTAGCCATAACCCAAAGTCCCCCATAACAGAAAAAGAGGCTCATCAAAAAGAATGAGCCCCTCGCGTTGACAATTTCAGCCTTTACCCGATTGCAGCAAGATCAAGGCCACAACCCAGTGGCCCCAACACGCCAGATGCAAACAACCACGTAAACGAACTAGGAGCGGCCCGATGCTTTGCTCGCCGCAAGTTCCGCACGCAAAGGACAGCACTTAATGTGCTGTCCGTCTTGCGCAGGACTGTCCACAGCGGAGAGCAAAGCATCGGGACGCGCCCCCAAGTTAGACCTACGAGAAGTCTGCAACCTGAGCAGTCAGCGCCGCCAGGATCTCCTTGAGCTCAGCTGCACGGTCCCTCTTCTTCTGCACCACCGCAGGTGCGGCCTTGGCCACAAAGCCCTCGTTGGCGAGCGTCTTCTCGCAACCGGCGAGCTCCTTCTGCGCCGCGGCGATCTCCTTCTCCAGACGTGCCTTCTCGGCCGAAAGATCAACCTTGCCTTCGAGCACCACAAAGACCTCGACGCCGCTATCGACCACGGCGATGCTCGCAGCCGGCTTCTCAACGTCGGTACCCATGACCAGCGAAGCGGTGTTGGCCAGCGGCTCAATAGTTGAGCGCAGGCTCTCGAGCTTCTCGATATCCTCGGCACCGGCGCGCACGACCACGTCGAGCTCGGCCTTGGGGCTCAAGCGGTAACGCGAACGCGTGGCGCGGGCGGCGGAAACGACGGCGCGGCACAGCTCAAACGCGCGCTCGGCGTCCTCGTCAACATACTTGGCGTAGTCGGCGGGCTCGGGCCACTTGGCGATCATGAGCGCCTCGGCGCGGTTCACGTTGCCCTCGGCGTCCAGATCGAGCACGCTCGCCGGCATGTTGTCCCAAATCTCCTCGGTAACAAACGGCATAAGCGGGTGCATCAGGCGAATGGAGGTATCGAGCACAAAGATCAGGTTGCGCTGCGCCTGCAGACGACCCTCGCCCTTCAGGCGGGCCTTGGTGACCTCGACGTACCAGTCGCAGACCTCGTTCCAGAAGAACTGCTGCACGCCGCGGGCCATGTCGCCAAAGGTGTAGTTCTCAATACCCTCGGTGACCATCTTCACGGCCTTGGCCAGGCGGCTGAACATCCAAGCGTCGGCCGGCGTCTCCACGACGGGCTCGCCGGGCGTGTAGCCCTCCATGTTCATGAGCAGGAAGCGGCTTGCGTTCCAGATCTTGGTCACAAACGACTTAGCCTGGTCGGTACGCGGGCTGTCGATAAGCTTCTTAGTCTTCTTGTCGATGTTCGCGTCAAACTTGACGTCCTGGTTGTTGGTGCAGAGCGTCAGCAGGTTGTAGCGCATGGCGTCGGCGCCGTACATGCCAATGAGATCCATGGGGTCAACGCCGTTGCCCTTGGACTTGGACATGCGGCTGCCGTCCTTGGCAAGAATCGTCGGGTAGATGACGACGTCCTTAAACGGCACCTCGTCCAGGAAGTACAGCGAGCTCATAACCATGCGGGCGACCCACAGCGCGATGATGTCGCGCGCGGTGACGAGCGCCGTCGTGGGGTGATGACCCTCGAGCAGCTCCGGCTTTTGCGGCCAGCCCTGCGTGGCGAAGGTCCACAGCTGCGAGCTGAACCAGGTGTCCAGCACGTTCTCGTCCTGATGCACGTGATGGCCGCCGCACTTGGGGCACACGTCGGTGTCCTCGGTAAGGGCATCCTCCCAGCCGCAGTCCTCGCAGTAGAACACGGGGATGCGGTGGCCCCACCACAGCTGGCGGCTGATGCACCAGTCCTTGAGGTTCTCCATCCAGGTGGTGTAGGTCTGCGTCCAGCGCGCGGGGTGGAAGGTAACCTTGCCGGAGTTGACGGCGTCGAGCGCCGGCCCCTTGAGCTTGTCGACGGCCACAAACCACTGCTCGGACAGCCACGGCTCAAGCGCGGCGTCGCAGCGGTAGCAGTGCATGACGGAGTGGTCGTGGTCCTCGACGTGATCGAGCAGATCGTGCTCCTCGAACCACTTGATGACGGCCTCGCGGCACTCCTCGCGGGTCATGCCGGTGAACTCGCCGTAGCCCTCGACGACCACCGCGTGTTCATCGAAGATATTGATCTGCGGCAGACCGTGGGCCTGACCCATGGCGTAGTCGTTGGGGTCGTGTGCCGGGGTGACCTTAACGAAGCCGGAGCCAAAGTTGGCGTCGACGTGCCAATCCTCAAAGATGGGGATCTCGCGGTCGACGATGGGGAGCTTGACAGTCTTGCCTACAAAGGCAGCCTTCTCGGGATCCTTCGGGGAAACAGCAACGCCCGTGTCGCCGAGCATGGTCTCGGGGCGCGTGGTAGCGACGACGATGTAATCCTGGCCGTTGACCGGCTCGGTCAACGGATAGCGCAGGTGCCACAGGTGGCCCTTCTCGTCCTTGTACTCGGCCTCGTCGTCCGAGATAGCGGTGGTGCAGTTGGGACACCAGTTGACGATGCGCTTGCCGCGATAGATCAGGCCGTCGTGGTACCAGTCGCAGAACACCTTGCGCACGGCTTGGGCGTAGTCCTCGTCCATGGTGAAGCGCTCGTTATCGAAGTCGACGGAGCAGCCCATACGTTTGATCTGCTCGACGATGATGCCACCGTACTCGTGGGTCCAATCCCAGCAGGCGTCGACAAACTTATCGCGGCCGATCTCCAGGCGGCTGATGCCTTCGCTCTTGAGTTTCTTGTCGACCTTGGTCTGCGTAGCGATACCGGCGTGGTCGGTGCCGAGCACCCAGCGCGTGGACTTGCCGCGCATGCGGGCCATGCGGATGATGGCGTCCTGGATGGAGTCGTCGGTGGCGTGGCCCATGTGGAGCTTGCCGGTCACGTTGGGAGGCGGAATGGTGACGGTGCAGTCGCCCACGCCCTCACGGCGCTTATAGTAGCCGCCGTCGAGCCACTTCTGCAGGATCGCCGGCTCGTTGGTCGACGGATCGTAGTTCTTGGGCATTTCTTCCATATATCTCTCCCTTGCCCGTCGGGGAGGAATGTAGGGCCGATTTTCGCTCGGTCAGGTCCTGGGCTCGCTCGAAGACCACATTAAGTGGTCTTCGGCTCGTGCGGAATCTACGAAAATCGGCCCTACATTCCTCCCCTTAGGTATCGATTACTCCAGTCTGTAATGACTTCGCTGAGGCTTAAAACAAACACACAGAATAACACAGGTAGTTGGGGTTATTGCGCATATATAAAATAGCCTCCGACCGCGGGTGGTCGGAGGCTATTTGCAAACACGTTTTAGGCAGGTTTAGCCGTAGATGCGCTGGGGCTGTTCTTCGCCCTTTACGGAGGCTTCGGTCACGATGACCTTGGTGACGCCTTCCTCGCTGGGCAGGTCGAACATCGTCTGCTGCAGCACGTCCTCGCAAATAGAGCGCAGGCCGCGGGCGCCGGTCTTACGGGCGAGCGCCATACGGGCGATCTCGTGCAGGGCGGCGTCCTCAAACTCAAGCTCAACGTCCTCGAGCTGGAACATCTTACGGTACTGACGCACCACGGCGTTCTTGGGCTCGGTCAGGATCGACACCAGGTCGTCCTCGTCAAGCGCCTGCGTCTGGGTGACGACGGGCGTACGGCCCACGAACTCGGGGATCATGCCAAAGGCGTTGAGGTCCTGCGGGAGCACCTGGCGCAGCAGGTCGTTCTCGTCGACCGAAGTGGGGCCGGCGATCTCGGAGTTAAAGCCCACGCCCTTGTTGCCCACGCGGTCGGCGATGATCTTGTCCAGACCCACAAAGGCACCGCCGCAGATGAACAGGATGTTGGTCGTGTCAATCTGCAGCAGCTCCTGCTGGGGATGCTTGCGGCCGCCGGTGGGCGGAACGCTTGCCACCGTGCCCTCAAGAATCTTAAGCAGCGCCTGCTGAACGCCCTCGCCCGAGACATCGCGGGTAATGGAGAGGTTCTCGGCTTTGCGGGCAATCTTGTCGATCTCGTCCACGTAGATAATGCCGACCTGCGCGCGCTCAATATCGCCATCGGCGGCATTGATGAGCTTGAGCAGGATGTTCTCCACATCCTCGCCCACGTAACCGGCCTCGGTGAGCGCGGTGGCGTCGGCGATGGCAAACGGCACCTCGAGGATACGTGCGAGCGTCTGGGCGAGCAGCGTCTTACCGGTACCGGTGGGACCGAGCAGCAAAATGTTGGACTTGGCGAGCTCCACCTCGTCCATATCATCATCGAGCTGCGAGTCCAAACCGTCGTCAAAGGCCGAAAGCGCAGCGCCGCCCTCAATCACGCGGCGATAGTGGTTGTACACGGCCACCGACATGGCGCGCTTGGCGTCCTCCTGACCCATAACATAGGCCGAAAGCTCGTCATAGATCTCGTGCGGCGTCGGCACGTGCGTGATGACCTGGCGATCGTCCTCGAGCTCAAAACCCTCGGTCTCGGGGTCCGCGGCGGGCTGGGATGCAGCCTGGCCGTGGTCGTTGAGGAAGCCCGGCAGCTTGCCGTTGCGGGCGGCGTCCATAAAGTCCGAAGCCAGCGACTCCTCCAAAATCTCGGAGCAGGCGGCAACGCACTCGTCGCAGATAAAGATGTTGGTCGGACCCTTTACAAGGCGGCGAACCTGCCCCTGCTCTTTTCCGCAGAAGGAGCAGCGGATGGGGTTGCCGTTCTCGTCAAAGTTGTCCTGCATGTTACCGGCCATCCTAGGCGTCCTTCGCGGCGAGGTCGCGCGAGGTGACGATACGGTCGATCAGGCCGTAGTCGAGGGCCTCGGCAGCGGTCAGGTAGTTGTCGCGCTCGGTGTCGGCCTGGACCTTCTCGATGGGCTGGCCCGAGGCGTCGGACAGGATCTGGTTGAGCTCGCGGCGAGTCTTCTTGATCTCCTCGGCCACGATCTCGATCTCGGTCTGCTGACCCTGGGCACCGCCGCTGGGCTGGTGAATCATGACCTTGGAGTGCGGCAGGCAGAAACGCTTGCCCTTGGCGCCGGCCGAAAGCAGCACGGCGGCCATGGACGCGGCCATACCGACGCAGATGGTGGAGACCTGCGGCTTAATGAAGTTCATGGTGTCAAGAATCGCCAGGCCGGAGTAGACCTCGCCACCGGGCGAATTGATGTAGAGCGAGATATCCTTCTCGGCATCCTGGCTCTCAAGATGCAGCAGCTGGGCAACGACCAGGTTGGCGCTGACGGAGTTGATCTCCTCGCCTAAGAAGATGATGCGGTCGTTGAGCAGGCGCGAATAGATATCGTAGCTGCGCTCGCCGCGCGGCGTCTGCTCGATAACGTATGGCACGAGGGCGGAATCGAACTTGGCGATCATACGCATCTCCATTTCTCTCTTGCGGACCAAATTGGTTCTAGATAAACGTACGGTGCCCGCATGCTATGCATTGGCTGGCACCGTACGAAGCAACCGGATAACCGGTGTATAACTTTACCCCATCACGGGCGCACGCATGCGCTCGCGGGCAAGGTGGCGAGAATTACTCGGCGTCCTTGGCGGTCTCGTCGACCTCGGTCACCTTGGCGTTCTCGACCAGGTGGTCGACGGCCTTGGAGCGACGGATGGACTCGCGGACAGCAGGCATGCGGCCATCGGCGATGAACTCAGCCTTGGAAGCCTCGACGTCCTTGACGCCAGCCTTCTCGAACTCGGCGTTGATGTCGTCCTCGGTGACCTCAATCTTGAGCTCACGGGCAAGGGCGTCCAGAGCCAGGGACTCGCGGGCGACGTCGTTGGCCTGCTTGTGCAGGTCGCCGATGAACTGCTCCATGGTCAGACCGGAAGCGGGCAGCCAGGTGTCCAGCGTCATGCCGCGGGCAGCGAGGTTGGACAGGAAGTTCTGGCCAAGCTCCTCAAAGACGGACTGCTCGTAGTCGGCATCCATCTCGTCGAGCTGCAGGCGCTCGGCGAGAGCGGAGACGCAACGGTTCTCCTTCTCGGCCGGCAGGCGGGAAGCCTTGTCCTGCTCGATCTCGATCTTGATGGCGTCGCGCATGGCATCGATGCTGTCGAAGCCGAAGTCGGACTTGACGAGCTCGTCGGTGAGCTCGGGAGTGTTGCGGACCTTGATGCCCTTGACGGTGACCTCGACGGTGTGGGTCTCGGCCTCCTCGCCCTCCTCGACCTCGTCGGTCCAGGTGACGGTCTTAACGTCGTCAACGTTAGCGCCGATCAGGGCCTCGTTGAACTCCTTGGGGTTGCTGTCGCTACCGGCGATGAGCATGCGACCCTCGGCGGCAAAGTTGTCGGCGTTCTCGACGGCCTTGAGGTCGACGGTGACGTAGTCCTCGGCCTCGACGGCGCGACCCTCGACGTCCTCGAAGGTGGCACGGTAGTTGAGGAGCATCTCGACCTGGTTGTTAATCTCGGACTCGGTGACCTCCGCAGGAGGCATCTCGATCTCGACAGCGTCGAAGGAGGAGAGCTCAGCAGCAGGACGCAGGGAGAACTCGACGGTGTAGGTGTAGTCCTCGTGATCCTTGGCGAGGTCGAGCTCCTTGTAGTCACCGTTCTTGGTGGGGACGATGTCCAGCTCGTTGAGGACGGCGGGCTCGTTGGCGGCGATCAGGTCGTTGGTGGCCTGAGCGAGGGTAGCCTCGGCGCCAAGAGCGGAGTCGATGACCGGACGGGGGGCCTTGCCGGCACGGAAGCCCGGGAAGCGGTACTTCTTGGCGGTGTCCTTATAGGCCTTCTTGATCGCGGCGTCGACGTCGGCGGCCGGGATGGTGACCGTAGCGGTGAGCTTGGCGTCCTTGACGTCAGAAGCGGTGATGTTCAACACGTTCCTCCTCATACTGCCCAGCTTATCTGAGGTGCTGGTACCTTTATGCAACAAAGAGTCGCGACGACCGAAGCCGACGCAGATGCGTTGGTGCGGGCGAAAGGACTCGAACCTTCACGGGAATCCCACCAGAACCTAAATCTGGCGCGTCTACCAATTCCGCCACGCCCGCATGAGCGCACAGACTAGGAATGATAGCAGATACGAACGGCAAGCGCACGCACACCTTTTACAGGCTCACGACCTCACCACGAGTGCAAAAGGCGGGACGAGTTGCCCCGCCCCGCCAATTACGACTTGTTCGCTGACCCGCTACTCCCCCAGCAGCGCTTTCTCCGGCGTGATCGGAAGCGAGCGGACCTGGTGTCCGGTGGCGTGCGCCACTGCCGAGGCAACGGCGGCGAGCGGCGTGTTGATGACAACCTCGCCGATCGACTTGGCGCCAAACGGGCCCGTCGGCTCGTAGCTCGGCTCAAAGGCCACGCGAATGCTGCCGATATCAAGGCGCGTGGGAAGCTTGTAGCTCATAAAGTTGCCGGTGCGCAGGCGGCCGCGGTCGTCGTGCTCGACAATCTCGTAGAGCGCGTGACCGATACCCTGGGCAATGCCGCCCTCAGCCTGGACGCGCGCGAGCGCCTCGTTGATCACGGTGCCGCAGTCGACGGCCGCCGCATAGTCCACCACAGTCACCTTGCCGGTGGCCTTGTCGACCTCGACCTCGGCAATGCCGGCCATAAACGGCGGAGGCGAAACGGGCAGGCAGGCAGAGGCATGCGAGGTGAGCGCGTCGCCGCCCGCGATGTTCTTGACGCACAGGTTGGCAAAGTCGCGCAGCGTGAGATAGCGGTTCTGCTCGCGCGCGGCACGCTCGTCGGACAGGCGCACGTACTGGCCATCAAAGACCACGTCGGCGGCGTCCACGTCCCACATCTGGGCAGCCTTGGCGCAAATCTTCTCACGCAGCTCGGTTGCGGCGTTCTTGGCGGCAAGGCCCGTCACGTACGTGGCCGAGCTCGCGTACGAGCCGGCATCAAACGGCGACACGTCGGTGTCCACGCCGCGCACCACGATCAGCGAGCTCTCAACGCCCAGCTCCTCGGCGGCAAGCGACATGTGGTCTCCCACGATTGCGATGTCGACCGTGCCAAAGTCCGTCACGTCGGGGTGGCGGGCGGCCACAGTCATGTCATAGGCCAGGACCAGCACAATGGGGGCTCCAAAGCGGCAGCGCGTGCACTTGTCCATCTTGGCCAGGGCCTCGTCCCCGCGCACCACCAGGATGCGCTGCGGCTGCTTGTTCTCGGCCGTGGGGGCCAGCGCTCCCGCGGCAAGGATGGCCTGGAGCTTCTCGTCCTCAACGGGTGCGGGCGAGAAGCGCCTCTCGGAGTAGCGGTTGGCCATGAGGTCGGTGACGGACATGGGGCTCCCTTCATAGTTTTGCCTGCGAGCAAATCTTACCTGTCTTGCCTATTTATCCTCGGCAGGCGGCTGGTTCTTCTCGCCAGACGGGGCTTTTCAATGTTTCTAGCGTGTAAGGTGTTGATTATTGTGGGCGGCTCGTGAAGTCTGTGAGTTCACTATGTGACTTGTCCACAGGAGGTGCTTCGGCACCACGGCTTATGGAGTCTTCAACAACATGACCGCCCAGCTATCCATTATCAGCATTGTAATTATCTGATACGGGTTGGCACATACAGCCAGCTCGGAAGATACGGGCGGCTGATAAGCGCGAATGCAGCGGGGCCGCTTGGGAGCAAAACCCAAACGGCCCCGCTTTTTTTTTGTTGAAGGCACCTGAGGAGGAAAGAAAGTCAATGAACGGAATCGTACTGATGCTCGTCGCGGCGGTTGTTCTCGCCTGCGGCTACCTGCTCTACGGCAGGTGGCTGTCAAACAAGTGGGGCGTTGACGCCAAGGCTCTCACTCCTGCCCGCCGCATGGAGGATGGCAAGAGCTTCTCGCCCGCCTCCGCCTTCACCGTGTTCTCCCACCAGTTCAGCTCCATCTGCGGCGCCGGCCCCGTCACGGGCACCATCGTCGCCATGGCCTTTGGCTGGCTGCCCGTCGTCCTCTGGGTCCTCATCGGCGGCATCTTCTTCGGCGCCGTCCACGACTTCGGCGCCCTCTACGCTTCCATGAAGAACAACGGCAAGTCCCTTGCCCAGCTCATCGAGAAGTACATCGGCAAGACCGGCCGTCGCCTCTTCCTGATCTTCTCCTGGCTGTTCTGCATCATCGTCATCGCCGCCTTCACCTCCATGGTCTGCGGCACCTTCAAGTACACCCCGGCCGAGGCGGGCGGCATTGACTTCGCCAAGTCCTACGCCGCTGGCTGCGCCGGCACCATCTCCATCCTCTTTACCTTTGTGGCCATTGCCTTCGGCTGGGCCCAACGCAAGTTCAACCTTGATGGCGCCAAGGAGTTCGTCGTTGCCGTCGTGGCCATCGTGCTGATGTTTGCCGTCGGCATGCAGTTCCCGCTCTACCTTGACCTCAACCAGTGGATTGCCGTCGTCATGGTTTACCTGGTCTTTGCCGGCGCCATGCCGATCCAGACCCTCAAGCAGCCGCGTGACTACCTCACCACCATCATGATGGTCGTCATGATCGTCTGCGCCGTGCTGGGCATCGTCGTCCTGGGCGTTAACGGCCAGGCCACCATCACGGCCCCCATGTTCACCGGCTTCTCCACCAAGTCCGGCATGATGTTCCCGGTGCTCTTTGTCTCCGTCGCCTGCGGCGCCCTCTCCGGCTTCCACAGCCTGGTCTCCTCCAGCACCTCCTCCAAGCAGGTCTCCAACGAGACCGACGCCGTCAAGGTCGGCTATGGTGCCATGGTCCTGGAGTCCTTCGTGGGCGTCCTCGCCATCATCATCGCTGGCATCATGTTCTCTGACATGAACACCGCCGGCACCGGCGCCCTCAACAACGGCGTCGCTTCCACCCCGTTCCAGATCTTCGCCGCCGGCATCGCCCGCGGCATGAAGGCCTTCGGCGTCGACGGCACCGTCGCCACCGTGTTCATGACCATGAACGTGTCTGCCCTTGCCCTGACCTCTCTTGACGCCGTGGCCCGCATCGCTCGCACGTCCTTCTCCGAGTTCTTCGCCAAGTCCAACGACGCCCTGGCCATCGAGGACAAGTCCGGCGCCATGAAGGTCCTGGGCAACCCCTGGTTTGCCACTCTCGTGACCCTCATCCCGGGCCTGGCCCTCACCTTTGGCGGCTACCTGGCCATCTGGCCGCTCTTCGGCGCCTCCAACCAGCTCCTCGGCGGCATGACCATGATCACCCTTGCCGTCTTCTGCAAGTGCACCGGCCGCAAGGGCGCCATGCTCTACGTGCCCGTCGCCTTCCTGCTCTGCTGCACCTTCACCTCCCTGGTCCAGAGCATCATGGGCTGCGTCACTGCCCTGTCTGCCGGCACCGCCGCCTCCGTCTTCAACTCCGTGCTGCAGCTCGTCTTTGCCATCCTGCTCGTGGTCCTCGGCCTCATCGTTGCCGTGAACTGCCTGCGCGAGCTGTTCGCCAAGGAGTCCGGCTCCCTGCCCGACGAGGAGCCCGAGTGGTCCGAGCTCGGCCGCAAGAACTGCGGCGCCGAGGCCCCCGAGACCAAGTAGCTCTCGGCCAGGCGCTTCTCGCCTGATCGCTTAGCTTGCCAGTATGAAACGCCCCACACCGAGCGACTGAACTGCCTCCCATTTCTTGGACATGAGAAATGGGAGGCTTTCTTTATGCGCGT
>ERZ824488.3591-NODE-3591-length-11456-cov-3.632752_pt1 | contig 11456 bp, 16 predicted proteins | sample MGYA00519936_ERZ824488 | MGnify/ENA primary metagenome ERZ824488 (study PRJEB31778, sample SAMEA3449153) | human gut metagenome | biome: human gut; feature: human-associated habitat; material: faeces | place: United Kingdom | collected 2010/2012 ... | reverse complement strand
CCATATGTGTCCGGTATGGGCATGTTATTATTCGCAGACAGTCACTCACTATGGTGAGGTGAATTATGATTCCGAAGAGAAATATATAGCTATTTATGATGCCTATACAGGTGAAGTTCTGCAGACCAAATGAGGGGGGAGAAATATGAACCGGTATTTTACAACAAATGTACTTCGCATGTTTCAGAATCGAAAAATATATATCTGCACACTTGGAATGGCACTGACACTGTATATGAGCGGAATTGCTTTTATCCGCTCAGACGGGGATTCTGCGAATCTGCAGGATGCTTTTTCCGTCGTATCCAGTTCCGGGTTCATTATCCTGTTTTATCTGCTCTGCGTGATTGGCGGAGGTCTCAGTTACTGTGAGGACTGTAACAGTGGTTTTACCAGATACGCAGTCGTAAGAGGTGATGCAAAAAAGTATATCAGGGGGCATCTTTTTTCTGCAGCCCTTGGCGGCTGTGCAAGCATGCTTGGCGGTATGGCATTGTATGAACTGCTCATGATTTTTACGCTTTGGCCGATAAAAGGCTCGTTTTATGCTATGTTTTCGCAGAATCATGCTTACTTTATCCAGAATATCTGGAATGCTCTGCTACTGTCCCTGCTGGGTGCGGTTCTCGCAGGATTGGCGATGACGGTGACGGCATGTATTCCCAATATATTTGTCGGGACGGCAATGCCCATTCTTATTTATTACATGGTCATCTGCCTGTCCAATAAATATGCTCCGCTGGAGCTGGGACCAATTCTGCCGGCATGGGTATACTTTGGCAATGCGGAATTTCTGGGGGGAGGAATCTGGCAGATGCTTTATGCTCTGGCGTATACAGGCTGTATCTACTTTGTTTTGTGGAAGATTGCGGCAAGGCAGATTATAAGGAGGATGGAAAATGCTTAGGAGTATGTGTAACAATTTCAGAAAGTGGAAAAGCAGCTACCGGGTATTCATCGTCTTTTTGTCCGTTTTGGTTTTCACATTTATCCGGGAAGATTATTTAAGGCAGTATGCGCAGGATGTGGGACTAGCGGTGACACCATATTTTTTCGCTTTTCAGATGGATGACGGAATAACGCGGATGCTTTTTTATTTTGGGGTGGTTTTATTGTTTTGTAATGCCCCGTTTATGGATGACCAGCAGATGTTTGTTCTGGTGAGGACAGGGCGGCTGCGCTGGTTTGCCGGACAGCTTGCCTACATTGTTGCCGCGAATCTGGTATATTTTCTGTGGACTGCACTGACGACAGTTCTGGTACTCATTCCGCAGGTCGGATTTTCTACGGACTGGGGCGGTATTATCCGGATGTGTGCAGAAAATAACGGACTGGCCGGAGTGGTGATGCACAAGGAAATCGTGGAAGCCTATACGCCACTTGCTGCCTGTCTGATTACCTACGGACTGAATGTACTTGTGGGTACGCTGCTTGGTCTTGTTGTTTTTCTTGGAAACATGCTTGGGAGCAGAATATATGGATCAGCAGTGGCCATTGGCTGGATTGTTTTTTCCAATATGATTGATGTGGTGAGGCTGCCTAAGCTCAGAGTTCTGTCACCACTGCACTGGACGACCACCTATGCTTATTTAAGGAGCGATGATGCAGTTCCGCTGTGGTATATTCTTGCGGTTGAAATCGCAATTATTCTGGTGACCGGATTTATCATTATGAAAAAATCGAAGACATACACACTTGACGCTATTGAGTCAGGCTTATAGAACATTTGCTGAAGGCAGAGAGGATTTAGAGAATGGAAAATTTGATAGAAATACAGGATGTCGTAAAAAGGTTCGGGGAACAGACGGTTCTGGACCATGTGAGCCTTTCTGTCACACCCGGAAAAATATATGGAATCATCGGAAGGAACGGAAGCGGCAAGACAGTTCTTTTTAAAAGCATCTGTGGTTTTGTCCTGCCGGATGCGGGGAAAATCCTGGTTCGTGGCAAACAGGTGGGGAAGGATGTGGATATCCCACAGGGAATTGGAATTATTATTGAACATCCGGGTTTTCTGCGGGATTATTCAGGCTTTCAGAACCTGAAGCTTCTTGCGCGTCTGCAGAAAAAAATCACAGATGAGAAGATAAAAGAGAGCATCCGGCTCGTGGGGCTTGATCCGGAAGATAAGAAGAAGGTGGGGAAATTTTCCCTCGGCATGCGTCAGCGACTTGGAATTGCACAGGCAATTATGGAAAGTCCGGACATCCTCATTTTGGATGAGCCGATGAACGGTCTGGATAAACATGGCGTGGAGGATATGCGGAAGCTTCTGGTTCAATTAAAAGAAGAAGGGACAACCATCCTCGTAGCGAGTCATAATCCACTGGATATAGAAATTCTCTGTGATGAGGTGTACGAGATGGATGCCGGAGCAATAACGAAAGTTCATTAAAACAAAAAAACCAAGCAGGGAATTATTATATAATGCTTATTGACTGTGCAATCATACAAGAATATATTCCTGTCTTTGACAGTTATTAGAAGAAAAAATCGCTGTATCCATTGATTTTACTGGGGTTCAGCGATTTTTGCCGTTGTTTTGAAGTATAGTAATTTATTCCTTCCCTTTGCAGATATAAAAGGACTCTGCATTTTTGGATTTTGATATATGAAGATGCATATGCAACACCTTCTTATTATACAATACAATAACAGAAAATAACATATATAAAAACATAAAATTTGACGCAAAAAAAGCAGGTTTTATAAGGCCTGCAAGTACTTTTTCTATTATTCAACTGTCAAACTCCCGAGTAGGCGGTGATAGTGATGCGCTGTTGACAAAATGTAGTTTACAACATAAAATAAATATGAATTAAATATAACACTTATCGTTGCCACCGGGCAGCGATTAAATGAAAGGTGTTCAGGACACCGCCGTAGGTACAGCGCATTAAAAATGTGCTATAAGGCGATGCCTTGGATACTTTTTTCTTTTTGGTGGCAATTGGGAAAGAAAGGAGATTTTATAGTGAAGATAAGAATAAATTCTTAGAAGATTTTTGTAAACAAAGATTAACTTATGGTAACATTGAGGGAAATCCTGAATTTAAAGCAGGAGTCTGCAAGCTTTATAAAACTATTAAATTGGATGAGATTATCCCCACGCATGGTGCTACGGGTGCCAATCATCATGTGTTTTATTCTCTCATTTCGCCGGGAGAGAGAGTCATTAGCATCAGACCGACCTATCAACAATTGTATTCTATTCCGGAATCCTATGGTGCAGATGTGCAGTTGATTGATCTTAAAAAGGAAAATGGGTATCTTCCTGATATTGAGGAGATTCGCCGTCTGGCAACACCGGAAACAAAAATGATCTGCCCATTGATTCTTATACGTTTTGTGAAGAAATGTACAAGCAGACAGGTGCTTTTGTCACGCCAGGGGACTGTTTTGAACAGTCGCACAGCATGAGGATTGGATATGCCTGTGATGCCGAAATCCTGAAAGCTGGTCTATGTGCGGTCAGCGAATATATTAAGATGAAATTGAAAGTGAATTAAAAAATCATGTGATTTATCCGATATATGAAATATAAGGGAAACAATGGATATATTTCACGGAGGAGACATTATGAAAGTAGGAGAGGCAAGAGGAATCTACAGTTCTGTTCTGAAATCATACAATCAGCAGAAATTCAAACTGTCAAAGCAGCGAAATGAGCTAAAGGAACGGATGGAAAGCACACCGGACGGTAAAACGTTGTATGCCGATGAGGCAGCCACTCTGGATTTGCAATATAATGCCGTTGCAGAAAAACAGGATGAATATCAGGATTATGTAGATCAGCTTATGGAGCAGTGGGAAAGCAAGTTTAACAGTGTTGCGGCAAAGCAGCAGGACGAGGCTGCGAAAGACTACAGTGAGGAAATGGGAAAAATCATGACGGTAGCCAGACGCATCATGCATGGAGACATTGTGCCAGCACAGGATGAGAAAAAGCTGATGGAATTTGATAAGGATCTGTACATGATGGCAAAAAATGCCGGAATGATGGCGCGGTTGGAAAAACGCAAAAAGTATAAGTCGCTTTGGGATGATGAGGAAAAGAAAGAGCGTGAGGATCCAATGGAAGCAGCTGATGCAGAGGAAGCATTTGCAGCCGGACCGGAGGTTGTGTCGGTGGAATCGGTTATGGAGGCAGCGACTGGGGAGATGGAGTCGGAATAAGAGTAAATGGACTTTCAAGTTGGTAAAAATTGTGCTAAAATAACAGTTAGAAATAACTAACCTGAAAGGAGAGACGTAACTATGGTAATCAGGATTACAGTAGAAGCAATCGTGTACAGTCTGCTTTATACAGCGTTTATGCTCGTTTTATTTAGAATCCAGGGAGCAAAATACCAGCTTTACAATTATCCACCTGCAATTAAGGCGCGGGCTATTGAAAAAGGGATTACAACACAGGCGGAGTTGGATGCACATGCGAAAAAGAATAGAGTATTCGGGCTTTTCGTGTAAGTGAGTATGGAAATAGCATCCTATGTATTTTTTACAAGAAAGTTTAGTTTGACTTTTTAGAAAAAGAGAAATATAATGATTTTCAAACGAGTAGCAAACGAGCGTAAATCCAGTTTTGCTGCTCGTTTTTATTTTTATGATGCCATGAAAAAGTGTGTAGCTTATCAGCGTAAGTCCAGCTTGTGAGATAAGTACATGCTTTTTTTATGTAGAAAAAGGAGGATTCAGTTAAGATGGCAGAAAGTAACAGGATGAAGGAGATGCCGGTCAATAAGCTCATGGTGCAGATGGGAATACCGATGATCTTGTCAATGGCATTACAGGCGGTCTACAATATTGTGGACAGTGCCTTTGTCGGAAACATGAAGGAGGGAAGTGAAGCCGCTTTAAATGCACTTACGCTGGTGTTTCCGGTGCAGATGCTCATGGTAGCGGTAGGAATCGGAACCGGTGTGGGCACGAATGCACTTCTTGCGCGGACACTTGGACAGGGAAACAGCAAAAAAGCAGCAAAAGTTGCGGGAAACAGTTTATTTCTTGGAGTAATTATTTATGCGGTATGTCTGCTGTTTGGAATTTTCGGAGTGAAAGCCTATATTTCATCGCAGACGGTTGATCCGGAAGTAATTGCAATGGGAACAGGTTATCTTCGAATATGCTGCGTGATTTCGTTTGGAATTATCTTCTTTTCCCTGTTTGAAAAGTTATTACAGGCAACCGGACGTTCGCTTTATTCTACAATTGGTCAGGTTGTGGGGGCAATGGTAAATATTATTCTTGATCCGATCATGATCTACGGGATCGGACCTGTTCCTGAAATGGGAGTAGAAGGTGCTGCATATGCGACGGTAATCGGACAGGTTGCATCGGCAGTATTACTCTTTATTTTCCATATGAAATTAAATAAAGAGTTTGCGCATGGAACAAAATACATGAAACCGGAGGGCGGAATTATAAAAGAAATTTATTCGATCGGACTTCCGGCGATCATTGCACAGGCATTGATGTCTATTATGGTTTATGTAATGAATCTGATCTTAAAATTTAATCCTTCGGCGCAGACTGCATATGGATTGTTTTATAAAGTGCAGCAGTTTGTGTTGTTCCTTGCATTTGGTCTGCGTGATGCGATCACACCGATCATCGCTTTTTCTTATGGAATGGGAAGCAAAAAGCGTATCAAGGATGGAATCAAATACGGGCTGATTTATACGATTGCACTTATGATCCTCGGTGTGCTGATCACGGAAATTTTCCCGGGTGCATTTGCAACTTTATTTAACGCAGGGCTGTCAAGAGAATATTTTATCGGAGCAATGCGGATTATTTCTATCAGCTTTCTTTTTGCAGGAGTCAATGTCGCATATCAGGGAATTTATCAGGCATTGGACGGAGGCATCGAGTCGCTTGTGATTTCGCTGCTCAGACAGCTTGTAATTATATTGCCGTTGGCAGGTATTTTCTCTATTTTCGTCCGAAACGGACAGATGGGAGTTTCGCTGATCTGGTGGGCGTTCCCGATCACAGAGTTTATCGCGTGTCTGGCCGGCTATGTATTTTTAAAGAGAATATGGTGTATGAAGCGCAGAGAAAAGTGATTTTGGAGATTGCGGAAAAGGAAAGCTGTGTGATCATAGGACGGAATGCGGATTTTATCTTAAAAGACAAAGATAATGTGCTGATTTTTATACATGGGGATATGCCGGAAAAGGTAGCGCGTATCTGTAAACTGTACAATGTTACCGAGGAGGAAGCAGAAAAAATGATGGCGGATATTGATAAAAGGCGTATGACAAATTATCGATTTTATACGGATCAGAAGTGGGGTATGGCAAAGAATTACATATAAATATGATTACATTGCTTTTGCAACGATTTTCTCATCGTTGTTTTGAATCTCGTTGCTGCTTTTTTCTTTCTTACAATTGTTACAACAAAAGAGAAATTTGAACAAAGAAATGGTGCCGAGAAAAATGCTGTTTATTGTATTGGACAGACATCTGTAAGTCAGTATGCTAATCTTTGTAGTGTACCATTAAATTCTATTTTAAGGAGAAACTATGTATGGGATTAACAGATACAAGTAAATTTTTAAGTCTGGTACTCAGACATAAACCGGATACAATAGGAATTTCGCTGGATGAACACGGCTGGGCGAATGTATCAGAGTTAATAGAAAGCATTTCAAAGACAAGGCCGTTTGACATGGAAATGCTCGAAAAAATTGTACAAACAGATAATAAACAAAGATATTCATTTAATGAAGATAAGACGTTCATAAGGGCAAACCAGGGACATTCCATACCCGTAGATGTTGAATTAAAAAAAGCCATACCGCCGGAGTTTCTTTATCATGGAACCGGGGAGAAGTATGTTGCATCGATTGATAAGACCGGTCTGATTCCAAAGAGTCGGTTATATGTCCATTTATCAGGGGATGAAGATACGGCAGTCAAGGTTGGAAGCAGGCATGGAAAGCCGGTGATTTACAAAGTGGCTGCTGGAAAGATGGAAAGGGCAGGTTATGCGTTTTTCTTATCGGTAAACGGAGTCTGGCTTACAAAAGAGGTGCCGAAAGAGTATTTGATTAAAATGGAATAAGAGTAATTCCGATTGACCATTTTGAGTGTCTCCTTGCTTAGGCTTTATTGTTGCGTGCAAATTGTATTTCTGTGTTAATGTCATTTAAGGATAAATCCTGCAGATTGTTTTGTTCTGCGGAATGACGCAGGGCATTAAAAGCAGAGCGTCCGTCCTCTAAAGAAACGCTGGTGGATGCACAAATTTCAAATGGAATTTTACGTTCTCTGACAACTGCCCGCGCAAAAATATTAAATGCGGTGGAAGCGTTCATACCAAATTCTTTACATAAATTATCAAATTGATTTTTTAAAGACCATATGGAGCGCTGGTCGATTTTTGTAAAAAGTGCAGGTAGAAACAGTTAAGCAAAGATGTTATCATTTAAAATATCAAAGTGAAATATGTGGAGGAACTATATTGGTTAGAGAAATTTATGAAAATGAATTAAAGGATCTGCTTGAATTATATTTGCATTTGCATGAAAGTACAATCTCGGAAATGTCAGAGTATTTAAGTAAAACATGGAATTGTGTATTTTCGACAGCAGGACACGCAATAGACAGCGAACAGAGAGGGCAGGGGCTGGAAATTGCTTTGCCAATCACAGTGGGAGACAATGTCTGGATTGGAACGAATGTATTCGTGCTGCCGGGCGTGACAATCGGAAACAATACCATCATTGGTGCCGGAAGTGTTGTGAATAAAAATATTCCGGATGGTGTGATCGCGGCCGGTAATCCCTGTAAGGTAATCCGTAAAATAACCGATTCCGATAAGAAAAAATATCCAATTTTTGAGGAAAATCATGAACATTTTAATCATAGAAGATGATGCAGCCATCCGTCAGGAATTAAAGCTGCTGTTAGAAAATGCACTGTATCAGGTCACGGTATTGACAGAGTTTCATCACGTGGTAGAGGATATTCTGCAAATAGAGCCGGATCTGCTTCTGCTCGATGTAAATCTGCCGCAGCAATCCGGATTTGAAATCTGCAAAAGTATAAGGAAAACGTCGGATGTTCCGATTATTTTCCTGACCAGCAGGACGGATTCGATGGATGAATTAAGCGGAATGCTGCAGGGCGGCGATGCTTATATCACGAAGCCGTTTCAGCCGCCGTTACTTCTGGCACATATCGCAGCCGTATTAAAACGGGCGAAAAAAGCAGACATACCAGAGAAGATGACCTGTAAAGGTGTGGAACTTGATGTTGTCCGTGGTTGCGTAAAATATCAGGGTCAGCAGGTGGATCTGTCGAAAAACGAATTGAAAATCCTGCATTACCTGTTTTTGCATCAGGGAGAGATTGTGCCAAGAATCGAACTGGTGGAATACCTGTGGGATCAGCAGGTCTTTATTGATGATAATGCCCTCAGTGTAAATATCACACGCCTGCGCGCAAAACTTGCAGAAATTGGCGTATGTGACTTTATTGAGACAAAAAGAGGGATGGGCTATCGCATATGAAACTGACAGAATATCTGAAAGACAAGGTGTTGCTACTGCTTTTACATATGGTATGCATGGCTGGGCTTGTTATCTTTTTGCGGCTGACCGGCTATTCCATGGATAAATGTGTGATTATACTGGTGTGTTACGGTGTAATACTGGCAGGATGGCTTTTCCTTCAGTTTTTTTCACGCAGAAGCTATTTCAGAAAATTAGAGCAGCTTACGGATCAGCTGGACAGGCGTTATCTTCTTGGAGAACTGATGCCGGAATCGTTTGGGCTGGAAGATCGCAAGTACCGGGAACTGATCCGCAAATCCAACAAATCGGTAATCGAGCGGATACACCAGATGGAACAAAACCAAAAGGATTACCGGGAGTACATTGAAAGCTGGGTGCATGAGATCAAGGCACCGATCACGGCGATTGCGTTAAACTGTGAAAATAACCGGGATGAGAGGAGCCGCTATCTCCTTGTGGAAAACCGCAAGGTTGAGAATTATGTGGATATGGCACTGTACTATGCGCGTATGGATGCGGTATACAAAGACTACATGATCGCGGAATCCAATCTGCAGGAAGTGGCACAACAGGTGCTTTTGCAGAACAAATATTATCTGATCCAGAGCCATGTAAAGGCGGAAGTTGCCTGCCCCGATACGGTATACAGCGATAAGAAATGGATCGCTTTTATTTTAAACCAGCTCATTCAAAACAGCGTAAAATACGGCAGAAGTGAGGGTACTCACATTCAGATTGTTACTAAAAAAACGAAAAGCGGTGTTCTTTTGTGGGTAAAAGATGACGGTATCGGGATTCCAAAGGAAGAACTCCCACGGATTTTTGAAAAAGGGTTTACGGGAACGAACGGAAGAAACCGGGAGCGTTCGACCGGAATGGGACTGTATCTGTGCCGTAAACTCTGTGACAAGTTAAATATAGAAATCCGGGCAGAATCTGCGGAAGGAAAGGGAACAGAGATCATACTTATGTTTCCGGTGAGTGAATATCTTACCGGTTACAGGGAGACATAACGCGTTTATCTTTCAAAACTGTAAGATTCAGGAAAGGTAATTTCATACAAAGCGGAAAGATCCCGTGTTAAAGTAGGCATAGTGAAGAAAAAATGATATTCTTTACTATGCCTTTTATTTACAAGCGAGGGAAAGGAGCGTCAGAAGATGCAGGAAATCATACGCGTAAGCGATGTGGAGAAATATTATGGAAACGGGGATCAGGTGACCAAAGCGGTGGATCGTGTCAGTTTTGCCGTGCAGCAGGGGGAGTTTATCGGTGTGATGGGAGCTTCCGGTTCCGGAAAAACAACGCTTTTAAATCTGTTGTCAACCATTGACCGGGTGACAGCGGGACATATTTATTACGGAGATACCGATATCACAGAACTGGGGGAAGAACAGCTTTCGGAATTCCGTAAAAAACAGCTTGGGTTTATCTTTCAGGAATACAATCTGCTGGATACGCTCACGCTGGAAGAAAATATCATGCTCGTTATGACGCTGCACCGGCGTGGCAAAAAGGAGATTCAGAAACGGTGCAGGGAGCTGCTTCGCATTCTGGGAATCGAGGAGGTTAAGGATAAGTATCCGTATCAGGTGTCCGGCGGACAAAAGCAGCGGTGTGCATGTGCCCGTGCACTTGCAAATTATCCCACACTTCTTCTGGCAGATGAGCCGACGGGGGCACTGGATTCACTGGCAGCGCAGACACTGTTAGAGACATTTACGGAGATGAACAAAAACATGGGGGCAACCATTCTGATGGTGACACACGATGCTTTTTCCGCAAGTTATTGCAGCCGTATTCTGTTTCTGAAAGACGGACGGATTTTTCATGAACTGGTGCGTGGGGAAAAAGAACGCCGCATCCCTGAAGGCCCACGAAAAATGCGGCTTCCGTATCGTGTCGGAAAAGGGCTGCGATTATCTGCACCGGGAGGCGGATGACCGGGATTTCGGGCTGGAATACCGCTATGAAAGGCCGTGACGGCTTTGAACAACAAAAGCACCAGGCAGGGGCAGGCCCTGTCCGGTGCTTTTGTTATGCAATCAGCTGTGCATGGGGCAGCCGTGGGAGGTGGGGCCCCGGCGCTGGGCACGGACCTGGATCATCTCACCGGCGATGCTGACGGCGATCTCCTCCGGCGTTTCAGCCAGGATCGGCAGACCGATGGGCGCGTGAACGCGGTCGATGTCCTGCTGCGAGAAGCCCGCCGCGGCGAGCCTTTCGCGCGTGAGCGCGACCTTCTTCCGGCTGCCGATGCAGCCGATGTAGGTCGCCGGCGTGCGAAGCACCTGCTCTAAGATCTCGTAGTCCGCCTGATGGCCCGGCGTCATGACCACGGCGTAGTCGTCGGCGATTTCCGCCGTATTTTTGACAAGGTCTCATGCGCCGTAGGAAAATGCTCCGCATTTGCCAGCTCCGCGCGGTTATCGTACACCGTGACCTCGAAGCCGACATAGCGCAGCACCGGGGCGAGGGCGCGGCCGACATGGCCCGCGCCGAAGAGGTAGACGCGCCCCGCGCGGACGATGGGCTCGACAAAGGTGCTGCCGTCCCAGTAGGGTCGGGAGGTAAAGAAGCCCTCCGTGCCGTGGCGCAGCTCGTCCGCCGTAAGGAGGCGAAATTCGCGCAGCGTCTCGCCGTCGAGCACGAGGCAGAGCCAGACGTTTCTGCCGCTGCCGAGCGCGTCGCGCCAGGCGCGCAGCACTCCGATCTGCGCGGCGTTCTCAGGCGGAATATACTGGAACCAAACCGTCACGTCGCCGCCGCATACCATGCCCGTGCTGTTCGCCGCCTCGGGGTGGAGCGCGAAGTCCCGCAGGGCGTTCCGCTTCCCCTTCAGCAGCTCGCGCGCGAGGAGAATGGACTGCCGCTCCACCGCGCTGCCGCCGACCGTGCCGAGAAGCTCGCCCAGCAGGTGTAAGCCTCGCTTATC
>ERZ824488.3588-NODE-3588-length-11483-cov-4.457998_pt1 | contig 11483 bp, 6 predicted proteins | sample MGYA00519936_ERZ824488 | MGnify/ENA primary metagenome ERZ824488 (study PRJEB31778, sample SAMEA3449153) | human gut metagenome | biome: human gut; feature: human-associated habitat; material: faeces | place: United Kingdom | collected 2010/2012 ... | reverse complement strand
CTCATTGATGACAAGGAGAACGTTCATATTGAAAACTAGCGTTTTAATTGAAAGCCTTACCTGTCACTGGTAACGCAGAAAACTGACATAAGTGTCAGTTTTCAAACGTCACCACTGACATGCATATCAATAAAATGGTGCGCCATAAAAAACAAATGTTAGTGCAGAAACTAATTGCAAAAGTGTCAAATGGTGACGGAGAAAATTAAATTTTCTCCGTTACCTTTGACATTTTTTTTTTAATTACATTTTTGTAAAATTTTTATAAAATATTAAGCAAAAAACTGTTGAGAAATCCAAATATATGATAAAATAAAATTAGCATAATATATTTTGTTGAATATTGTATATTAGGAGCGAAAAATGAAGAAGAAGAAAAAAAGAAAAGTATTAAGTAAAAAAGAAAAAATGATAATTATAATAATAGGAACACTTGCTTTTTTACTCATTGTGGTGCTGGCAATGTTACCAACTAAAATAAAAGAAACTGGGACGAGTCCAAATGATGAAACAACTCTGGATAGAGAGTTAGAAACAGTCCAAGAGGTTGTTGAATATCTGGAAAGCACATTTATTTCGATGAAAACATCTACTGTTGATGGATATGATACAGACATATATGTTAGTTTCAAATATAATTTATTTGAAGGAAACGAATCAAAAGAGACTTATTTCAAAAACTTTTATGAAAAAATTGCAATGGTTACAAAGTTTAAAAGTTTTAGAATAATAGACGAAGATAAGGATATCACAATTGAAGTAAAATGTTCATCAAACAAGATAACAGAAGTAAAGATAAATGGAGAAACAGATTACTACAAAAATCAAGCATCAAAAAATGGTAAAAAGAATGAACTTAATGTGGAAAATGTGGATATTCCAGTAGATTCAAAGGAATTACAGGATTTGATAAATGCAAAGTGGGTAACTGCAAATGTAAATCTTGGAACAGCAGAGAGTACATATGATAAATACAAAATTTACTTTGATGAAGGATATGAAGTTAGAACAATCAAAGGAAAAGTTTATAACATAGTATTCACATCAAATTATAAAGGCAAAGTTGTTGGAGGTTATAAAGTTGGAGATAGCATTGAAAAAATAAAAAGCGAGTGCGGAATATCTTATGAAGGTAGTGACATAGCAGGATATAAAACACAAAACTTCTATGCAATGTTTTCAGAAGATTCAATTTCAATCTATCCTAATAACCAATATGATTATACAGAATTTGAAAAATTAGTAGAAGAATATAATGATAAAAAAGATGCAAATGATTTTATGGACAAACTTACTGATATTTGGCCAGATTATAATGAATATAACTATGATACAAATTATGTTGAAATATATTACACTTTGAAAGGTGTCAGAATAAGTTTCGCTTCACATGATCAAGACGGAATTGAAATTTACGAAAATTATAAAGGAGACTTAAAAAGAGAAAAAACAGATTATAAAAATACATATTACAACTTAGATCAAGATTTAATAGTTCAGAGTGAAGAAAGAAGAAGATTATCAGAAATGGATTTAGCAGATGATTATGATGAAATAGAAGATCCATTATTAGCAAGTAATAAATTCACATTACAAATGGAACGTGATGAAGACAGTTATTATAATATAAAAATAAATCCACGAAATAATGATTATCCCAAAAATGAATTAGATGAAACAATACGAATTAATAAATACATTTGGGCAGATGATTCCCACTTGGTATATAGCATATCAGGTGACGGAATTTATGTATATAATGCAGAAACAAGAGAAACAAAGAAAATAATAGAAGAAAATGAAGCTTTAGATATAACAGATTATGATAGACAAAATAAAATCTTAACATATGATGATAAAAAAGCAGTCATAAATTTCTAGAAAGGGGAAGAAGATGAAGCAATTAAAATTAAGATTAAAAAAGATTGCAATAATATATGTAATCATCTATATTTCAATAACTTCAATGACATCTTCCTTAGCTAGAGGGTATGATGCACAATGTGGAGAATATGCTGGACAATGGGCAAGAGATTATGTACAAAAATATGCATCAAAAAGTTCATACACTCAAAAAAATCTTGGAAATTTAAAAGGTAAAGCAATATGTAAATGGAGTGGAGGAAGCGAAGGTTCAGGAACATTTTATGGATGCTGTACAGCATTTGTACAGTGGATTTTCTATAATTCATTAGGAGTCAATTTATATGACTATGGATTTGACCCATCTTCAACTACAGCATATTCAAACCTAAAAGGTGGTAATCAATATTTTGATGATGTAACAAACCAAACACTACAAGCTGGAGATATATTAATAATAAGAGGACATGCTGAAATGCATGCAGGAAATGGAGAACATGCTAACTTTGGAAGTACTCCAATGAAGATTCATCAAGAATGCGCTAAGATGACACCCGGAAGAAGCCAAAGAGGAGCAATTGCCTTAAGATTAAAAAACTCTGTGGAGGTTAACCCAGCTGGTTCAGTTCCAGTTGATGAATTAGAGTTAGATGATGAAAATTTAAACATATATGATGACAATGGATTTATTTATACAGGTGTTGCAAAATTAGAAGGATATAAAGGTTCAGTACCATTTGGAAAATGGATTATAAAAATGTTGACAGAAATATTAGACTATATGATAGGAATATTAACACTAGGAATAAGAATCGTATTTGTAGGTTGGACAGCAATAATTGAAAGATTTGTTATAGACGGAATTGTAAATGCAATTACAGGTGAGACAAATAAAAAAGATGAAAATTGGACAGAGGATCCAGCAAATAAAGACGAAATAGATAGAGAAGTAGAAGAACAAGAAGTTCAAAATGCAATAAATGAGAAAAAATCAGAAGCAAGTGGAGATGAAAGTAATCCATATACATACATAAGCGAAGGAATGCAAGGAATTGCAGATATTGGAGGAAAAGTTCAATTAAAAACAACATCAGAAAATAATGTTACAGTCGAAAATATTGTATACAACAAAGTTCCTATATTAGATATAAACTTCTTCAATTTTGAAACAGCAGGAGGAGCAATCCTTGATAAGGACGGAATATTATACATAATAAAAGAAAATGTAGCAATGTGGTATTACATTTTCAGAACAATTGCAATAGCATTAATGTTAATAGTGTTGTTATATCTAGGAATAAAAATGACAATTACAACTGTATCAGAGAAAAAAGCAGTATACAAAGAAATGCTACTAAGTTGGATAGCAGGATTTATATTAGTATTCTCAATAAATTACATAATGTATGCAGTTATAGAATTAAATGAAACTTTTGTAAGTTGGATTATTCCAAAATATGAAGATGGAACAGAAATGTCATTATATGAAACAGTTAGGTCAAAAGCATATGAACTAAAAGCAACATCAGGATTTACAGGAATGTTTATGTACATGATATTAGTATATTACGCAATCAAGTTCCTGTTTGTATATGTAAAAAGATTCTTTACAGTAACAGTGCTGGCGTTAATGTCGCCATATGTGGCAGTAATGTATTCAATTCAGAAGGTAAATAAAAATGGTAAAGGTGGAGATATATTTGCAAATTGGTTTAGGGATTTTACATACACAGTAATCTTGCAATCAATACATGCATTAATCTATACAGTATTTATTCAAACAATACTTGATTTAACACAAACTTCACTATTAGGAATATTCATGTCATTCTTGTTCTTGAACTTCATGATTAAAGTTGAACCAACAGTTAAGAAGATATTTGGATTAACAGGTGGAAAGAATGCAGCCAAATTATCATTACCAGCAGCAAGTGCAATATTAAGTTCACCAATATCAAAGAATAACCCAATGACAAAGATTGCAAAAGCACAAGGAAAATTTATCGGAAAAACAGTAATGAAACCTGTAGGAAAAGTAGCTGGAAAAATTGCAGATACAGCAGACAAGGTAATAGATATGGCGCAAGAAAAAATAGAAGAAAAATTTGGAGACAAATTAGACAAAGTAGTGCCAGGAAGACCTGTAACACCAGCAGAAAGAAAGAAAAGAAAAGAAGAACGAAAAAAGAGAAATGCAGAAATACAAAAAGGAATTGTTATTGGAACGAAACTTGGAAAAGATATGATTTTAACATTTGCTAAAGGAGCATTAGTAATACCAATGCTAGTAGCAGAGCCAGGATTTGGAGTACAATTATTGACATCAACCCTTGATTCAGAAGAAAAATTGATGAAATCAATTGACCAAATAAAAGATGCATTAGGAAAACCTCCAAAAACAATGAAAGGAAAGAAATTAAAATTAAAAGGATTTAAACCAAAAAATAAAAAATCAGCATATAACCTAATGACTAAACTAACAAATCTAGGAATAGAATTTGATATACAAGGCGGACAGGTAATAGATAGAGCTACAGGAAGAAGCATACAATATAGAGGAGACATAAGAGCACCAAGATATGGACAAAATATGAGTGAGCTACAAAAAGCACAATTTGGAAAAATGAAATTAAATGAATTATCACAAGAACAAAGAAGAAAATTATTAACAAACCTACGTTTAAAAGATTTAACATTAGCAAGTGGAAATAAAACAATTGAAGAAATTCTAGAGCAAGGAGATATGGGTAGACTTCAAGCATATGCAGAAATTTTGGCACAAGCAAGAGAAAAAGAAAAAGATTTACAACTAGAATTTCAATCAATAACAGGAAGACTTGATGAACAAATAGCTGAAATGGAAAAAGTTAGTCCAGAGTTTGCAAAGATGCTACAAGATAAGAAAACAAAAGAATTAACAGAAACAGCAAAACTTTTATCAAAACCTTTAGCAGAAAAGGATATATTTACAGCAATGCAAAATTATCAATCAAAAGCACCAAACTTTGATGCAAATACAGTGTCATCACAAGATGTTCAAGGAATAGTTCAAGAAATAGATGCAGTATTAGCACAAAAGGGAAGTGACATTCAAATGAGTAAAGAATTTGCTAAGAAACTTGAAAAAGAATTAACAGATAATCGTAGAAAAGTGCAAGCTCAAGCAGATATAAACAATCCATATGCAACATCAAATAGAAATGCACCTAGACAAAATTCAGAAGCAGAACACGGAAATAATGCAGGAGGCTTAAGCAGTGGAAATGCTAATGCAAGCTCAGCAAACCAAAGTAAAACTCCTGGAAGTGTTGGAAACTCATCAGGAAACAGCACTTTGGATAAGTTTGCAAAGACAGATATAAGCAATCAAAGACAAAATACAGAAACTGTTCATTCAAACACACCTAGACAAAATAATGAAACAATACATGGATATAGTTCAAATGCACCTCAGCAAAACAGTTCAGTAGGAGGAGAAAGCAGTATAGAAAGACTTGTAAAAAATATTAAAAACGCATCTAAAGGTTCATCAAGCAAAAAAACTACAAAAGCAACAAGTAGAGAATTAGATTTTGCAAGAAGATTAGATGAGTTAGAAAGATTAAGTCAACAATCAGAAGAATTAACAGGAGATGAATTATACGATATAGATGAAATACTAAAAAGACTAAAAGCCCTATAGTTCTACAAAAACTGGCAAACGACTATTGCGCGAATATATACAAGAATGTAATCCTTATAATAAAATTTTCATGAGGTGAAACAAATGCCAGATTTTGTGATAAAACAGAAGAAGAAAAAGGATTATGAACAATTTACTTGTAGAATAGAATCTAAACTTCTAGAAAGAGTAAAAAGAACAGTTTTAGATTATAATTTAACATCAGTAAATGAATTTATTAATGAATGTATCAAATATTCATTGGAAAATATGAAAATCATTGAAGATGAAGATGAAATAGACGGCCAGGATTAAATCCTAGCCGTCTTAACATTTGTAATCAAAAAATTACCCCCAAATAAATTCTTTTAAAGTAGAAATAATTTCTTGAAGCTTAGACATTTTTTTAGTAGCAACAGAAATTGGTAAATAAGAGCTATATTCTTTTGGAATATCAATTACTTGTCCATACTTAATAATTTGATTCTTTTTAAAATTAATATCATTCAAAATTTTAATCTTAAAATTATTGTAAAATTCATATCCTTCCGGAATAATTAAATATTTATGAAATTCTTCTAAATCATGTTCAAATTCACGAATATCATCAAAAGAATTAACCACAGTAAATTTCTTACTGAAACATTTTTCGATTATTTCATTTTGAGTTTTTACACACAAGTTAGTAATTGCTTTCTTTTTTGTTTCGACTTGACGTTGTAAAACTTTTGATTTTTTAAATGAAGAATCTGAATAGTTTAATTTTTGCATCAATTTTGATATATCATTTTCTAAGTTCAAAATTTTATCTAAAGCTAAAGATACTTCAAAAAAAGTATCAGGAGTTGAGCAACTTGTAAAAGCTCTTTCAAACATAGGTGAGCCATACAAAGTGCTAAAATACAAAGCTTCATCACCTGTGAAAAAAGTCATTTGTGAAACCAAGGCACATTCAAGAGGATAAAATTCTGGACTCTCTGAAATAAATGACATATTATAATAAGTAACTGATTCCATCCTTGGAGAAGTAGAAGTTCTGCTTGCAATAAGCTGAACAGCAGCTTCATTTAAAGCTAGACCAGTATTTTCAACCAAATCATAAAGCCCCAATTTTATCAAATTTCCTTTTTGATCTTTAAATTCCTGTAAAAAATGAATACACTCATGTATTGCAGTGACATCCATATTGTTCAGATTAAGCTTCTCATTAAAATATATAGAATTATTTCCATATACATATTTGGCACTAGAATTATCTTTCATAGTTGCAACAAACATATCCAGTCTTGATATTTGTATAAATAATTCGCTTTGAGAAAGGTGCAATTCTGGAAAAGAGTCGCATAGTTTCTCAGATATAAAAGAAGCAATTTTATTTATATGCATGGTATCGAGCTTTCTGACGTTTTCGATACCTTCCTTTTTTAATAAAAAATTCATCCCCATAATATTTTTCTCCCGAAAATCTATTTATATATAATATATTATACTAGTATTTAAAGTCAAAGCATATAACAATTTTGTTAAAAAAATGTAACAAAAAAATAACATAGTTGTCACGGGGACGTTTTTCTTGACAACTAAAAAATAGTGAAGCAGGGCACTATGTTGTCATGGGGACGTTCTTATTGACAAGCAAATGCTTCAAAATCCGTAGAGGAGCATAGTGTGCTCCATAAAAATAAATGCTGGCAAGAAACTAATTGCAAAAGTGCCACTGAGGACGATAGAAATTTGACGAAAAGGATGAAGCAATAAAAAATAAGTAATGGAGCACACTGTGCTCCTCTACGAAAAAAAGTGTAATCTAAGTTTTATGGTTGTCAAGAAAAACGTCCCCATGACAACAATTAGTTTTCAAATGTCCTTATGACAACACACGAAAAGCAATTATACCTAAGAAAATGAGAAAAATAAGGCAATTTTGTAATGAAAAAGATATAATAAAAAAACATAAAGTAACATATCTTCAAGAAATAAGCCATCCGTAAGACTATAAGAATTTTAAATATAAATATTAGAAAATAAAGGACTTGAAAAAAAATATATTTTATCTAAAATTTAAGTATATTAAAAAGGAGAAAACGTATATGAAGAAGAAATTAATTCCAGCTGTTATAGCAGGAGTAACATTACTGACAATCCATTCAAATGTCAAAGCAATGGAACTCTCAGAAAATGCAGAATTAAATCAAATAGTAAGCGATAATGGACAGCAAATAAATATTCAATATGAGCCAATAACAAACAAATCATCAGGAACAAGATTTTTAGGAAACCTAATTTCAAAATTGGCCAAATCGAATATAGGAGCAGCATTGCCGACCTCATATACACCAACATTTAAGTCAAAACTAAACGTAAAAAATCAAATTGCAAACGGAAAAGACACATATGAATGTTGGGCAAATGCAATAGCTTCTGCATTTGAAGCATACAATTATGTAAAAAATACAACTGACAAAGGAACAGAATATTCAGCAAGACACATGAATTATTCAAGCGGTAATGTATTCACAGATAAAACAATAACCGAAAATGCTTATAATAGAAACGTTACAACAGCAACAGGCGGAAACTTTCTAATGGGATGGAATTATTCAACAAACGGACAAGGACCAGTAAAAGAAAGCGATATGTCATCAAAAAATGCACTTATAAACATAAAATCAACAGATTTAAAAACAACAAACGGAAAACAAAAAGACTTAAAAAATTACATAGAATATCCAGCAGTATACAAACAAGTGCAAAGCAATGGAAGCATTAAATATTATAATAGTTTCAATTATGACACAGCAACATTTTCAGAAGAAATATCAGATATATCAACATACAGAAATGCAATAAAGCAACAAATAAAAAGTAATGGAGGAGTGCTAGCACAAATCTATCAAATTGATAAAGACAAAGACGTATATGTTCCAACAGTAAAAATCAATGGTAAAATACCATCAGTAAATCATGCAGTGTTTATCATAGGATGGGATGATAATTACCTACCAGAAAATGATGATATAACAATACCAGTTGGAAAAACATGGCCACATAAAGGAGCATATATCGCACTAAGTTCATACGGCTCAAGCAATTATTATGATGGCTATATATACATTTCATATGATGATTTTTATGTAGAACAAGCACTTACAGGAATTCAAAAAGCAGATACATCAGAATATAATCATGCATATGTACATGATGAATTAGGATGTACAAATGAAATAACATCATCACAAAGCTATTCAATTGTAAACATATTTGATAAACAAACAAGCAAAACAGAAAAATTAACAACAATAGGAATTCCATCATATAGAGACCAACAAGCAACAGTATATTATACAGATAAATTCGGTTCAGATGGAAAGCCAACACAATTCCAAGTTTTGAAAAAAAACATTGACATAGGAATAGGATTCACAAGTGTAGATATAAGCAACGCAAATATAAGCAATAATAAATTTGCAATCTGTGTAACTTACAGCAACACAGGAGGAAAAGTAGGAGTCCCAGTAGAAACAACACATTCAGACGGATTATACAAATATGCAACAGTCAAATCAGGAGAAAGCTACATAGTGTATACAAATCCACAAACAGCGGAATTTGATAATACAGCATCATCATACAGTTATGATGAATTAAAATATGGAACAGAATTATTAAATGCAGGAATCAGAGCATACACAGTAGAAGAAAATGGAGAACAACCTACAGATACAACTATTCAAAGTGACAAATATACAGTAAAAGATAATATGGTAACAAGAGTACCAGTAAATACAACAATAGATGAATTTAAAAAAGCAATAAAAGTAAATGGAACATATACAATTGTTGATAAAGATGGAAAAACAGCGACAACTAAATTAGTTAGAACAGGATATAAAGTAAAAGTTGGAACAAAAGAATATGAAATATCAGTAATAGCAGATATATCAGGAGCAGGAGGAGATCATTATTCAAGAGCACTAGACCTAGCAAAAATACGTGCACATATTATTGAAAAAAAAGGTTCAATCTTAACAGGTGTTAAATTAGAATCAGCAGATATAAATGGAAACGGAAGGGTAGATGCCGTAGATTTATCAAAAATGAGGGTATATAGTGTAGAATAATAATGAAAAAAGGTTGACGTAATATAGAAAACACGATATAATAATCTATGTAAAGGAGAAATTTGAATGGAAAGAAAAAAAATTGTAATTACATTGTTTACTATTTTGGTGCTATCATTCTTAATGGTAGGAAAATCATTTGCAGCGAATTCATATTCAGCTACCTTAACACCAAATAATTCAAAAGTTTCAAAAGGATCAGAAGTAAAGGTAACATTAAAGTTATCAGGAATAAAAGTAGATGGAGGATTAAATTCATTAATAGGAACATTAAAATTTGATGCTGACATCTTAACATTTGTTGAAGCAAAAGGATTAAATGGTTGGACAGCTACATATAACGAAGACAACAACAAAGTAGCAATTGATAGTGGAGATGCAACAACAGAAGATAAAGAAATAGCAACATTTACATTTAAAGTAAGTGAATCAACTAGTGCATCAACAGCAGCACTACAATTTGTAAATATATCAGGAGGAAATTCATCATTAGATCAAGAAGAAACAATATCTGATGTAACAACAAACATAGGTATAACAAATTCAATTGCACCATCACCATCAGACAATGGAGATGACAACAGTGGAGATGATAATACACCAACTGAAAGTCCAAGCACAAACAACACCACAACAAATAATACAAACAATAAAACAAATAACAATACATCAAATTCTTTAGTAAACAATGCAGGAGAAAACCTAGCTAATGGTACAACAACAAAAAATGAAGCAATGCCATACACAGGAGCAGAAACATTTGTAATTCCTATGCTTGCAGTAATTGCAACACTAGCAATTGTTTCATATGTAAACTATAAGAAAATTGATAAAAATTATTAATAAAATTTTTTTACAACTCCCAAGAGAGTTGTTTTTTTTTGCATTTTTGTTATATAATAATAGCTATGAAAAAATAATAAGGATGTAATTAAATGGTTAAGAAATTATTAGTAACAGAAAAGCCAAGTGTAGCAATGGAATTTGCAAAAGCACTTAAAATAAATACATCAAGGAAAAACGGATACCTTGAATCAGATGAATGGATTATCACATGGTGTGTAGGACATCTAGTAACAATGTCATATCCAGAAAAATATGATGAAAACCTAAAAAAATGGAGACTAGACACATTACCATTCATTCCAAAAGAATGGAAATATGAAATAATCCCACAAGTCGAAAATCAATTTAATGTCATAAAAACATTAATGAATAGAGAAGACATATCTGAAATTTACAACGCAGGAGACTCTGGACGAGAAGGAGAATATATTCAAAGATTAGTATTCATGATGGCAAAACCGAATCCAAAAGCAGAGATGAAAAGAGTATGGATTGACTCACAAACAGAAGAAGAAATTATCAAAGGAATAAGAGAAGCAAAAGATTTATCGTATTATGATAGTTTAGCAGATTCAGCCTATCTGAGAGCGAAGGAAGATTATTTAATAGGAATCAATTTCTCAAGGTTATTATCTATTATTTTTGGAAGAAAATTAGCAAAAGAACTTAATGAAGAAAGAGTATCAATATCAGTAGGTAGAGTAATGACATGCGTTCTAGGAATGGTAGTTGCAAGAGAAAGAGAAATAAGAAATTTTAAGAAAACAAAATATTATAAAATATCAGGAGAATTCGGAGAAGAACAAAGCTTCAAAGCAGATTGGAAAGCAGTAGAAGGTTCAAAAGTCTATGAAGCACCACAGCTATATAATGAAACAGGATTTAAGAAAAAAGAAGTAGCAGAAAAATTTATAGAAACATTGAAAAACAAAGAAGCAATAATAGAAAATGTAAAGAAAACAAAACAAAAAGAAAATCCACCATTACTATTT
>ERZ824488.3586-NODE-3586-length-11490-cov-8.674333_pt1 | contig 11490 bp, 9 predicted proteins | sample MGYA00519936_ERZ824488 | MGnify/ENA primary metagenome ERZ824488 (study PRJEB31778, sample SAMEA3449153) | human gut metagenome | biome: human gut; feature: human-associated habitat; material: faeces | place: United Kingdom | collected 2010/2012 ... | reverse complement strand
ACTGGGTTTCTGGGATTTTTCCCTTCGGCCATATATAAGATTATCAACTCTTTTTCAAGTTGTCAATCTACAGATTTTTTTGCTTTGGTAACATTAGAACGTTCCCCAATTTGGGGAATGCCTCGGCTTTCTCTTAGGAGACACTTGTTATATTCATTTAACTAATAGAACATACACATATATCATACCGTTTGAACATGAAAATGTCAAATGCTTTTCTAAGAGAATAATTATGGGATAATTATGGTGAGGTAACAAAGCGGGATTTTGTATGTGAAATAGCTTTTATAGGACTTCTTTATGTAAAGTCGAATGTTCTGAAGCGCATATACAAAAAGCACGACTAATTTTCAATTAAAAGAAATTTGGTCATGCTTTTTATATAAGTCAAAAATCTTTCCTAAAAATTAATATGCCCCTGCAGCCAGATTTGTGCCTTCAGCCGTCTTCCAACTGCCGGTTCGCCAATCACCTTTTCAACCGGTACGCATACATCAAATTGAAGCTCATTGGTTTCAACTGTAAGAACATAAAGTTCTTTCCCAGTAAGAAGATTTTCAATGGTATCGATATTCAGAATCTCACCAAGGATCGCATACTGGTCACATTCAAGACCAGATGGCATAAAATGTGTATCGACAATGCTGTAAATATCTTCCCCACGGATTCTTTTTGATACTGCGGCATAGGTGTCGATGTCGTCAAGCGTAAGGCTTTCAATGGCATCGGGATTCCCTTCCTTTGCTGCGCTCATAAGCATCATCCGGTTGCGGAGATCTTTCGCTCTCTTGTCCGCAGCACCTGCATCCTTTGCGACCGGAAGCAAAATTTTCCCACTTAAGGCAAGCCCGGAAAATGTTACAGAGATTGAACTTTTGTTCAGACCGCCGAGAGTGGCTTCTTTTATGTATTCCATTCCGTTTTGAATATGGAAAATGATACTGCAGCCGAGCTTTACATCTTCGCAGACACCAATATAGGTCGGTGAGGATGCTTTCTGTTCTACTGCAATATCAGCATAAGAGCTGACTCCACTGCCTGAAAAATATGGGAAATAGCATTCTCTGCGGAACGCTTCATCATTTTCATCGATAAAGCCGTAGGAAGAAATGCCAATTCCGTTGCCGTATTCCCTGCGAAGCTCACAGAGATCTGTGTGCTCGTCCAGGGCAATACGGTCATATCCGGAAAATTTCTTTTCGGATTCAAGAAGAATCTGATACCATTCGCGTTCAGATGCGATATCGTGGAATCCGATAGCGTTTAAATATTTATGCAAAATTTACCTCGTTTTCTATCTGATTTCAGACTTACCGCCCATGTATGGACGAAGTACTTCAGGAATGCGGACAGAACCGTCTGCCTGAAGATTGTTCTCGAGAAATGCGATCAGCATTCTCGGAGGAGCTACTACTGTGTTGTTCAGTGTGTGTGCGAAATATTTGTTTCCGTCACTTCCTTTTACACGGATGCCAAGACGTCTTGCCTGTGCATCACCAAGGTTAGAACAGCTTCCTACTTCAAAGTATTTCTTCTGTCTTGGAGACCATGCCTCTACGTCACAAGATTTTACTTTAAGGTCGGCAAGGTCACCTGAACAGCATTCCAGTGTACGAACCGGGATATCAAGAGAACGGAACAGATCAACAGTGTTTTTCCATAATTTATCATACCATTCTTTGCTTTCTTCTGGTTTGCATACAACGATCATTTCCTGTTTTTCAAACTGATGGATTCTGTATACACCACGTTCTTCGATTCCATGAGCTCCTTTTTCTTTACGGAAGCATGGAGAATAAGAAGTCAGTGTCTTTGGAAGTTCAGCTTCATCAAGCATGGTATCGATGAATTTACCGATCATAGAATGCTCGCTTGTTCCGATCAGATATAAGTCTTCGCCTTCAATTTTGTACATCATAGAATCCATTTCGGCAAAGCTCATAACGCCTGTAACAACGTTGCTTCTGATCATGAAAGGTGGGATACAGTATGTGAATCCACGATCGATCATAAAGTCACGTGCATAAGAGATAACTGCTGAGTGAAGACGTGCAATATCTCCCATCAGATAATAGAAACCATTTCCGGCAACCTTTCCTGCACTTTCAAGATCGATTCCGTTGAATTTTTCCATAATTTCTGTATGGTATGGGATTTCAAAGTCCGGAACAACCGGTTCGCCAAATTTTTCAATTTCAACATTCTGGCTGTCGTCTTTACCGATCGGTACAGATGGATCGATGATATTTGGGATAACCATCATATCTTTTTTGATTTTTGCTTCAACTTCTTTTTCTTCGGCAGAAAGTTCTTCCATACGGGCAGCGTTTTCCTGAACTTTTTTCTTAAGCTCTTCTGCTTTCTCTTTTTCACCATGAGCCATGCATGCGCCAATTTCTTTGGAAACTTTGTTTTTCTCAGCACGGAGTGCTTCTACTTCACCTTTGATTTCACGGTTTCTCTTGTCAAGCTCAATTACTTCATCTACAAGTGGAAGCTTTTCATCCTGGAATTTTTTCTTGATGTTTTCTTTTACAACATCTGGGTTTTGTCTTAAAAATTTAATATCTAACATAATTGTTCTCCTGTCTTATTCCTTTATTTTTATATCTTATGATGTGAGTGGCAAAAGTAAATTTTTCCACTTACATCATCTTATTCTATCACCTGAGGATTATCAAGGGATTCAGGCAAATTACTGTGGTTTGATCGCATCTTGTACATCCGGATCATACATTTCCTGGTAAACGGCCTGATCTAGTGATTCGGCCTCTTCTTCAGAGAGCTCAATGTAACTTTCACCACGCACAATTTCTTTTATATAAGTGTAACAGCCATCTCTGCTGTGCATGGAATTGAGGATCCATCCATTGTTATCATTGTCAAGCATTGTGAGGGCGAAGCTGAGTTTTCCCCCCATTTCACCGAAAGCATCGTATTTTACAATACCTACTTTCTGGTAGCTGCTTCGCAACGCGCGATACAATATGCGGATGTCCGCTTTGTTTTCGTGGGCAATGTTGGAAAGCTCGTCGAGTTCATCGAATCTTGCGCTGAAACTTTCTTCGAGCGTTTTACCGTCCTGTCCGCGCATGAATACGTTATAGCTTGATTTCAGACGGTTGTATTTCATATTAACATTAATATAAAGAAGAAACATCAATATGATCAGCATGATAAGAAAAAGAAATATATACGCCGGATCAATTCCAAGTGACTTTAGAATTTTACTTTCCATATATTATTTTCCTTCCTGTATTGACATTAACAATTCAAATATACGTTCCAGATCGTTGTCCGAATAATATTCAATTTCAATTTTACCTTTTCCATTTGCTTTATGATTGACATGGACTTTGGAACCGATGATTGACTTTATACGTTCCTCCAGATCTTCATATACAAATGCATTCTGGATAACAGACTTTTCTTTTTCCTTTTTTGGCTTCTTCAGTTCTTTGACAAGTTTTTCGGTATCCCTGACACTGAGCTTTTCATCAAATACTTTATTGGCAAGAATATACTGCTGCTCTTTATCCTCGATTGCAAGAAGAGCACGTGCATGTCCGGTTGAAATCATGTCATCGATGATCATCTGCTGTACTCTTTCGTCCAGCTTTAGAAGACGCATGGAGTTTGTAACAGCAGTTCTGCTCTTTGAAACGCGCTCAGCTACCTCATCCTGCTTCAGACGGAATTCATTTAGCAAGCGTTTGTATGCCTGCGCTTCTTCAATTGGATTCAGATTTTCGCGCTGAATATTTTCAATAAGAGAAATTTCAACGATTTCCTGATCTGTGTATTCTTTAATGATAACAGGGACCTCTTTGACACCGGCCTGCTTTGCTGCACGCCAGCGACGCTCGCCGGCGATGATCTCGTAGTAATCGTTCCGTTTCTGAACAATCAGAGGCTGCAGGATTCCAAACTGTTTGATTGAATCAGCAAGTTCCAAGAGAGCATCTTCCTCAAAATGTTTTCTTGGTTGGTCACGGTTTGGCTCTACATCATTGATCTTCATCATAATTGGTCCGGCATTCACTACTTCTTTTTTAACCGGTGCAGTATGTTTCGCGGTTTTATTTTCTTTGATTAAACTATCCAGACCTTTTCCAAGTCCGCCTCGTTTTGCTGTCATGCTTACTCTTCTCCTTTATGAATTACTTCATCTGCTAATAACATATAACTTTCAGCTCCTGTTGAACGAGGATCATATAAGTTGATTGGCAAGCCATGACTTGGGGCCTCTGCAAGTCGTATATTACGTGGAATGATAGTTTTGTAAATTGTCTGATCAAGATTATCTTTTACATTTTCAACAACTTGAAGAGAAAGATTGGTTCTGGCATCATACATAGTAAATACAACACCTTCCATTTCAAGGTTTTCATTTAATCTTTCTTTTACAAGCTCGATTGTTTTAATCAGCTGGCTCAATCCTTCTAGTGCATAGTATTCACATTGAATTGGAACCAATACTGTATCTGCTGTAGTCATTGAATTGATTGTCAGCATACTAAGTGAAGGTGGGCAGTCGATAATGACGTAATCGTAATTACTTCTTATCTTAAGCACCTCATCTCTTAATATGTATTCTTTGTTCTCGGTATCGAGCAACTCTATTTCGGCACCAGACAGATCAATGTTTGCGGGAATTACGTCGAGATTTTCAATTGCTTCTTTGCATAACACCTGATCCATAGTGGCTTCGCCGATTAAAAGATCATATACAGTATAGTCAACATTATCTTTATCTATACCAAGACCGCTGGACATATTTCCCTGTGGATCCATGTCGATTGCGAGAACTTTCTGCCCTTTTGCCGCTAAACACGAGGATAAATTGATCGCTGTTGTAGTTTTTCCAACGCCACCCTTTTGGTTGGCAACGGCAATTATTCGTCCCATTGCAATTACCTCCTTTCTAATAGTGTGCAAATATATATGAAGTTTTATTTACATCTAGGTATAATTGTAACACTAAACTTTATCTAAATCTACCAAATGTTTCACGTGAAACATTTATTTTGGCATTTTTTATAAATAAGGGGATTTTTTGCGCGAAACATTCTACACAAAGTGAAATGTGAAAATGTATAAAAACATTCGTAATCCGCTCACTTTTTTCTTGAAAAAAATGGCTACTTACTCATTTTTTGGCGGGTCAAGAGGTCAAAAATCCTCTTGCAAGCAAGCTTACATCGACTTTCTGACCTTTTACCCATGGCATCATCATATTTTAGATATATTAAAATATATTTGGCTATGAGCAGCTGAAAAAAGAGAAAACAAAATGTTTCACGTGAAACATTTTGTCGAAAACCAAGGAACAATAACATGATGAAAATCTTTAAACTGTAAGGAGATTATGGTATACTTATCTATAAGCCGCAAGGTGAAAAATTACACAAAACAGATACTATTTGCGAGTATAATCTTGCTGAATCGGGGAAAAAATGATTCGGAGAAAGGACAATTAACGATGAAAAATAAATTGAAAAGTTGTGCGATTTTAGCAACACTTGGTGCGATTACAATCCATCTGATAAATAAAACACTTATAGAAATGGCAACAAAAGACAGCTTGTTAAACTCATCTGAGGGAAATTATTATGACTGGAGATTTGGAAAAATCTATTATAGAAAACAGGGAAATGGTAAACCACTACTGCTACTTCATGATTTGGATGCAGAAAGCTCTGGCGTAGAATGGAAAAAAGTAGCGGCAATTCTTGCAGAAAAGCATACTGTTTATACCGTGGATCTGCTAGGCTGTGGACGATCTGAAAAACCAAATATTACTTATACTAATTTCCTTTATGTGCAAATGCTGACGGATTTTATTAAACATATCATTGGCGAAAAGGCAGATGTTGTGGCTACGGGAGAATCGGCTGCTATTGCAGTTATGGCATGCGGAAATGATGAAAACGTGATTGGAAAGATTTGTATGGTGAATCCACTGTCACTTACGGAACTTGCAAAATGTCCGAATAAGAGAACCAAGACGCTGAAGTTCCTTATCGAAATACCGATTATTGGTACGCTGCTGTACAACATTATTCATTCAAGAGAAGCGATTGATGAAAAATTTGTGGATAAGTATCTGTATGACGAAGATACGATAGATTATCAGATGACGAAGATATACCATGAATCTGCTCATAATGAAAACGCACATTCAAAATATTTGTTTGCAAGTATCAAAGGTGGATATACAAAGACAAATATTTATCATTGTATTCGCAAGGCGACAAATAGTATCTGCATTATCTCTGGACAATATGATGAAAACAGTATTGAGATTGCTAAACAATATCAGAAGCATGTACCTGCTATAGAATGCATGTGCATAAAGGATACGAGACATCTTCCGCAAATTGAACAACCGGAAGGATTCGCAGAACAGCTGGATATCCTTTTCTCTGCTGAATAATATAAAGTACGTTCAGGTACACATTATAGCCAAATGCGGGATGTACACTTCGGTGTACATCCCGCATTTGGCTATATATGGCTCTTGATCAACTTTTGCGATTATCTAATAGCAAACAGAACTGGTACTTATTCTACACATGAACACCATGAAAACCGACATGCAACTCTGGGAAATTTCTATGGAAATTGTCTTTCCCTGAAAAACAAAACAGAAGGATGATTATTGGGCTTTTTGCAGAAATAATCAAGCTAAATGAAAATAAAAAATCAGATTTTAAGCGGGTAAAAAATTGAACTTACCCGCTTTTTGAAATGAAATAGGAAAACAAATTTCTGGCAGAACTGCATACAAAAAAATAAAAATACATTTTCAAAGCATACAAAAATTGAACTATCAAAAATACAAAATAGAATAAACTATAACAATTAAAATTGAACTATTATAAAAAGAACTAATAGCAGAAGTTCAATGTAAAGAAAAAAATAGTTCAATTTCCATTGCAGCATATACAGACTACAGGCGTGTACAGCTGTTTATCCGTGGATAGGTTCTTTGGAAGGAAGTCCTGCTTTTCGAGGAAACTTCTTCCCGGTAGGCTTGATTTTTTTGATCTTTACAAATGAACGGCTAATATCACTGCCTGGAAGCTGGAATACAACTGGTTTATTTTGTGTACCTCCAAGGACATGTACTGCGGTTTTTGCAGCGGAAAGTTCATCGACAATATCACCGGATTTGTAAGAAACAAAGAATCCACCAACTTTTACATAAGGGAGGCAGTATTCGGATAATGTAGATAAATTGGCCACTGCACGTGAAACACAGAGGTCAAACTGTTCCCTGTAGTCTGCCTGACGGGCAAAATCTTCTGCTCTGCCGTGGATTGTATGGATATCCGTAAGATTTAACTCTTCAATCACACTGTCAAGGAAACGGATTCTCTTATTTAAAGAGTCAAGCAACGTGATTTTCAGGTGCGGAAAGGCGATTTTTAAAGGAATTCCGGGGAATCCGGCGCCTGTTCCTATATCGATCACGGTTTGAACTTTACTGATATCCAGAGCCTTTACTAATGCAAGGCTGTCGACAAAATGTTTTTCGTTTACTTCTTCGTACTCGGTGATACCGGTGAGATTCATAACCTTGTTCCATTCCACTAGCATTTCGTAATATTTATCAAACTGATTAAACTGGGCCTGTGTTAATGTGATACCTAATTCTGCAAGCTGTTGCTCAAATTTTTTACTCATATTGCTCCTTTTTCCCCTAAAAGTACACATCTTTGCGGAAAATAAACAGTAATTTACACTGTTTTGCACCAAATAGGTACACAATTTCTGAGAAGATAGCACCTTAAAGGTACACGATAAAGTGATAATGTTTTTAAAAAAATACAATCATGCACCTAAAAGGTATACGAAAAGATGAAAAAACATACTTTTTGCCCTATAAAGTACACGATAAAACCATTTCTTTGAAAATAGATGTGTACTTTTTGGGTGATGCCCTCAAAAGTACACATCTATATAAAGGGAAAAACAGAAACCAGAAATAATGGATTCTGTAATATCCCAAAAAAGATCAAAATACAGGTCTGGTTATCTGGCGGTCTAATGTCCTAGATATACCAGTAATACAGAAATATCGGCAGGTGAGACACCGGAAATACGGGATGCCTGACCGATGGAAAGCGGTCGGAACTGCTTTAATTTCTGCACAGCTTCGATTCGCAGGCTCGGAACAGCATCATAATCGATATCTGCCGGTATTTTCCTGGTTTCAAGCTTTTTAAACTGTTCTACCTGTTTTAACTGGCGTTTGATATAGCCTTCATATTTGATGTTGATATCAATTTGTTCCATAATCTCTCGGCTGAAGCTTTCTGTTCGCATATGGTCGATAGGTTCGAGAAGCTCATAATTCAGCTCAGGACGCTTAATAAGCTCAGCAAGTGTAGATCCTGAAGTAAGAGGCGTACTGCCGCAATTTGTGAGAAAATCCGTGATTTCCTGGGAAGTTCCAACGTTGGTATGCTCGAGCCTGTGGATCTCCTTGCGGATGATTTCTTCTTTGTCTAACAACATCTGGTATCTCTCGTCTGAAATAAGCCCTATTTTGTGCCCTATTTCGGTTAGTCTCTGATCGGCGTTGTCCTGGCGCAGGAGTAACCGGTATTCGGCACGTGAAGTCATCATACGATATGGTTCGTGGCTTTCTTTTGTAACCAGATCATCGATCAGAACACCGATATAAGCCTGGGAACGGTCTAAAATTAACTGTTCTCTTCCAAGAACCTCCAGTGCGGCATTGATTCCGGCAATAAGTCCCTGAGCGGCTGCTTCTTCATATCCCGAACTTCCGTTGAACTGACCACCGCTGAACAAACCATGAATAGATTTGAACTCAAGTGTCGGATGAAGCTGTCTTGCATCGATACAGTCATATTCGATTGCGTAAGCATTTTTAACTATTTTTGCGTGTTCAAGACCAGGCACACTTCTGTACATTTTATATTGAACATCCTCTGGAAGTGAACTTGACATTCCGCCGATGTACATTTCATTGGTTTCCAGACCTTCTGGTTCAATGAACACCTGATGCCGTTCTTTATCGGCAAATTTTACAATTTTGTCCTCAATAGACGGACAATAGCGTGGTCCGGTGCCTTCGATCATACCGGAATAAAGTGGGGAACGATCCAAGTTTTTACGGATGATCTCATGGGTTGTAGGATTGGTATAGGTAAGCCAGCAGGAAGCCTGCTCAATCTGCACATCTTCTGGATCCGTTGTGAACGAAAAAGGTACGACCTTCTCGTCGCCGAATTGCTCTTCCATTTTGCTGAAATCAATGCTGCGCTTGTCGATACGTGCCGGTGTACCGGTTTTGAAGCGGTACATCTTAATACCAAGCTCCTTCAGACAGTCGGTCAGATAATTTGCTGCCTGCAGCCCGTTTGGACCGGTATGCGTGCTGACATCACCGTAAATGCATCTTGCCTTTAGGTAGGTTCCGGTACACAGTACAACGGCCTTGCAGCGGTATATAGCACCAGAATAGGTCTGAACGCCCGTTACAGAACCATCTTCCACAAGGATATTGACGACTTCACCTTGCCGGATCTCCAGGTTATCCTGGTTTTCCAGTGTCTGTCGCATGGTATTGCTGTATTTGTTCTTATCTGCCTGGGCGCGCAGGGAATGAACGGCAGGCCCTTTAGATTTATTCAGCATCTTTGACTGAATAAATGTCTTGTCGATGTTCTTTCCCATTTCACCGCCGAGCGCATCCAGCTCACGTACCAGGTGCCCCTTTGAGGTACCGCCGATATTCGGGTTGCATGGCATCATGGCGATACTTTCTACACTTACGGTGAAAACAATCGTTTTCAGACCGAGTCTTGCGCAGGCAAGGGCAGCTTCGCAGCCGGCATGTCCCGCACCAACTACAACGATGTCGTATGCGTCTTTATTTTCCCATACAGAATTTGCTGAATATTTCATTTACTAAATCTTCTCCTATCGTCTCTCCGGTAATGCTTCCCAGAGATTCATATGCATCCATTAAGTCAATTGTGAAAAAGTCTTCCGGCATCTGGTTTTCAATGCTCTCTTCTACCTTTTTTAGGCTGGAAAGTGCATCGGCAAGAGCTGTTTTGTGTCGGATATTGGTGATATAAACCTCATCGTTAAATGAGATATCACCGTGATAAAACATCTCTTTTAAAGTAGATTCCAGTTCATGGATCCCGGTCTCCTCTTTTGCGGAAATATCGATCATTGGCTTAGTTATCAACGTTTCTAATGCCTTTTTATCAACAACTGTGGATAAGTCACTCTTATTCAGTAGTATCACAGCTTTCTTATCCCGGATCATCTCGATGATCTCGTGATCATTTTCATCAAGAGGTCTGGATGCATCGACCACATAGATGATCAGATCGGCTTTTTCTGCATTTTCTTTTGCTTTATCCACACCGATCTTCTCTACGATATCAGAGGTATCGCGGATTCCGGCGGTATCCATGATGTTTAAAGAAACGCCCTGAAGCTGGATATTTTCCTCCAGAACATCTCTTGTGGTTCCGGCAATCTCGGTTACGATTGCCTTTTCTTCGCCTACCAGAACGTTCATCAGAGAGGATTTCCCGGCGTTCGGTTTCCCGACGATAACCGTCTTGATGCCTTCTTTGATGATACGTCCGTCATCGGCAGTATCCAGAAGACACTGGATTTTCTGCTGCAGATCCTTTACGATGCCCAGGAGACTGTCACCATATCCGTCTACGCTGATATGCTCTGGATCATCAAGTGCACTTTCGATAAAAGCGGTATGGTAAAGGATTACTTCACGGATTTCTTTAATCTTATTGTGGACAGAGCCTTTCAACTGGTTTACCGAGCTTTGTAGTGCATAGTCATTCTTGGAGCTGATGATATCGATCACGGCTTCGGCCTGTGACAGATCCATTCGGCCGTTCAGAAAAGCCCTTTTGGAAAATTCACCCGGTTCAGCAGGTCTTGCACCGTATTTGATCACGGTTTCAAGTATCTTTCTTGTGACAAATACACCGCCGTGACAGTCGATTTCCACAGTATCTTCACCGGTGTAGCTGTGCGGCCCACGCATTAAAAGAACCAGCACTTCATCAATCGTCTGCTCTCCGTCCATGATATAGCCATAGTGAATGGTATGACTTTTTTGTTCGGACAGAAGCTTCGGGCTTTTGCCTTTGTAAATTTTGTCAATAATAGAAAACGCATCTTCTCCGCTGAGACGCACGATTCCGATTCCGGAATTAGTCATTGCTGTGGAGATTGCTGCGATTGTGTCTGTTTTAAATCCCATTTTATTGCTTCCTTCTATACTTTTGTAATAAATGCGATGTTATCATTTTACCCCGAAAGCTGTCAAAATGGAAGTGCCTATTGTGAAGAGTAGAAAAAAACCGTGTTACTGTTCACAGTACCTGTGACCAGCAATGCATCTCGCCATTTTAAATCGCCTTTGGCGATGGGCGACCGATCTTTCAAGTGATGTAGCAAAGATGG
>ERZ824488.3577-NODE-3577-length-11516-cov-3.138382_pt1 | contig 11516 bp, 9 predicted proteins | sample MGYA00519936_ERZ824488 | MGnify/ENA primary metagenome ERZ824488 (study PRJEB31778, sample SAMEA3449153) | human gut metagenome | biome: human gut; feature: human-associated habitat; material: faeces | place: United Kingdom | collected 2010/2012 ... | reverse complement strand
AATGTCAATAGAATTTGTTATATTTTTGTAATATTTTTGTAATACTTCTGTAATATTGTCTTTTTAAATAATTTAAAGCAGGCTTTTATTCCTGCTTTTGTGTAATCATATTATTAACTTTGTTCTTTTTTTGCTTTGCCTTTCTTCATTTTTATTATTGTTGACCATTTATCAACATAGTACCTTCTTATAATAGCTAAGTTTACGAACATTCTTCCTACAAATACTACAATTGCTGCTAAATATATATCAATATTTAATTTTTGTCCTAATATTGTTAGTAATATTGCAAGTATTGCATTACCAAAAAAGCCTGTTACAAATATTTTTAAATTAAAATTTTTATTTATTACTGAAGTTATTCCTCCAAATACAGAATCCAAAGCAGCAATTATAGCAATTGCTAGATAACTTGAATATGTATATGAAATTATAGGTGCATTCATTCCTATTAATACTCCCGCAATACATCCTATTAATATAGCTATAAAAATCATATTTTTTCCTCCTCTTATTAACTATTTTTAATTCATATATTTAATTTTTATTTCTTTATTATATTTTGGTACTATTACTTTATTTGATTTTGTAATAGATACATCTTGTCCTATTTTTTTCATTTCATCTACAGGTCCACCATTTGATATTAAACTACTTTCTAAATAAGATTGGTTACCTATAGCTTTTATTATATATGGTGCTACAATCCTTTGTCCATTTATTTTTATAAAAGATTGATTAATATCAACCATATCTGACATATTTATTATTCTTTCATCATTAATAGATATCGCTTCTGCTCCTGACACTTTTAAAGCATTTACAATTAATATTAAGTCATCTGCAGTAATTCTACTAATTTCTTCATTGTCTGTTTCTCTTAATGTTACTTCTATTCCTTCTCCTTGCACATCCACTTTTCCTAATTGCATATTTACTTGTTGTAATTCATCATCAACTAATTTTTCTGTATCTTCATTTGATTCTTTATTTTGTTTATATTCATCAATTTTACTTGATGTTTCTTCATATTTTTTTTCTACTTCTTCATATTTTGACTTCCAATTTGCAAGTTCTGTCCTTAACTCTGCTTCTCTCATATTTTCTATTGATGTAATATCTGTTTCGCTTGCAATTTTAAATTGCATAGACATTACCAAAGCTAGTACAAAACATGCTATTACCATTGTTATTGTCATTGTTATTTTACCTTTTTTTATGTTCTTTTTCATGTTTTCCTCCTATCTTTATTTTACTGCCTTTGCATAGTTATACTCTATAATACCTGTATATTTTGGTATTGTAATATTATTAGATTTTTTCAATTCTACTCCTATACTTGCATTTTTTAGTATTTCTAAATACCCACCTTGTCTTGATAAAGCTGATAATTGTTCTGGTAACCCAATAGCTTTAATTACAAATGGTGCTCCAACTTTTTCTCCATTAATATCTATAATATTTCCTCCACAAGAAATACTACTTGTTGGAATTAATCTTTGCTCATTAATAGAAATTGCCTCTGCTCCAGCATTTTTTAGTTCATTTATAACACTTAACACATCAGCATCATGTACTAATAAACTGTTTGGATTTAATACACTGTTTGAGTCTTTTTTACTATCACTAAGTGTAACTATTACTCCTGGCCCAGTAACTTCTGTTAATCCTATCATTTTATTACCTTGTTTTATCTCTTCTTCTTTTTTCTCTAAGTCTTCGTTATTTTGTGTTGAACTTTGTCTTTCTGTTTCTAGTTTCTTCTCTGCATCTTCCAATTCTTTAGTTTTTCTTTCATATTTCTCTTTATATTTTAATACTTCTGCTCTTAAGTTATTTTCTTCATAGTTTTGACTCACTGTTGAATTAGAATCTTTTACAGTCCTCATTTGTATACATATTCCTAAAGTTAATGCAAAACACATTAATCCTAAAACTATGCTAATTACTTTTTTGTTCATATTTTTCACCTCTGCTCTATACTTTTTCTCTAAAATATGGTTGAAACTTATTATTTAAGTCTCCATTAACATATATGTCTCCTTCTATTCCCTTTTCTTTTTCCATTATTGATATTGCATACAACATTTTATTTCCTAAATTTGTATTTTCACCTAAATGTATTCTTTTTTTCTCTTCTTGTATATATATACTATATTGATTTTTATTTGTTATGTCAATACTAGTGACTTTTGTGTCTAAATTATTTTCCTTAGCTATATCCATAATTTTTATTATATTTTCTAATGAAGTTAAATCATCTTCATTTAATCTACTATTAGGTACTATTTCCTCTTCATTTGTAGCTATTCCTTGTATTATTGGTAATCCATTATTTGTGTCTGCTACTTCTAAAATATATCCTTGACTATTAATATAGGCGTATTTTCCCATAAAGTCAATACTATATTTAGGTTGTCTTTGAGTTATTTCTATTTGAACAACATTTGGGATTTTTCTGTGTATTTTTACATCTTCAATATAAGCATTTTCTTTTATTTTATTTTTTACATTATATTTATTAAACTTAAATATGTTTTCATCTAATTTTAATTCTGATAAGCTAATTATAGTATCACTTGGTGTTATATTATTATTGGTAACTTGAATTTCTTTAATATTAAAAATTGGAGATGTCATAGAAAATATAGTTCCACCTATTATTACACCTAGTAATAATAGGATTTTTAATATATTTTTTACTTTTTTATTTCTTTTTTCTGCCTGTTTGTCCAATTCTTTAATTCTTTTTTGTTCTTTTTCCATATTATTTCTATTTGTCATTTGGATTACCATTTCGTTTTCCAAATCAAATTCATCATTTTTCTTTTTTTGTTTTATTCTTTTTTCTCTTTCTCTAACATTTTTAATTTTGTTTTTTTCTTCAATCTTTTTTCTTTTAGCTTGTCCGTTTTTTTCTACTTTGAATACTATCATTTTTTTGTTTTAATCTCTTAGCCATAGGATCATCCCTCCAACATATTTATATTAATAATATTTTATGTTTTATATATCAAGAGCTTGATTAAATTTGATATTGATTTTTAATAATATATTTATAATCAAGCTCAAAATTTTATCTTCTTAAAATATCAACACCTATATCCTGTAATTTTTTATCAAATTTTTCATATTCTCTTAAGATATATTCTATATTTTCTACTTTAGTCATACCTTTAGCAACGATACCTGCCATAACTGCAGAAGCGCCTCCTCTTAGATCTGTTGCTTTAACATTTGCTCCATATAATTTTCTTACCCCTTTAATAACAGCTGTTTTTCCTTCTACCTTTATTTTTGCTCCCATTCTTACTAATTCTTGAGTATATTTATATCTGTTTTCAAATATATTTTCTACAATAACTGAAGTTCCTTTTGCTACTGTCATTGTTGTAGCAAATATTGATTGCATATCAGTAGGGAAACCTGGATATGGCATAGTTTTTATATCAACTGCTTTTAATTTTTTAGGTCCTTCTATTTGTATTATATTTTTATATGTTCCTATTTTACAACCTGATTCTTCAAGTTTATCAATAACAGGTGTTATATGTGTTGCATCTGCATTTTTTATTTTTAAACTTCCTCCTGTCATTGCTGCAATGCAAAGAAAAGTACCTGTTTCTATTCTATCTGGCATAATATTATAACTAACATCTTTTAATTGTTTTACTCCATTTATTTCTATTTTATTAGAACCTGCTCCTTTTATCTTTGCTCCCATTTTGTTTAAAAAATTTTGTAAATCAATAATTTCTGGTTCTCTAGCAGCATTAGTTATAATTGTTTTTCCTTCTCCTAAGCAACTTGCAAGTATTGCGTTTTCTGTTGCTCCTACACTTGGAAAATCAAGGTCTATTTTTTCTCCTGTTATTTTATCACAAATACAGCTAATATTTCCATAGTTTTTTTGAATATTTATTCCTAATTTTTCAAATGCCTTTAAATGTAGATCAATAGGTCTTGTTCCAATATCACATCCTCCTGGATATGAAAATGTAGCTTTTTTATATCTGCCAACTAGGCTTCCTGCAAATATAACTGAAGAACGCATCTGCCTCATTAGGTCTTCTGGTATTTCATATTTATTTATTTTGCTTGTTTCTATAATGACCTTATTATTTTTTTTGCTTACTTTTCCTCCTATTTTATTTAATATTTCAAACATCATTTGTGTGTCATGTATATTAGGTACATTATATAATGTAGTTTTTCCTTTATTTAAAATACTTGCTGCAATTATTGGTAATGCTGCATTCTTTGAACCAGATATTGTTACTTCTCCTGATATTTTTCTACCTCCTTTTATTATGTACTCAGACATTTAGCCTACCACCTTTCACTTTTTATTTTGATATATATTATGTTATCTAAATAAAAAAAGTGATTTTTTGTAAAAAATATAAGATACAACTTTTTTCCTGTTTTCTTTTCTTACTGTTCTTTTGTTTTTTTGCATTTATATCCTTCAAAAAATTTAACTATTGAAAATTCCATAATATTAGCATATAATATTCTCATACAAAAAATTGGAGGTAATTTATGAAAAGTATAACTGTAAAAAATTTATATAAAGAAACTAATAAATATTTAAATCAAAAAATAACATTTGAAGGATGGGTAAAAACTGTAAGAGGTTCAAAATCTTTTGGGTTTATAGAAATAAATGATGGTACATTTTTTAACAATGTTCAAATAGTATATACAGACAAATTAGAAAATTTTGAAGAAATCTCTAAATTAACAATAAGTTCATCAATTAAAGTTACAGGTCTTTTAGTTGAAACACAAAATGCAAAACAACCATTTGAAATACAAGCCGAATATATTCAAATTGAAAACTTATCTGATAATTCATATCCTTTACAAAAAAAGAGACACTCTTTTGAATATTTGAGGACAATCTCTCATCTTAGACCAAGAACAAATACTTTTAATAGTGTTTTTCGTGTAAGAAGTGTTTTAGCATATGCTATCCACAAATTTTTTCAAGAAAGAGGATTTGTATATGTAAATACTCCTATTCTTACTGGTAGCGATGCTGAAGGTGCAGGAGAAATGTTTAATGTTAATTCATTTGATTTGAACAATATTCCAAAAACAGAAGAAAATAATGTGGATTTTTCTAAAGACTTTTTCGGGAAACCTGCTCATTTAACAGTTAGTGGTCAATTAAATGCAGAAACATATGCAGAAGCTTTTTGTAATGTTTATACTTTTGGTCCAACATTCCGTGCTGAAAATTCTAACACTGTAAAACACGCAGCAGAATTTTGGATGGTTGAACCTGAAATATGTTTTGCCGATTTAACTGATGATATGGATTTAGCAGAAGATATGATTAAATACATTTTTAAATATGTGTTAGATAATTGTCCTGAAGAAATGCAATTTTTTAATCAATTTATTGATAAAGGATTATTAGAAAGACTAAATCATGTAATTACTTCAGACTTTGCAAGAGTTACTTATACAGATGCTATAAAAGAATTAGAAAAGCATAATGATGAATTTGAATATAAAGTTTCTTGGGGCGTTGATTTACAAACAGAACATGAAAGATATCTATGTGAGAAAATCTTTAAGAAACCTGTATTTGTAACTAATTACCCTAAAGATATAAAAGCTTTTTATATGAAACAAAATGATGATGGGAAAACTGTTGCTGCAACTGATTTACTAGTTCCAGGAATTGGAGAAATTATTGGTGGTAGTCAAAGAGAAGAAAACTATGACAAATTATTAAACAGAATGAAAGAACTAAATATGCCTATAAATGAATATGATTGGTACTTAGATTTACGTAAATATGGAAGTTGTAATCATGCAGGATTTGGTCTTGGTTTTGAAAGAGCCATTATGTATTTAACAGGTATGCAGAATATACGTGATGTAATTCCATTCCCAAGAACACCTAAAAATTGTGACTTTTAAATCACTTTCTTATATACTAAAAATTATTGAAACATAGTAATTTTGAAAAACAAAAAACAATAAAACAATAAAACAACTTAGATTTAGATGTACATTTTATTTTTTAACATCCTTCTAAATCTAAGTTGTTTTTTATTATATTTCTATTTATCTTTCTTCTTCCTCTACTTCTTTAGCATTTATTTGTTTTGCTTTATTGGAAACAAAATCTTTTATTTCTTCTATTATTTTTATTCTTTCTTCTTTTGGAAAACCTTTTAACATATTTATTACTTTTTCCATTTCATCTTTTTCATTATATTTTGCATATTCTTCTTGTATTTCTTTATTTAATCTTCTTTCTAAATCACTTTTTTCTTTAAACTCTTTTTCTTTATCATTGCTTAATTTTATGCTTTCTTCTTCTACTAAATCAATAATCCCTGTTTGTTTCATTTCTTTAGCACTCATTATTTCTGATAATAGTTTTAATTTAACAGATCCAAACATTTTATAGTTATATGCTATTTGTTTAGCTAATATTTTAGCTTTCATTTGTTCTATCTCTTCTTTAGATAAATGCGGTGTTTTTGAGATTGCTGTTTCAATTTTCATAACTAATTCATTATCAGGTGTTTCTTTTCCACTTTCATTATAAACTTTTTGTAAAACTTTTCTTTCTTTTTGTATTGTTTTCTTTTTTCTCTTTTCTTCTTCTTTTTTTAATTTTTCTAGTTGTTCTTCTCTCTTTTCTTCATCATCTATTGCTTTTATTAATTCTCTTCTATCATTTATTGGTATTTCATTTTCTTCGTTTAGTTTAGTAAGTGTTGAGTCATCTAGCTCTTTTGCAGAATCTATTACATATTTATTTGGCACTTCTTTTTCTTTTAACATATTATTTATAACACCAATTGCAACTTCTTCATTATGTTCTATATTATCACTATTTAAAATTTTATCAATCAATTCATCTATTGCCTTTTTTTGTTCTTGTGCTGGCAATTTTTTTATGTGATTTATAATGTACTCATTTAATACATTTAATGCTGTTTTGATTTCATCATCTTCTGTTTCTTCTATTATTTTTTCAGCCTTTTCTACTCCTCTTTGTACTATAGCTTCTCCATCTTTTTTTCCTAATATTTTTAATCTTTTTGCAAATTCTTGCCTTCTTTTCAATAGTATCACCTTCTTAATTTTATGTATAGTGATTTTAACACCTATTATATATTTAGTCAATTAAATTTTATTAATTTAATATAAAAATAATAAAAATAGAGTTATTTAAAATTGCTATATTGTAATAAACAATTTGAATAACTCCATTTATTTTAATAATTAAAATTTATTTATATTTCTTTTCCATAATAACTGTCTAGTAAAATTTGTTTCAATTCTGTAACTAATGGTACTCTTGGATTTGCTGTTGTACATTGATCTTCAAAGCTTCTTTCTGCAAGTATATCTACTTTAGATAAAAATTCTTTCTCATCAATTCCTGCTTCTTTAAAAGATTTTGGAATATTTAAGTGTTCATTCATTTCTTGAATTCTCTTAATTAAACTATTTATTCCTTCTTCTTTTGTATCTGCTTTTAATCCTACTTTTTTAGCCATTTCATAATATTTTTCATCTGCTATAAAATATTCGTATTTTGGGAAAGATACAAATTTAGTTGGTTTAGAACTATTATATCTTATAACATATGGTAATAATATTGCATTTATTCTACCATGTGGCAAATGAAATTCGGCACCTATCTTATGTGCTAGTGAGTGATTAACACCTAAAAATGCATTTGTAAATGCCATTCCTGCTATTGTACTACTGTTGTGCATTTTTTCTCTTGCTAATTTATTTGTTCCATCATCATATGCCATTTCTAAATACTTCATTACTAATTCCGCCGCTTTTTCTGCTAAACCATCTGTATAATCTGATGCCATATTTGATACATATGCTTCTAATGCATGTGTTAATACATCCATTCCTGTGTCTGCTGTAATAGATTTTGGAAGACTCATTACCAAATCAGGATCTACTATTGCAACATCTGGTGTTAGTTCATAATCTGCCAATGGATATTTTTTATTTTTTTCTTTATCTGTAATAACTGCAAATGATGTTACTTCTGAACCTGTTCCAGATGTAGTTGGTATTGCTACCATTTTACATTTTGTTCCAAGCTCTGGGAATTTATAAGTACGCTTACGTATATCCATAAACTTCAATTTTAATCCTTCTGCATCTGCTTCTGGATGCTCATAAAATAGCCACATTCCTTTTGCCGCATCCATTGCACTACCTCCACCAATTGCTATAATTGCATCTGGTTTAAAGCTTTCCATTGCTTTAACACCTTTCATTATAGTATCAAAAGACGGATCTGATTCTACATCACTAAATATTTGTGAATGAACATATTGTCTTCTATTTCTTAAATGATATAAAACTTTATCAACATATCCTAATTTTACCATTCCTTCGTCTGTTACAATAAATGCTCTTTCAATGTTTGGCATTTTCTCTAAATACTGTATTGAACCAGCTTCAAAATATATTTTTTCTGGAATTTTAAACCATTGCATATTAACTCTCCTTTTCGCAACTCTTTTTATATTTATTAAATTTACTGATGATACATTTGCTGTTGTTGAATTTCCACCGAATGAACCACATCCAAGTGTTAATGATGGCATATTTGTATTATATATATCACCAATTGCTCCATGAGTTGATGGAGAATTAACAATAATTCTTCCTGCTTTCATTTTTTCAGAGAATTTTAAAATTGTTTCTTCGTTTTCGCTGTGTATAACAGCAGAATGACCAAGTCCACCAAATTCTAATAATCTTTCTGCTTTATTTATTCCTTCTTCTTCGTTTTCTACGATATAATAAGTTAAAACTGGACTTAACTTTTCTTTAGAAAATGGATAATCGCTTCCTATTCCTTCTTCATATACAACTAAAACTTTAGTTTCTTCTGGCACTTCAAATCCTGCCTCTTTTGCAATAACATATGGAGATTGACCAGGAACATGAGATTTTAATTTATATCCATATTCATCTGTGTATTCAAACATACTATTTTTTAATTTTTCTTTTTCTTCAGGATTTACAAAATAACATCCTGAGTTTCTCATTAATTCTTCAAATTCTTTATAAATTTCTTTATCAACTAAAACTGCTTGCTCAGAAGCACAAATCATTCCATTATCAAACGCTTTTGACATAACCAAATCATTTACAGAAGTTTCTAATTTAGCTGTTTTATCTATATAACATGGTACATTTCCTGGTCCTACTCCTAATGCTGGCTTGCCACATGAATATGCAGATCTTACCATCCCTGTTCCACCTGTTGCCAAAATCAAATTAACATCAGGATGATTCATTAATAATCTAGTTGCTGTAATTGATGGCTCTTCAATCCATAAAACGCAATCTTCTGGTGCACCAGCAGCAACTGCTGCATCTCTTACTATTCTTGCAGCCTCACTACTACACTTTTGTGCAGATGGATGAAATCCAAATATAATAACATTTCTTGTCTTTGCCGCAATTATTGATTTAAACATTGTTGTAGAAGTAGGATTTGTTACAGGTGTTACTCCTGCAATTATTCCTACAGGCTCTGCAATTTCTATATAATCTTCTTCATCATTTTCATTAATAACACCAACTGTTTTTTCATACTTAATACTATGATAAACATATTCTGTTGCAAACATATTCTTTGTTATTTTATCTTCATATATTCCTCTTCCAGTTTCTTCTACAGCCATTTTTGCAAGTTCCATATGATGTTCTAGACCTGCAAGAGACATTGCTTTTATTACTTTATTTACTGTTTCTTGATCTAACTTCAAATATTCTTTTGATGCCTTTTTTGCTCTTTCAACTAAATCGTCAATCATTTCCTTTATTCTTTTTTCTTCTTCTTGACTAATGTTGTTAGCCATAAATGTACCTCCTTTTATAATATATATTCATTAAATTATATATTATTTACTTTCTTTAGTTTAACCAAATCTATTATATATTATTAGAAAAAATTGTCAAGAAAAAAGTTGTCATTGGTGTCATTGGTTCCGGGTTTAAATTGCCAAATTATTATTAAGAAACAATCTTTTAAAACATTCAAAGTAAAAAATAGAATAAGATGTTTTTTTCTTATTCTATTTTTTACTTTAATTTTGCAATTTAAATCCGGAACCGATGACAACTGATAACAATTAATTTCCATTTACAATAGTAGCTGAACTATCTACAGTTAATATTCCATTTCCTCCTATTGCTGTTCCTGATGTGTTTTCTATTTTTCCACCTCTGTTTAATCCATCTAATATTGTTAATGTTCCATTATTTTCTATAACATTATCCACATTTTCTCCTATAATTGTGAATCCGTTTAAGTCTAATATTATATCTTTGCCTTGTGGTATTGTTATTGTACTTGTTGCAATAATATTGTTTTCTATTGTTATTGTTTTTTGTGTTCCTTCTGGGCATGCTGCTATTGCATCTTGTATTGATGTATATGTAACTTCTCCTATTTTTGCTACTGATACCTCTACACCACTTTTTACTAGAATGTCTGTGTAGTAGTCTCCATTTGTTTTACTTATTTCATATCCTGATGCTATTTCTGTTATTGTTCCATATATTGTTCCTGTTTTTCCTTTTACTTGTCCATCATAAAAATTGAATTTTCCATTTGAATTGCTTTGATATATTCCATATTCTCCTCCTGTTATACATGGATATGTTCTATCTACTTCACTATCATTTTCTCCTAATGTTATTGTTCCTGTTGAACTGTTATATATACCATATTTTGCTCCTTCAACATTAACTTCTCCTTTTATAGATGTATTTCCTGTTGATGTTAATTCAATTGCTTTTTCTCCTGTACTTGTTATATTACTTTCTCCTGTTATTGTTAAGCTTCCTGTTGATTGAAATCTAATCGAATTACCATATGTCCATGTACCATTGTAAATAATATTCGAGTCTTTTATTTCTAAGTTTCCCTCTTTACCATTATGACTAATTATTTGACTTTCACATGTAAATGTACTTCCTTCTATTATTACTCCACTATTAGATATGCTTATTACTCCTGATTTTGATGTTATATTGCTATTACTTATTTTTACATTTCCTTTTTCTCCATTTATTAGGTAATTTACTTCTCCTCCTGTTATTGTTGCATTTATTATATTTAATGTTGTTCCTTTACTTGTACTTGACTTTTGTTTTAAACTTACTAATGGTTCTGCTCCTGTTCTTATAACTGTTCCTGTTACATTCACTTCTCCCTCATATGTATTTATAATAGCTTCTCTACTTCCCTGCGTTATTATATTATTTATATTTACTGTTCCTGTTTCATTATAAATTTCATATGTATATTCATCATATTGATGTATTAATTTTGAATCATTTAAATTTAATGTTCCTGTATTTGAAATTAGTCTTAAATTAGCTCTCCATGTACCTACACAATTTAATACTGCATTATTTGTTGTCATTATTCCTTTGTTATCTATTGTTTTTGCAAGTGTTCCCTTTCCTATTATTGTTACATTATTATT
>ERZ824488.3573-NODE-3573-length-11523-cov-3.005406_pt1 | contig 11523 bp, 13 predicted proteins | sample MGYA00519936_ERZ824488 | MGnify/ENA primary metagenome ERZ824488 (study PRJEB31778, sample SAMEA3449153) | human gut metagenome | biome: human gut; feature: human-associated habitat; material: faeces | place: United Kingdom | collected 2010/2012 ... | reverse complement strand
AACCGCCAGGCTCAGATTCATGGCTACCATATAATATAGGAACATCGTCAGCACGGGCACGGCGTCCCCCAGCCCGCTGTACCAGCACAGCTTGTACAGGATCATCGACACCCACGCCAGCAGCAGATTGCTGGCAGGCCCCGCGGCGGCGGACAGCGCCATGCCGACCTTGGGGTTCTTATAGTTGTACGGGTTGATCGAGACGGGCTTGGCCCAGCCGACGCCGCCCACCAGCATGCACAGGGCACCCAGCGGGTCGAAGTGGCGCAGCGGATTCATCGAGAGACGCCCGGCGCGCACAGCAGTGTCATCACCCAGCAGGTGGCTGGCCAGCGCGTGGGCCGACTCGTGAAACGGGATGGTGATGAGCACGACAACAGCGCGCAGCAGATACTGCACGATCACCGTGGGAGACAACAATCCGTTCAAAAGGTAACACCACCCCATTAAAAGCTTAGTCTATTATATCGTAGAAACGGCGGCAAGACAAGCCCTGTAGGCACCGAAAACACAATATTTAGCGCCTGAATCAAACAAAAACGCAAAATTATGAAAAAAATCAAAATTTTTTCTGTCAAAACACTTGCATTTTCGCGCAGTATACGCTATACTATTAAAGCTATTGAAAAGGAGGTGCAAGCAATTATGGCCAAATGTTCTTGCTGTGGCAAGGGTGTCACGTTCGGTATCAAGGTTTCTCACTCTCATCGTCGGAGCAACCGTACCTGGAACCCCAATGTCAAGCGCGTGAAGGCGATCGTGGACGGTTCCCCGAAGTATATCTACGCCTGCACCCGCTGCCTGCGCTCTGGTAAAGTTACCCGCGCGGTCTGATTGGAAGGAAAAAATGCCGGTCACATCGTGTGACCGGCTTTTTCTCTTTTATGCTTGCTTTTTAGGAGGTGGGCCTATGCTCCCCCGTGACCCTGTAATGCTGTTGAGCTATGTAAACACCCAACTGCGGGACCGCGACGCCAGTTTGGACGCGCTGTGTGACCGTGAGGAGACTGACCGTGACGCGCTGTGTGCGGCCCTGCGCGAGATCGGCTATGAGTATGACGCTGCACAGAATCGCTTTGTGTGACGCCGGTTTGTGTGAAGTTTGAGAGAGGAAGTTGAAGTACCCGATGAATTTTATCTTTGTCAGCCCGCATTTTCCCAAGACCTACTGGAATTTCTGTGACCGTCTGCACCGCAACGGCGTCAATGTGCTGGGCATCGGTGATGCTCCGTTTGACGAGATTCCCTGGGAATTGAAGCAGTGCCTGACTGAGTATTACCTCGTGAATGATCTTGGCAATTACGACGAGATGCTCCGCGCTGTCGCGTACTTTACCTTCCACTATGGCAAGATCGACTGGATCGAGTCCAACAACGAGTATTGGCTGGAGATGGACGCCCAGCTGCGCACAGATTTCAACATCAATACCGGTGCAAAGAATGACTTCATCGAGCGCATCAAGTACAAGAGCAAAATGAAGGAAAGCTACATCGCTGCGGGCGTACCGGTGGCGCGCTACCATATTGTCAGCACACTGGCCGAGGCCCGCGCCTTTATCAAGGAGGTCGGCTACCCGGTCATCGTCAAGCCGGACAACGGCTGCGGTGCCGAGGCGACCTACAAGCTGCGCAATTTCACCGAGCTGAAAGAATTCTACGCCGAGCCGCATAACGTCCGGTACATTATGGAGGAGTACATCAACGGCACCATCGTCAGCTTTGACGGTGTGGCCGACAGCCATTGCGTGCCGCTGTTCTACACCTCCAACGTGTTCCCCACCCCGCTGCTGGACATCGTCAGTCAGAACGGCGACCTATCCTACTGGACGCAGAAGTCCGTGCCCGCTGCGCTGAAGGATGTGGGCTTCCGCACCATCAAGGCGTTCGGCGCAAAGAGCCGCTTCTTCCACTGCGAGTTTTTCCAGTTGAATGAGGACAAGCCGGGTCTTGGCAAAAAGGGCGACTACGTTGCGCTGGAGGTCAACATGCGCCCCGCAGGCGGCTACACGCCCGATATGATCAACTATGCGAACTCGGTGGACTGTTACCAGATCTGGGCGGACATGGTCTGCTACGACGAGATACGCAACGCCGAGCTGGACGGCCCGAAGTATTTCTGCGTCTACGCAGGCCGCCGCGACTGCCATGAGTACAAGCACACCCATGCGCAGATCATGGCCAAGTACGGCTCCCGTATGCGGATGTGTGAGCGCATTCCCCAGGCGCTGCGCCTGGACATGGGCGACTGGATGTACACGGCCGTTGTGCGCTCCACCGCGGAGCGCGATGCGTTTATTCGGTACGTGCAGGAGCAGGCGTAACGAAAAGGCTTCCCCCTGGGGGGAAGGCGCATCGTGTCGAAAAAACTCCTTCTGCGAGGGAGGTGCCCCGAAGGGGCGGAGGGAGAGAACCTTGCCATAGACCGAAATATTTCGGGCAACCGTACAGTTCTCTCCCCCACCGCCTGCGGGCGGAGCCCCCTCGCAGAGGGGGCCAAGGGGTGAACGCACCTTTTTCGACAGTCTGAGCCTTCCACTTTGGGGGAAGCCTTTTACTTATATAAAACAGGAGCCTGACCGGCTGTGGTCAGGCTCCTGTTGGTTTATTTCAGCTTCACACTCTTGTGGTATACGACCATTGAAATGCCCGCCGTGATGACCTCGGTCACCCAGAAGGCGTTCCAGATGCCGTCGGCACCCAGCAGGCGGCAGAACAGCCAGGCCAGCGGCATGATGACAACGATGTAACGGCACAGCGAGATGACCAGTGACTGTACGCCCATGCCGAGACCCTCCAGAGAGCCGGAGGCGACGACTGAAATCGTCGAGACGATGAAGCCGACGCAGATGATGCGCAGGGCCGATGTGCCGATGGCGATGGTCTCGGCGTTCGAGCTGAAAAGCCCGATCAGCTGGCCGGACAGCGCCAGACAGAGCACCGTGCCCGCGGCCATGATGGTGGCGCACATACCCATGGACGTGCGGTAGAGCTTTTTGACGCGGTCATACTCCCCCGCGCCGTAGTTGTAGCCGATGATGGGGCGCAGACCCTGCACAATGCCGTTGGCGGGCAGGTACAGGAAGGTCTGCAATTTATAGTAGATACCCAGCACGACGACATAGCTTTGAGAGTAGACGGCCAGCAGCGAGTTCAGGAAGGTGATGAGCACCGAGGGCAGCGCCAGATTCAGGATGGCCGGTACGCCGATGGAATAGAGCTGCAGGGCCATTTTGGCGTCCGGCTTCAGGCAGCCGGAGCGCAGCCTGACCGGGATAGGTCTGACGAAGTAGATAATCAGATAGAAGATGACGGGAACCATCTGGCCGATGCCGGTAGCCAGCGCCGCACCGGCAATGCCCATTTTGGGGAACGGGCCGATGCCGAAAATCAACAGCGGGTCCAGAATGATGTTGCAGACCGAGCCGCCCATCAGGCCGATCATCGTGATGTTCATCCGGCCCACCGCCTGAAAGATCTTCTCAAACGCCATGGCGGCCATGATGACGACGGCGAACATAAAGGCAACGCGGGAGTAGGTCACGCCCATGGCAATGACGGTCTCGTCGCTGGTGAAGGAGCGCAGGAACCGCGGCATGATGGCGGTGCAGACGATGGAAATCACGACGCCGTGGATCAGCGAAAGCACCATGCCGTGGGTGGCGGCCATATCAGCCTTTTCTTTGTTGCCTGCACCGAGATGCAGCGAGATCAGCGCGGCAATGCCGATGCTGAAGCCGATGGCAATCGCGTTGATAAGGTTCTGCACCGGGTAGACGAGGGACAGCGCAGTCATGGCTTCCTCACTGATGCGGGCGACAAAGAGGCTGTCCACGATGTTGTACAGTGCATTGACCAGCATCGAAACGACCATGGGCAGGGCCATTGAGGTCAGCAGCGGAAAAATCGGCTTTTCTTTCATGAAGGTATCGTTCATGGGCTCCTCCTTTTGACACAACAAAAACCACACAACGCTTTCCCGGAAAGAAAGCGCTGTGTGGCGAAAAGTAGTATCAGAACTGTAAAAATCCACACCTGTTTTAGGTGTTTCTATTATACAAACCAGCGCGGAATTTGTCAAGCCGCTTGCAACAGCTGCGCAAAAACGGTACAATAAAGACAAAAATCGTATTGCGAGGGAAAAGACATGAAAAAGCTACTGGTCTCCGGCGCGGGCGGCTTTGTTGGGGCGCGCATCATGACCCAGCTGGCGGGGCGGTACGAGCTGTGCGCCTTCCCCAAAGGAATGCTGGCCGCAGCGGATGAGCAGACTGTGGCCGACTGGGAGCGGCGCGGGCAGCCGGACGTGATCGTACACACGGCGGCGCTCTCCGACACGGGCTACAGCGAAAAGCACCCGGACGAGTCCTACCGCGCCAACGTTCTGCTGCCGTGCTGGATGGCGGCTGCAGCGCAAAAAAGCGGCGCAAAGCTGGTTGCGTTCAGCTCTGACCAGGTCTACACGGGCCTTGCTGAGCACGGGCCGTTTGACGAGGATACACCGCTCTCCCCCGCCAACGTCTATGGCCGCCACAAGCAGGAGATGGAGCAGCGCGTGCTGGATATTTTGCCCGATGCCGTGCTGCTGCGGGCGGCCTGGATGTACGACCTGCCCGGGTACGGCCTGCCGATCCGCGGTAACTTCCTGCTGAACCTGCTGACCGCCGCTATGCGGCAGGAGACGCTGCGGTTCTCGATGCGGGACTACCGCGGCATCACCTATGTGCGGGAGGCCGTGGAGCGGCTGACCCAGGCCATGGAACTGCCGGGCGGTGTGTACAACTTTGGCAGCGAGAACGACTGCGACATGGTCACGACGGCCCGGCGCGCCTGTGCGCTGCTGGACATCCACCCCGTCATAGAGGCGGCAGACTGGCCGCGCAGCCTGCTGATGGACGGCGGCAGGTTGCGTGCGGCAGCGGGTGTCGGCTTTGACGATACCCTGATGGGTGTACAGCGCTGTCTGCGGGATTACGGTCTGCTGAAATAAAGCTATAATAAAAAACCTGTACCGGCAAAAGCGGTACAGGAATTTTTTTACATCTCGCCGCGTCCGGCCATGGCACGGTACAGCGTCGTCTCATCGGCGTATTCCAGACTCGAGCCGACGGGCAGGCCATAGGCCAGGCGGGTCGTTTTGATGCCCAGAGGTTTGATGAGTTTGGCAATATACATCGCCGTGGCCTCGCCCTCCGTGTCGGGATTGGTCGCCATGATGACCTCGTCGATGCCGCCGGCGGCGACGCGCTCGACGAGAGACTTGATCTCCAGATCGTCGGGACCGACGTGGTTCATCGGTGAGATGACGCCGTGGAGCACATGATAGCGCCCCGTGTACTCGCGCGAGCGCTCAAGGGCCGCCACATCGCGGGCGTCCGCCACCACGCAGATCACGCGCTCATCGCGCTTGGGCGAGGCGCAGATGGGGCAGAGCCCCCCGTCCGTCAGGTTGCGGCAGATGGGGCAGCACGTCACCTTTTTCTTCGCCTCCACGATGGCGTCGGCGAACTCCTGCGCCTCCGCGTCCGTCAGGCTCAGCACATGGAACGCCAGCCGCTGCGCGCTCTTGCCGCCGATGCCCGGCAGCCGCGCGAACTGCTCGACCAGCTTTTCCAGCGCTGCGGGAAAATACTCCATACCTTGTTAACCCTCTCTCAAAGCCTTGATCTTCGCGGGGATGTCCGCCGCCTTGTAGACCGCGCTGCCCGCGACCAGCACGTTCGCGCCCGCATTCACGCAGGCGTCGCGCGTGGCGGTGTCCACGCCGCCGTCCACCTCCAGCTCGCAGTCCGGGTTGACCTCGTCGAGCATCGCGCGCAGCTGCGCGACCTTGGGCATCATGTCCGCCATGAACTTCTGCCCGCCGAAGCCCGGCTCGACCGTCATCACCAGCACGATGTCGCACTCCTTGAGGTACGGCAGCGCCGCTTCGGCGCGGGTGTTGGGCTTGAGCACAATGCCCGCGCGCTTGCCCTTCGCGTGGATCTTCTCCAACGCGGCGTGGATGTTCTCGGGAAAGTCGGACTCGACGTGGACGGTCACGAGGTCCGCGCCCGCGTCGCAGAACTGCTCAACGTAGCGCACGGGCTTGGTGATCATCAGATGCACGTCCAGCGGCAGCCCGGTCACGGGCCGGATGGCCTTGACCACCGGGATGCCGATGGAGATATTGGGCACGAACAGGCCGTCCATCACGTCCACATGGACGTAGTCGGCGGTGTCGATCTTCCGAATGTCCCGCTCGAGGTTGGCGAAGTCGGCGGAGAGAATGGACGGTGCGATCTTGATGCTCATGGCGGCAGCCTCCTGTGAAAAAACAGATTCAATTTATTGTAGCAAAGGCCGCGCCTAAAATCAATCGCAAAATAAAAATGTAAAAGATACTTGACATTTTGCCGATGAGGTGTTATGCTCATGAATGTAAAGCAAGCTTGACTTTCTAGGAACGGAGCACAGCATGAAAAATATCATTGAACAAAAGCGGAAGGAGCGGGGCATGACGCAGCAGCAGCTTGCCGCGGCGCTCGGCGTCTCGCGCCAGACCATCATCTCATTGGAAAACGGGAAATACAATCCGTCCATCCTGCTCGCCCACGCTATCGCAAGGCTGTTCGGCGCGCAGATCGAGGACATCTTTCTTTTTGAGGAGGAAGAAGCATGAAATTGAAGGAACAGAAAAAATTCGGCATTTTGTGGCTCAGCATCGGCGCGGCGCTCTTTCTTGCGGGGCTGCTGCTGGGGGAGACGGAATACGGCAGCTACATCAGCGGCTTCGGCGGCGGACTGACGGCTGTCGGCCTTGTTCGCCTGCTGCGGGTGCGCCGCCTGAGCCGCGACCCGGAGAAGGCAGCGGACTACGATGCTTCGCTCAAGGACGAGCGCACGGCGTATGTCGCCAACAAGGCGCGCAGCATGACCTTCTTCATTTGCGTTTACGTTCAGCTCGCCGCGGCGCTGCTGGCGATCCTGGTGTTCGAGCAGCCGCTTGTCGGGCAGGTGCTCTGCGGCCTGACCTGCTTGCAGGGGCTGCTCTACACCGTTTTCTACTGGCACTATGACAAGGTCTATTGAGAAAGAGAAAGAAAGCATGAACGCATTGGAGGTCAGCGGCCTTTCCAAGTTCCTCAGGGACTTCCGACCGCAAAGCGCCGGCTTCCCGGGCGATCGGTTCGTGAGCTGAAATCTTAAAAAAGTGTTAAACGGAAACGCGGCGCTTGTCAACGCCGCGTTTTTATGCTATCCTAACGTGTAGTCAAGGTGGAAAGGGCCTTCCCTTTCCGCCCCGGCCGCCGCGTTTCTCCCGAGAAAGCTACAAAAGGAGACCCTGCGCATGAAGCTCGATCATCGCCGCACGATCCTCGTCGGCCTCGCCTTTTTGTCCATCTGCTCGTTCTGGCAGATGTACGACAGCGTCATCCCCAAGATCCTGACCGAAACGTTCCGCCTGAATGAGATGATCTCCGGCGCGATCATGGCGCTGGACAACATTCTGGCGCTTTTTCTGCTGCCGCTGTTCGGCGCGCTCTCCGACCGCACGAGCACCAAAATCGGCCGCCGGATGCCCTTCATCCTCCTCGGCACGGCCTGCGCCGCCGTGCTGATGAACCTGCTGCCGGTGCTGGATAACCGCTACGCCGCAGCTCCCTCGACCGGGAAGCTCGTCGGCTTCGCCGCCGTGCTGGGCCTGCTGCTCGTGGCGATGGGCACCTACCGCTCGCCCGCCGTCGCCCTCATGCCGGACGTGACGCCCAACCCCCTGCGCTCACGCGCGAACGCCATCATCAACCTCATGGGCGCCATCGGCGGCATCATCTATCTGGCTGTCGCGGCGGTGATGTACCCGAACGCCAAGATCGCGGGCCTCGCCCACGTCAACTATCAGCCGCTTTTCCTCGTCGTTTCCGCCGTCATGCTCGTGAGCGTCGCGGTGCTGTTCCTGACGGTGAAGGAGCCGAAGCTTGCCGCGGAGACGCGCGCGCTCGAGGCGCAGCATCCTGAGTGGGACCTCACCGAGGACGACGGCAGCGGCAATGAGGTGCTGCCCAAGCCCGTCAAGCGAAGCCTTGGCTTCCTGCTCGTGTCCATCGCGCTGTGGTACATCGGCTACAACGGTGTAACGACCTGGTGGTCCACCTATGTCGGCGCGGTCATGGGACAGGGGCTCGGCGGCGCGTCCACCTGCCTGCTCATTGCCACCGCCGGCGCGGTCGTCAGCTACATTCCCATCGGTCAGCTCGCCTCGCGCATCGGCCGCAAAAAGACCATTCTCTTCGGCTGCGCCCTGCTCGCCGCGATGTTCCTGACCTTCTACTTCCTCACCACGCTCTACTCGACCATTCATCCCGTCATGTTCGTCTGCTTTGCCCTCGTGGGCTTTGCGTGGGCGGCCATTAACGTCAACTCGCTCCCGATGGTGCTGGAGATGTGCCGCGGCAGCGACATCGGCAAATTCACCGGCTATTACTACACCTTCTCCATGGCGGCGCAGGTCGTCACGCCGGTGCTTGCCGGTACGCTGATGCGTCATATCAGCTACCGCGTGCTCTTCCCCTACGCGGCGCTCTTCGTCGGCGCGTCCTTTGTCACGATGTGCTTCGTGCGCCACGGTGATTCCAGAGCTGAGGCCAAGAGCGGCCTGGCTGCCTTTGAGGATATGGACGACTGAATTCGGCAATTTCCAATAACAAGAAGTGATATTTCGTGCAGACTCTACAATTCGTTATTCTTTTCACGCTTTTTCTGCTCACCGTCTGGCTCTTTTTTCTCAACAGCCGTGCCAACCATCCGAGCTGGGCGGCGCTGGAGCATCGGCGCTACGCCCACCGCGGGCTGCATTGCAGCGCCGACAGCGTGCCGGAAAACTCCCTTGCGGCCTTTCGCCGCGCCATCCGGCACGGATACGGCGCGGAGCTGGACGTGCATCTGCTGCGCGACGGCACGCTCGCCGTTTTTCACGACAGCGACCTAAAGCGCATGACCGGCGTGACCGGCGTGCTTGAGGACTGCACGGCGCAGGACCTTGCCGCGCTCCATCTTGCCGATACGCCGGAAACGATCCCACAGCTGTGTGAGGTCCTTTCCCTTTACGAGGGCACGGGCCTGCCGCTCGTCGTGGAGCTCAAGAGCTATCGCGGCAACCACCGCGCGCTCGCCGAGCGCACGGCGAAGGAGCTGGACAAATATCAGATCCCCTATTGTATGGAGAGCTTCGACCCGCGCTGCCTGATGTGGCTGCGCGCCTTCCGGCCCGAGATCATCCGCGGCCAGCTCTCCGAAAATTTCCGTAAGGACGCGCGGGGCTGGGAGCATTTCGTGGGCTTACTGCTCTCGAACCTCCTGTTCAACGCCTTCACCGCGCCCGACTTCATCGCTTATAAATTTGAGGACCGCCGGCGCTTCGCGCCGCGCATCTGCCGCGCGTTCTACGGCGCGCATATGTTTTATTGGACCGTCCGCACCTATGAGGACCTGAAGGCCGCCGAGCGCGAGGGCGCGCAGGCGATCTTCGAGGGCTTCGACCCGGACGGGGCAGAGAGAAAATCAGAAAGAAAAGAGGACACTCCATGAGCGAGACTCCGAAGAGACGCCGGGGCGACCGCAGAGACGCGGTGCTCCTGCGCGAGACCGACGCCCTGCACTTTATCATGGGCATCATCTACCCCCACCGCGCCGACAACGAGGCCTACATCGCCGAGCGCATCGATCTGGAGCCCATCAAGGCCTACCTTGCGAAAAAGAACGTCGAGGGCATCGAGTTCAAGTACACCTTCTTCCACGTCATCGTGGCGGCACTGGTCAAGACCATCACCCTGCGCCCCAAGCTCAACCGCTTCTACGCGAACGAAAATTATTACCAGCGCAACAAGGTCACGGCGGGCTTTATCATCAAGAAGGAATTTTCCGACGGCAGCGAGGAGGCGGTCGCCCTGCTCGACGCCGCACCGACCGACACCATGGACACCGTTCACGAGGAGATCCGCCGCCGCGTCTACGCCACGCGCCATGAGCAGAAGCTGAACACCACGGACAACAGCATGGATATTCTCAACAAGCTGCCGCGCTTTCTCTCCAAGGCGGCGATCCGCTTCATCCGCTGGCTCGACCGCCACGGCTGGTGTCCAGATTTCCTCATCGGAGCCGACCCGAACTACGCCTCGGTGTTCCTCTCCAACCTCGGCTCCATCCGTCTGCGCAGCGGCTACCACCATCTTACGAACTGGGGCACCTGCTCGTTCTTCTGCGTCATCGGCGAGAAGAAGTGGACGCCGCTTTACGATCAGAACGGCCTCGTCGCCATGCGCGAGACGGTCGACCTCGGCTTCACGGTCGACGAGCGCATTGCCGACGGCTATTACTATTCCAAGAGCATCCGGCTCTTCAAGCACCTGCTCGCGCACCCCGAGCTGCTCGAGCTGCCATTTGAACAGGAGGTCGATTATGACTGAGATCACTGCCAAGACCCCGTGGGCGGGTCACACCGGCGACGTGCCGCTGCATCTGGACTATTTTGACGGCTCGATGTTTGAGGCGCTCGAGCTGGTTGCCAAGAAGTACCCAAGGAACATTGCGTTCGACTTCATGGGCAAGCCCACCACCTATCCCCAGATGATTGAGGAGATCAAGAAGTGCGCCCGCTCCCTCAAGACCATCGGCGTGCGCGCGGGCGACAAGGTGACGATCGCCATGCCCAACTGCCCGCAGGCCATCTATATGTTCTACGCTGTCAACCTCGTCGGCGGCATCGCAAACATGATCCATCCCCTCTCGGCGGAGAAGGAGATCGAGTTCTATCTCAACGAGTCTGAGAGCGTCACCGCCATCACGCTCGACCAGTTCTACAACAAGTTCGAGAGCATCCGCCAGAACACAAAGGTCGTCAACATCATCATTGCGAGCGTCAAGGATGAGCTGAGCAAGCCCGTCCGCGCGGGCTATATGCTCACCGAGGGCCGCAAGATCGCCAAGATCCCGAAGGACGCGCCGGTCATTCGCTGGAAGGAATTCATGAACATGGGCAAGGCCTGCTTCTGGAATTATTCCGTCAAGCGCACCGGCGACGACCCCGCCGTCATTCTCTACTCCGGCGGTATGACCGGCACGACCAAGGGCATCGTGCTGACGAACAAGAACTTCAATGCGCTCGGCCAGCAGGTCATCGCGGCGAACCCGATGTTCAACCCCGGCGACAAGATGCTCGCCGCCATGCCGCTCTTCCACGGCTTCGGCCTCGGCGTGTGCGTGCACACGATGCTCTCGCAGGGCGGACGCTGCATCCTGATCCCGCGCTTTACGGCTAAGAGCTATGCCAAGCAGATCGTGAAGTACAAGTGCAACTTTATCGCCGGCGTGCCCACGCTGTATGAGGCGCTGCTGCGCCTGCCCAGCATGGACAACGCCGACCTCTCCAGCCTGAAGGGCGTGTTCTCCGGCGGCGACAGCCTGTCCATCGAGCTGAAGAAGAAGTTCGACAAGTTCCTGTATGACCACCACGCCGTCATTCAGGCGCGGGAGGGCTACGGCACCACC
>ERZ824488.3570-NODE-3570-length-11530-cov-2.769499_pt1 | contig 11530 bp, 6 predicted proteins | sample MGYA00519936_ERZ824488 | MGnify/ENA primary metagenome ERZ824488 (study PRJEB31778, sample SAMEA3449153) | human gut metagenome | biome: human gut; feature: human-associated habitat; material: faeces | place: United Kingdom | collected 2010/2012 ... | reverse complement strand
TAATATGCGGTTTTGTTCTTTCGAATTTCTGTTTTGCCATTTTGAAATTTCCTCCCAAATTAAGGTTAATTAAATATTTTAATGGTTATTGGTTATTACTTATTGATTTTTTCGATCAGGCTGTCAGGCAGCTTTTCGAAGTGATCCATCTGCATAACATAAACGCCTCTGCCCTGCGTTTTGGATCTGAGGTCTGTCGCATATCCGAACATTTCCGAAAGCGGAACGAATCCTCTGATTGCTGCAGCACCCATGTTGATGTCGGAACCTTCGATTCTTCCTCTTCTGGAAGAAATATCGCCGATTACATCGCCCATGTAGTTTTCCGGAACCGTAACTTCAACCTTCATGATAGGTTCAAGAAGTACCGGTTTTGCCTTCTTGGCTGCTTCTCTGAATGCCATGGAAGCGGCAATCTTGAATGCCATTTCGGATGAGTCAACTTCATGGTAGGAACCGTCGTAAAGCTCAACGCCCACATCTACTACCTGGTATCCTGCGATCGGACCGTTTTCCATCGCTTCTACGATACCTTCTTCGATCTTAGGAATGTATTCCTTCGGAATCGCGCCGCCGACGATGGAATTCTTGAATTCAAAGCCGGTACCTGCTTCTCTAGGATATACTCTGATCTTAACATGACCGTACTGACCACGGCCGCCGGACTGCTTCGCATACTTGTGATCGACATCCGCTGTCGCCGTAAGTGTTTCTTTGTAGGAAACCTGCGGCTTGCCGACATTTGCTTCTACCTTGAATTCTCTGAGAAGTCTGTCTACGATAATTTCAAGGTGAAGTTCACCCATGCCTGCGATGATGGTCTGTCCGGTATCTGCATTGGTATAAGTCTTGAAAGTAGGGTCTTCTTCTGCAAGTTTTGCAAGTGCGATACCCATCTTTTCCTGGCCTGCTTTTGTCTTAGGTTCGATAGCGATTTCAATTACCGGATCCGGGAAGTTCATGGACTCCAGGATTACTTCGTGCTTTTCGTCACAAAGCGTATCCCCTGTTGTCGTTGTCTTAAGACCTACAGCAGCTGCGATATCACCGGAGTAAACTTCTTCAATTTCCTGACGGTGGTTTGCATGCATCTGCAGGATACGGCCGATTCTTTGCCCTTCGTTGAGTTGTATACATAGGAGCCTGTCTGTAAAGTTCCTGAATATACTCTGAAGAATGCAAGCTTTCCAACGAATGGGTCAGCCATGATTTTGAATGCGAGAGCCGAGAATGGACCTTTGTCGTCTGCAACTCTTTCAACTTCCTCTTCCGTATTAGGGTCAATACCCTTGATTGGCGGGATGTCCAGCGGGGACGGCATATAATCAACCACTCCGTCGAGCATCATCTGAACGCCCTTATTTCTGTAAGCAGATCCGCAGAACATAGGAACCATGCGGCCCGCAATGGTCTCTTTTCTGATTACTTCTTTGATTTCTTTTACAGTCAATTCTTCCCCGTCCAGGAATTTCATCATCAGCTCTTCGTCAGTCTCCGCAACGGATTCAACGAGTTTTTCTCTCCATTCCTGAGCAAGTTCGGACATTTCGGCAGGAATATCCGTGATTTCAAATTCCTTACCTAATTCGTCCTTATAAATCTCTGCTTTCATTTCTACTAAATCGATAATTCCAACGAAACTATCTTCAGCACCAATTGGCAGCTGGACCGGTACGGCATTCGCCTTGAGTCTGTCTTTAACCATCTGGACAACTCTAAAGAAATCTGCCCCCATAATATCCATCTTGTTAACAAAGATCATTCTTGGTACGCCATACTTCTCAGCTTGTCTCCAAACTGTTTCTGACTGAGGTTCAACACCACCCTTAGCGCAAAGTACTGTTACTGCGCCATCCAGAACTCTAAGAGATCTTTCAACTTCTACAGTAAAGTCTACGTGTCCCGGAGTATCGATTATGTTAATTCTGTAATTCTTCCATTGTGCTGTAGTAGCAGCAGAGGTTATAGTGATACCACGCTCTTGTTCTTGTTCCATCCAGTCCATAGTAGCCGCACCTTCGTGAGTTTCGCCTAACTTATGAGTTTTGCCTGTGTAGAACAGAATTCTTTCCGTAGTAGTGGTTTTGCCCGCATCAATATGCGCCATTATACCGATATTTCTGGTCTTTTCCAATGGAAAACTTCTTGGCATACTTATATCCTCCCTTCTACTTTTCTAAAAAATAATCTCTTCAAAACCTGCACCATGATTACCATCTGAAGTGAGCGAAAGCCTTGTTTGCTTCTGCCATCTTGTGGGTATCTTCTTTCTTCTTAACGGATGCACCTGTGTTGTTCGCTGCGTCCATAAGTTCTTTTGCAAGTCTTTCAGCCATTGTTCTCTCGCCTCTTGCTCTTGTGTACTTTGTGAGCCATCTGAGTCCCAATGTCTGTCTTCTTTCCGGTCTTACTTCAACCGGAACCTGGTAGTTTGCACCACCGATTCTTTTTGCTTTTACTTCTAATACAGGCATGATATTGTTCATAGCCTTTTCGAATACTTCCAAAGGTTCTTCGCCGGTCTGCTCTTTGATCTTGTCAAATGCACCGTAAACGATCGCCTGCGCTGTTCCTTTTTTACCGTCAAGCATGATGCTGTTGATTAACTTCGCAACAACAATGCTTCCGTAAACCGGATCCGGAAGTACTTCTCTCTTTGGTACGTTACCTTTTCTTGGCACTTCTCTTCCCTCCTCGCCGGATCACTTCGATTCTGTCTTATCTAGTACGAAATGATCTGCACAATATTTTTTTTGATAAAATTGCACATATTCTTCACCCTTGCTCGTGCAAATGACCTGTTTTGCGAGACAAGGATTACTCTGAGCGGCCGCAATTAAAAACCGTCCAGTCTTGCTAACGGGGTACTCGATCTATCTTTTGATGACCGCGAGCGCTTCTTTCTTCTATATAGAATAATAAGAATGCTCTACCGTTTTTCGATTTAATTATTTTTTCTTAGGTCTCTTAGCGCCGTATTTGGAACGTGCCTGAAGTCTGTTGTTTACTCCGGCTGTATCAAGAGTTCCTCTAACGATGTGATATCTTACACCCGGAAGGTCTTTTACTCTTCCGCCTCTGATCAGTACAACACTGTGTTCCTGCAGGTTGTGGCCGATACCGGGGATGTAAGCAGTTACTTCAATACCGTTAGTAAGACGAACTCTGGCAACTTTTCTTAACGCTGAGTTAGGCTTCTTAGGTGTTACTGTCTTTACAGAAGTGCAAACGCCTCTCTTCTGCGGTGAATGAGTGTCAGTAGCAACTCTCTTTAATGAGTTCATTCCCTTGTTAAGAGCAGGAGCTGTTGACTTCTTAACAGAACTTGTTCTGCCTTCGCGTACTAATTGGTTGATAGTAGGCATTCTTTTTCTCCTTTCTTTATAAAGTAGCTTTATTTTTTCAAGCGGAAATGACCTAAAATGCTATGATTCTAGGCCAATTTCGCTCAAAGCCAACATATAGTGTATCACAAATCCGTCCCCTGTGTCAATATTTTTTAGTCCATTTCAACGATGTCCGGTCCGTCTGTCATAGCCGGTGCTTCGATGATCGGTTCTTCGAAGATTTCGTCGATGTCTGCATTCATGTCCAGCGTCTGTGCGGCTGCGGCAGCTTCCGCTTCTCTTGCAGCCTCTTCAGCTTCTCTTTGCTGTCTTTCGAAGTTTTCCATAATCTCTGCATTGATGCCGTAATCGAGTTCAATATTCTTGTATCTCTTCATGCCTGTTCCGGCAGGAATCAATTTACCGATGATTACGTTTTCCTTCAAGCCGATAAGCCTGTCATTCTTACCTTTGATTGCAGCGTCCGTGAGAACTTTGGTTGTTTCCTGGAAGGATGCTGCTGACAGGAATGAACTTGTTGCAAGGGATGCCTTGGTAATACCAAGAAGAGTTCGCTTGGCAACGCAAGGCTCGCCGCCTTCGGCAATTGCTTTTTCGTTTGCTTCCTCAACTTCGAACTTGCCGTATAATGCACCCGGAAGGAGATCCGTATCGCCGGCATCTTCGATCTTATACTTGGAAAGCATCTGGCTTACGATAACTTCAACGTGCTTGTCGTTGATGTCTACACCTTGCTGCTTGTATACTCTCTGTACTTCCTTGAGGAGGTACTGATATACACCTTCAACACCGTTTAATCTCAAAATGTCATGAGGGTTAAGAGGTCCGCGCGTAATCTGTCCGCCTGCGAATACCTTGTCGCCTTCTTTCACATTTAATCTTGCACCGTAAGGGATTACATATACATGGTCTTCTTCTTCGCCTCTTACCCTTACTTCTGTCTTATTGTCTTTTCTTGCTTCGATGGAGATAACCTCTCCGTCCGCTTCGCAAATCTCTGCAAGTCCCTTAGGTTTTCTTGCTTCGAAAAGTTCTTCTACTCTAGGAAGACCCTGCGTGATATCGCCGCCGGCTACACCGCCCGTATGGAAGGTTCTCATTGTAAGCTGAGTACCCGGTTCACCGATGGATTGTGCGGCTGTGATTCCGACAGCCTCACCAATATTAACTTCTTCACCTGTTGCAAGGTTTCTGCCGTAGCACTTCGCACACACGCCTGTTCTTGCATGGCATGTCATTACGGCACGAATTGCGACGCTTTCGATTCCGCACGCTTCGATTTTCTCTGCTGCGTCTTCCATGATTTCATCGTTCTGTTCAACGATAACCTCTCCCGTCTGTGGGTCTACGATATCGATAAACGCTGTTCTTCCGACGATTCTCTGCTTCAGCGGTTCGATTACTTCCTTGCCGTCAGTAAACGCTCTTACTTCCACACCTTCGTCAGTTCCGCAGTCGTATTCTCTTACGATTACGTTATGGGATACGTCTACAAGTCTTCTTGTGAGGTATCCGGAGTCGGCCGTACGAAGAGCTGTGTCGGCAAGGCCTTTACGAGCACCGTTTGAGGAAATGAAGTATTCCAAAATCGAAAGTCCTTCACGGAAGTTTGATTTGATAGGAATTTCTACGGTTTTACCTGTTGCGTTTGCCATCAGACCACGCATACCGCCGACCTGCTTAATCTGGTTCTTGGAACCACGGGCTCCGGAGTTTGCCATGATGAACAGGTTGTTCAGCGTCCCGAGTGAGCTCATGAGAGCGTCGGCAACATCATCGGTAGCTTTTGACCAAATCTTGATGATTGCTTCGTATCTTTCCTGTGCGGACATGAGACCCATTCTGAAAGCTTTTTCATACTTGTCTACTTCCGCTTCCGCTGCTGCGATGATTGCTTCCTTTTCTTCCGGAATTTCCATGTCGCTTACGCTGATTGTAACAGCGGCTTTTGTTGAGTATTTATAGCCCATTGACTTAATGTAGTCAAGCATGATAACCGTTCCGGTGTTTCCGTGCTTTCTGTAGCATTTGTCAATGATGGCACCTAATTTCTTTTTGTCACAAAGGAAGTCAACTTCCAATGAGTACGGATCTTCGTCTCTGTCAACAAAGCCTAAATCCTGCGGGATTCCCTGGTTAAAGATAAATCTTCCGACTGTGGATTCCACAAGTCTTCCTTCTTTGTCCCCGTCGAGGAACATTCTTACTTTGACCTTCGCATGGATTCCGACAACGCCGTTCTGATATGCCATGAGCATTTCGTCAAGGTCCGTAAAGACTTTTCCGTCTCCCTTTTCGGCATAGGTATTTCTTTCTTCAACACCCGGGTGTGTCAGATAGTAACTTCCCAGAATCATGTCCTGCGTAGGAGTCGTGATTGGGGAGCCATCCTTTGGCGCAAGAATGTTATTTACGGAAAGCATAAGGAATCTTGCCTCCGCCTGAGCTTCTACCGAAAGAGGTACATGAACCGCCATCTGGTCTCCGTCAAAGTCGGCGTTGAATGCCGTACATGCGAGCGGATGAAGCTTAATCGCTTTACCTTCTACGAGAACCGGTTCGAATGCTTGAATACCGAGTCTGTGAAGGGTCGGCGCACGGTTAAGCATAACCGGATGTTCCTTGATAACGCCTTCGAGTACATCCCATACTTCCGGTCTTACCTTTTCAACCATTCTCTTTGCACTCTTGATATTATGTGCATTCCCGTTTTCAACCAGCTTTTTCATGATGAAAGGCTTGAAGAGTTCCAGAGCCATCTTCTTAGGAAGTCCGCACTGGTAGAACTTGAGTTCCGGTCCTACTACGATTACAGAACGGCCGGAGTAGTCAACACGCTTTCCGAGCAGGTTCTGTCTGAATCTTCCCTGCTTACCCTTGAGCATGTCGGATAAGGACTTCAGAGGTCTGGAGCCCGGACCCGTTACGGCTCTGCCGCGTCTTCCGTTGTCTATCAGCGAGTCAACCGCTTCCTGGAGCATTCTCTTCTCGTTTCTGACGATAATGTCAGGAGCGCCAAGTTCAAGAAGCCTGTTAAGTCTGTTATTTCTGTTGATAACTCTTCTGTATAAATCATTCAAGTCAGATGTTGCAAATCTGCCGCCGTCGAGCTGGACCATCGGTCTGATGTCAGGCGGAATTACCGGAATAACATCAAGAATCATCCATTCCGGTCTGTTTCCGGAAAGTCTGAGTGCTTCAATGACTTCCAGTCTTCTTACGACTCTGATTTTTTTCTGGCCCGAAGCATCTTTGAGTACTTCTCTGAGTTCCGCGGACAGCTTCTCAAGATCAATGTCTTCGAGAAGTTTTTTAACTGCTTCTGCACCCATTCCCGCAGAAAAAGCATTTCCGTACTGTTCTCTTGCTTCTTTGTACTGCTGTTCTGTCAGTATTTCCTTGTAGCCGAGTCCGGTATTGCCCGGATCGGTTACGATATATGCCGCAAAGTAAAGAACTTTTTCAAGGTTTCTCGGTGTAACATCAAGGCAGAGTCCCATTCTTGACGGGATGCCTTTGAAATACCAAATATGAGAAACCGGAGCCGCAAGCTTGATGTGACCCATTCTTTCCCTTCTTACTTTGGCTTTGGTAACTTCTACGCCGCAGCGGTCGCAGACGATACCTTTATATCTGATTCTCTTATACTTACCGCAATGGCATTCCCAGTCCTTCATAGGCCCGAAAATCTTTTCACAGAAAAGACCGTCTTTTTCAGGCTTTAAAGTTCTGTAGTTGATAGTTTCAGGCTTCGTAACTTCACCATGAGACCATTCAAGAATTTTTTCCGGAGATGCCAAATTGATCTGTATCGACTCGAAATTATTTAATTCATAATCGTTATTAATATTATTGTTCAAGGAGTCCCTCCCCTTTCTTTATTACTCAATTACTCTTCTCTGAAATCGTCTTCTTCAAAGTCATCCTGCTGGCCGAAGTCAGCGTCGAAATCATCTTCATCTGCGTTTTCTTCACTGAATCCGCTGTTTAACATCTGCTCTTCGCTTTCGATTTCCGTCTCGAAATCCATGATGGATTCAAGGTTGCGAGGATCATCGTCATATTCCGAAGATTCCTTAATTTCGATTTCTTCATCATTTTCGGATAATACTTTGACATCAAGTCCCAGCGCCTGCATTTCCTTAATCAATACCTTGAAGGATTCCGGAATGCCCGGCTTAGGAATGTTTTCTCCCTTGACGATTGCTTCGTAAGTCTTAACACGCCCTACGATATCGTCGGATTTTACTGTCAAAATTTCCTGTAAAGTATAAGCAGCACCATATGCTTCGAGTGCCCATACTTCCATTTCTCCGAAACGCTGTCCGCCGAACTGCGCCTTACCGCCGAGTGGCTGCTGCGTTACCAGCGAGTACGGACCGGTACTTCTTGCGTGAATCTTATCGTCAACCAAATGGTGGAGTTTCAACATGTACATGTATCCAACCGTTACAGGATTGTCGAAATATTCTCCGGTTCTTCCGTCTCTGAGTTTGAGCTTGCCTGTTCTAGGGTATCCGCATTCGTCCAAAAGACCGATGATGTCTTTTTCCGTTGCCCCATCAAATACAGGAGTGGAAATATACCAGCCTTTTTTCTTTGCGGCAAGTCCGAGGTGAACTTCAAGTACCTGTCCAACATTCATTCGGGAAGGTACGCCCAAAGGATTCAGCATGACCTGAAGCGGCTGTCCGTTTTCGAGGAACGGCATATCTTCTTCCGGTAAAATTCTCGAAATTACACCCTTGTTTCCGTGACGTCCTGCCATCTTATCGCCGACATTGATTTTTCTCTTTGTGGCAATGTAGCATCTTACGAGTTTGTTTACTCCCGGCGGCAGTTCGTCGCCGTTTTCTCTGCAGAAAACTTTAACGTCAACGACAATACCTGTCTCGCCGTGCGGAACTCTGAGGGAAGTATCTCTTACTTCTCTTGCTTTTTCTCCGAAAATTGCACGGAGAAGTCTTTCTTCTGCGGTGAGTTCTGTCTCTCCCTTAGGAGTAACCTTACCTACCAAAATATCCGAAGAATTTACTTCTGCACCGATTCTTATGATGCCTTCTTCGTCAAGATCCTTGAGAGCGTCGTCACCGACATTCGGAATATCTCTTGTGATTTCTTCCGGCCCGAGCTTGGTATCTCTGGCTTCGGACTCATATTCCTCGATGTGGAGCGAAGTCAGCACATCGTCCATCAACAGTCTTTCATTTAAGATGATAGCGTCTTCGTAGTTATAACCTTCCCATGTCATGAAACCGATGAGGAGGTTCTTTCCGAGAGCGATTTCACCGAGATCTGTGGAAGGTCCGTCTGCAATAACTTCGCCTTCGTCGATGTGCTCGCCGTTTGAAACAATCGGTCTCTGGTTTATGCACGTTCCCTGGTTGGAACGCTTGAATTTCAAGAGTTTGTAAACGTCTCTTTCGTTGTTGTCATCTCTTCTGATAATAATTGTATCAGCATCAACAAACTCAACCGTGCCGGCTGCTTTTGCGAGTATTACAACACCTGAATCTCTTGCTGCCTTGTATTCCATACCTGTTCCGACAATCGGAGCTTCTGTAACAAGGAGCGGAACTGCCTGACGCTGCATGTTAGATCCCATCAGCGCACGGTTTGCGTCGTCATTTTCCAGGAATGGAATCATTGCCGTTGCAACGGAAACTACCTGCTTCGGCGAAACGTCCATGTAATCGATTTGTTCTCTTGGCATGAGCGCAATCTCGCCGTGCTCACCTCTGGACGCAACCTTTGCATTCGCAAAATGTCCATCCTCTGTAAGCGGTTCGTTTGCCTGAGCGACAACCATCATTTCTTCCTCGTCAGCAGTAAGGTAGTGAATTTCATCCGTTACTCTGTGTGTTTCTTTGTCTACAACTCTGTACGGTGTTTCAATAAATCCGTATTGATTGATTACGCCATATGTTGTAAGGGAACCAATCAACCCGATGTTCGGGCCTTCCGGTGTTTCAATCGGACACATTCTTCCGTAATGGGAATGGTGTACATCTCGAACTTCGAATCCGGCTCTTTCTCTTGAAAGTCCGCCAGGTCCGAGAGCTGAAAGTCTTCTCTTGTGCGTAAGTTCTGCAAGAGGATTGTTCTGGTCCATAAACTGCGACAGCTGGGAACTTCCGAAGAATTCCTTAATCGCTGCCGTTACCGGTCTGATATTCATTAAAGCCTGCGGAGTCGTAACGTCGATATCCTGCGTTGTCATTCTCTCCTTTACGACTCTTTCCATTCTTGCAAGACCGATTCTGAATTGATTCTGCAGAAGTTCTCCCACAGTTCTCAGACGACGGTTGCCTAAATGGTCTATATCGTCAATTGTTCCGATGCCATAATTTAAGTTGAGGATATAGCTGATGGACGCAATGATATCCTCTACGATAATATGCTTAGGAGAAAGGTCATTCTTTCTTTCCACAAGCATTTCCTTAAGTTCTTCCTCTGAAGATGCTGTTGCGAGTATCTCTTTGAGGACAGGATAAAACACCTTGTCAGCCACCTTAAGCCCTGTAATGTCAAAATCAACATAATGCTTAAGATCTACAAAGTTGTTTCCGATAACTTTTGTAACCTGGTCTTCTTTTTCCTTGTCCAGTGCATAGGCATAAATGTACTCTACACCTGCATTTTCGATGTCAGAAGCCAGTGTTCTATCAATTTTTTGTCCCTTTTCGGCAAGGATTTCTCCTGTCTCAGGGTGAATTACATCTTCGGCTGCCACTACGCCTGCAATTCTGTTTGATAAACCAAGCTTTTTATTGTATTTATATCTTCCTACTTTGGCAAGATCATAACGCTTTGCATCGAAGAACAAAGAGTTGAACAGTGCTTTCGCACTTTCCACTGTCGGCGGTTCAGCCGGTCTTAATTTCTTGTAAATTTCTTTCAGACCTTCTTCGTAATTGCTTGCGGTGTCTTTCTCCAAAGTCTTGAGCAGTCTCGGATCTTCTCCGAAAATATCGATGATTTCCTGGTTTGTTCCGAATCCAAGTGCTCTGAGCAGTGTTGTTACAGGTTGTTTCCTTGTACGGTCGACTCTGACGGATATAATTTCGTTGGAATCCGTTTCGTACTCGAGCCATGCTCCTCTGTTTGGAATGACCGTTGTGGAGAACAAATCCTTACCGGATTTGTCGATTTCTTTATCATAATAAGGTCCTGGGGAACGAACCAGCTGTGTAACAACAACTCGCTCTGCCCCATTATATATAAAAGTACCCTTCTCTGTCATGAGCGGGAAATCTCCCATAAAGACTTCCTGTTCCTTGACTTCGCCGGTTTCTTTGTTTACAAGTCTAACTTTCACCTTCATCGGTGCAGCATATGTCACATCACGCTCTTTGCATTCTTCCTGTTCATATTTAGGAGGATCTGTCAGAGAATAGTCAATAAATTCAAGAATTAAATTATCTGCATAATCCTTGATTGGTGAAATATCCTCAAAAACTTCACGAAGACCTTCCTTAACGAACCAGTCATATGAATCTGTCTGGATCTGAATCAAATTCGGCATTTCTGCTACTTCATTGATTTTCGCGAAGGTCATGCGTTCTTTTCTACCTAATTTTATCGGATTTGGCATAGTCATCACTCCTTATATATTTCACAAATTACACTCGCAGGGCAGTTTATTATGTTACCATATGCTTGTCAAATAGTCAAGGGTTGTTTGGAATTTTTTTCAAAATTATTTATAAAAAGAAATATGATGCAAATTATTTCTCTGCAAAGTTTCCCCTGATGGGATTATGAAAAGACGATTTAGATTTTATACACCCCTGTATACCCCTGCAAAATCGAGAAAAACAGTCTCGGTTTTAAAATGAGGAAAAGACGACAAGTCAATCTTGCCGTCTTTTGATTCATTTTTATATTCAGAAGCTAAGCTTATTTCAGTTCTACAACTGCGCCAACTTCTTCCAGCTGAGCCTTGAAGCCTTCTGCTTCTGCCTTTTCGCAGCCTTCCTTCAGGTTGGATGGAGCTCCGTCTACCAGTTCCTTTGCTTCCTTCAGTCCCAGGCCAGTGATTTCTCTTACAGCCTTGATAACCTTGATCTTTTCTGCTCCAACTTCCTTCAGAACTACTGTGAATTCAGTCTGTTCTTCAGCTGCTGCTCCGCCTTCGCCTGCTGCTGCTACAACAACACCTGCTGCTGCGGATACGCCAAATT
>ERZ824488.3567-NODE-3567-length-11541-cov-3.541529_pt1 | contig 11541 bp, 8 predicted proteins | sample MGYA00519936_ERZ824488 | MGnify/ENA primary metagenome ERZ824488 (study PRJEB31778, sample SAMEA3449153) | human gut metagenome | biome: human gut; feature: human-associated habitat; material: faeces | place: United Kingdom | collected 2010/2012 ... | reverse complement strand
ACAAGCACGCCTACGCGCTCGCGACGAAGCTCGAATACGAGGAGCACGACCCCATTCGCGGCAAAGCGCTCTGGCAGGCGCACGGGCGTGACACGCTCGTCGTCAATCCGCCCGCGATGCCGCTTTCGCGTGAGGAGCTCGACGAGGTCGCCGAGCTCCCCTACATGCGCGAGGTGCACCCGATGTACGACGCTCTCGGCGGCGTTGCCGCCATCGAGGAGGTGCGCTTTTCCATCACGCATACGCGCGGCTGCTTCGGCGCGTGCAACTTCTGCGCGCTCGCCTTTCATCAGGGCCGCACCGTCACCTCGCGCAGCATCGAATCGGTTGTGCGCGAGGCCGAACTGCTCACCCGCCTGCCCGGCTTCAAGGGCTATATCCATGACGTCGGCGGCCCGACGGCGAACTTCCGCGCGCCGAGCTGCGAGAAGCAGAAAACCGCCGGCGTCTGCCCCGACCGCAAGTGTCTGACGCCGACGGTCTGCAAGAATCTGGTCGCCGACCACAGCGAGTACGTCGAGCTGCTTGCGCGCGTCCGCGCCGTGCCCGGCGTGAAGAAGGTGTTCATCCGCTCGGGCATCCGCTTCGACTATCTGCTGGCGGATAAGAACCCCGCCTTCTTCGATACGCTCGTCGAGTACCATATCAGCGGTCAGCTCAAGGTCGCGCCCGAGCATTGCTCGGACGCCGTTCTGCGCTGCATGGGCAAGCCGGGCATCCAGGTCTACGAACGCTTCCGCGAACTGTTCTTCCGCAAGACGAAGGCGCTGGGGAAGGAGCAGTACCTTGTGCCCTATTTGATGTCCTCCCACCCCGGCAGCACGCTCGACGACGCCATCGAGCTGGCGCTGTACCTCCGCCGCCATAAGCTCAACCCCGAGCAGGTGCAGGATTTTTATCCCACGCCCGGCACCGCCTCGACCTGTATGTTCCATACCGGGCTGGACCCGTTCACGATGCGGCCGGTCTACGTCCCGCGCAGCTATGAGGAAAAACGCCGCCAGCGCGCGCTTTTGCAGTCCGCGCGGCCCGAAAACTACGCGATTGTACGCCGCGCGCTCGAGCAGGCCGGACGCACCGACCTCATCGGCTATGGCCCCGACTGCCTGATTAAGCCTGCCGCAAACACGGCGGCGCGGCGGAACAAGCCCGCCGCGACGTCCGCCCCGCCGCGCCGCGGACGGAAGCCCGCACCCGCAAAGGGAAAACGGGGCCGCGGCAAATAGCCCTCCGCTGTCCCGCCGCCGAATCCGAAGCGGGCGGGGGCGACCGGCCGGCTGGCCGCCGATGGCGAGTTTATAGGAGGATTTGTTATGAACTTTTATGAGGAACAAAAACGCAATGCCTTCAAGCCGATTCGAGAGAATCCGATTCTGCTTGATTTCACGGGGTGTAAATATTTGCGGGAAATGCACAGTATTTTGAAAGTAACGTTCGGTCTGCCCGAATACTATGGCGAAAACTGGGACGCGCTGTGGGATTGTCTGAACGGTTTGTTCATAGGGGAGGGGGACGTTACGGTGATTGTGCGCGGATTGTCCACAATGCCGGAGGAATTTGCCGAAGATATTAACATTATGCTCGAAATATTCGCCGACGTACATGAATCGACGCCGAACGTGACGTTTACCGTCTGTGCGCCATAATAACATACGCCGATACGCGCAGGCCGCCGCACCCCCTAAAGGGGGTGCGGCGGCCTGCTTTTTTTGTGCCTGCCGGAAGAACGGAGGAAGGACGCGGCGGTCAGTCTCTCAGTTCGACGCGGCGGATTTTGCCGCTGATGGTCTTCGGCAGCTCGGCGACGAAGTCCACGCGGCGGGGGTATTTATAAGGCGCAGTCTGCTTTTTGACGTAGTCCTGAATTTCCTTTTTCAGCGCCTCGCTCGGCTCCGTGCCTTTGGTGAGCACGACGGTCGCCTTTACGATCTGCCCGCGCGTCTCGTCCGGCACGCCGGTGATGGCGCACTCGAGCACATAGGGCAGCTCCATAATCACGCTTTCGATCTCGAACGGGCCGATGCGGTAGCCGGAGGACTTGATGACGTCGTCGATGCGGCCGACGTACCAGTAATAGCCGTCCTCGTCGCGCCAGGCGGTGTCGCCGGTGTGATACAGCCCGTCATGCCATGCTTCGGCGGTCAGCTTTTCATCGCGGTAATAGCCGGCGAACAGGCCGCAGACGTCGGCGCTGCGGTCGGCGCGGATGACGATCTCGCCCGTTTCCCCGACCGGCACGCTTTTGCCGTTCTCGTCGACGATGTCCATATCGTACTGCGGGTTGGGCTTGCCCATCGAACCGATTTTCGGCGTCATCCCGTACAGATTGGCGATGGCCAGCGTCGTCTCGGTCTGGCCGAAGCCCTCCATCAGCTTCAGCCCGGTCGCCTCGTAGAAGCGGTTGAATACCTCGGGATTGAGCGCCTCGCCTGCGGTGGTCACATAGCGCAGCGACGACAGGTCGTAGCGCGACAGGTCCTCCTTGATGAAGAAGCGGTACATCGTCGGCGGCGCACAGAAGGTGGTGATGTTGTATTTTTTGAACAGCGGCAGCAGGTCGTCGGCCTTGAAGCGGTCGAAATCGTACACGAAGACCGCGCTCTCGCACAGCCATTGGCCGTACAGCTTGCCCCACAGCGCCTTGCCCCAGCCCGTGTCGGAGATGGTCAGGTGCAGGCCGTCCGGCTCGACGTTGTGCCACCAGCGCGCGGTGACGACATGGCCGAGCGGGTAGGAGGCGTTGTGCGTGGCGATTTTCGGGTAGCCGGTTGTGCCGGAGGTAAAGAACATGATCGCCGGGTCGTCCTTGCTCGTGGGAACGCGATCGAGCGTGTCGGGAAACGCGGGCATCTCCGCATCGAAGCTGTGCCAGCCGGCGCGGGTGCCGTTGGCCATGATCTTGATTTGCAGCGTCGGGCAGGACGCCTGCGCGAGATCGACCTCCGCGGCGCAGTCGCCGTCGCCGGTGCAGACAATGGCCTTGACCTGTCCGGCTTCGAAGCGGTATTCGTAGTCGTGGCGGACGAGCAGGCTCGTCGCGGGGATGGCGACGGCGCCGAGCTTGTGCAGCGCGAGGATGGACAGCCAGAACTGGTAGTGGCGCTTGAGCACGAGCATCACGCGGTCGCCCCGCGTGATGCCGAGCGAGGCGAAATAATTGGCCGTGCGGTTGGAGAGGGCGGAGATCTCAGCGAACGTGAAGTCGCGCTCCTCCTTGTTGTGGGAAAGCCAGAGCATCGCGCGCTTGTCGGGACATTTGCGCGCGAGCGCGTCTACGACGTCGTAGCCGAAGTTGAAATTCTCCGTCGGCAGCAGCTCGATGCCGGTCAGGCAGCCGTTTTCGTCGATTTCCTCGCGGACGAAGTCGTGGTAGATCAAGCCGGCGTATTTCTCGGTCGCCGCCTGCGCGTCTGCCGCGGCCGGCACGGGCGACGGCTCGTCGGGCAGCTCGCCGGCCTCGCTTTCCGGCTTGAACACCACCGCGAGGAAGGTGCAGTCCCCGCCGCCCGCGGCGACCATCCCGTGCGGATGCGCGGAGTCGTAGAACACGCTGTCGCCCGGGCCGAGCAGTTCGATGTGATCGTCAAGCTGCACCTTCAGCGAGCCGGTCAGCACCATATCGAACTCCTGTCCGGCGTGGGTGGACAGCGCAATCGGCGCCGTCTGCTCCGACGCGTCGTAGGGCGCGGTGACGACGAACGGCTCGGCCGCGCGGTGCTTGAGCTTGGAGGCCAGATGGCGGTAATTGAAGCCCGCGCGGCGCTTGATCGGCATGCCCTCGCCGGCGCGGGTGAGGGTGTAGAACGACAGCTTGGGGTCGTCTCCGCTGACGAGCGCGGAAATATCCAAATCGAGCGCCTTGGCGCACTTGTACAGGAAGGTGAAGGAGTAATCCTCCGCGCCCTCCTCCATTTTCAGATACGCTTCCTCGCTCATCCCCGTGCAGGCGGCCAGCTCCGCGGCGCTCTTGTCCGCGGTCATTCGCGCGCCGCGCAGCCGCGCGGCGATCTGGCGGGTTTCGGTGTGCAGATTGTCCATAGTTCGGTTGCCTTCTTTCTTGAATTTTGCAGTAAAAAAGGCTTTATCTCTACAAAGAGATAAAGCCTTTTGAAATAGCCTTACTTAACCACTCTTTTGCTGCGTCCATCAACGCGCTCCTCTTTTTACGGCGGGAAACCGTCCCGGCTTACTAACAGACGCGTTCGGCCGGACTGCTCGGAGGTGATAAGCGCTGTGCCGTCTTTACCGCCTCGCACCAACCGGCGGCTCTCTGAAAAGCGCTGCACTGCGCCCGTATCCTCGTCTATGCATGTATTTCGATTGTCAAGCATTATACCACGCTTTGTGTCGGTTGTCAAGAGTTTTTTTGTTTTTTTCGTTTTTGGGCGTTACAGTCCTGTGCTTTTACATTTGCGCCGGAAAGCATAGCCTGCACGCTTTTCGGCAGCCTGGCGGCCGCGACAGCGTATGCGTGGTCGATCATACGCAGAAGCTCGTCGTCCGGTACGCTTCCGTCAAGACAGACCGTATTGAAATGCGGTTTTTGCACGGCCGGACAGTGCCAGCCGGGAACGACCGACCCGGGATAGCGGCTGCGATAGAGCGCCGCCGACTCGGGCGTACAGCGCAGCGTGATTTTCGGTTCTCCGCGCAGCACAAGCATTTGTGCGAAAATCCGTCCCTTCGACTGCTGCGGCACGCCGACCTTGACGACGGGCGTCATCGGCTCGAAGGGATAATCCAAATAGGCACTCGGCTTTTGCAGGCAATAGGCGAGAAACTGCATTTGATTCATATAACGTGTCTCTCCCTGTGTTTTCGGGATCGGGCGGCGGGCTTACCGTCCAGCCGCGTCCAGCTCGTCGAGCACCCAGTCGTACACCTCGCTGTACACCACGCTGCCGCAGTATTCGCACTTGCCGCTGCGGATGACCTCGACGTTCGCGCCGCAGTGCGGGCACTGGATGGTCTCGGTCGCGCCCGAGGCGTCGGTTTTGGCGCCGAGCGTGCGGACAAAGGTGAGCAGGTAGCGCTTTTCGTAGCGCGTTTCGGGGTCGCCCTGAAGCACCTTGCCCGACTCGGTCTCGATGATGTAGTTGTTGAAGGCCGCCTCCAGATAGACGGCGATGCGTTCCTCCTCGCCCGTCACGACGCGGGATACGGCGTAGGAGCGGTTGACCGATATGCGTTCCATCACGTCGGTGCGGCCGAGCCGGATGTATTCCTCCAACTGGGCCTTGTGCTTGTTGAACAGCCGGTTGCTCTCAAACGGACGGATGGACTCCCAGTCGCGCGCCGTCCACGCGTATTGCAGCTTGACGAACACCGTCTCCGCTGCGGACAGGAAGTCGGCCATCGAAAACGCCTCGTCCCCCGCCGCGCGCACCTCCGCTTCGACGGCGCCGCTGTTGTCCGTGTACACCGCGTACACCGCGGGCGGCGGCACATGCGCAGACGGGCCGCGGTGCCCGCGGCGTCCGTGCTTCATATTCGAGCGAATGACCAGAAAAACGATCAGCAGCACGATGGGGATGGCCGCGTACGGGCCGACGGAGGAGGAAAACAGCCAGCCGAAGAGGAAGGCCAAATCGCCGTCGCCGGAATCATAACCGTCACCGTAATCGTAGCCGCCGCCGTAATCTCCTCCGCCGTAATCTCCGCCTCCGCCGTCGCCGTAGTCGTTGAAGTTGCCCACGTCCGCGTCCGCGCGCACCGCGCCGATGGCCGCAAAGACGAGCGCGCCCAGCATCAGCGCCGCGAGGAGAATACAAATCGATTTTTTCATCATTCTGACCGCTGCCTTCCGCAAGCTCGCGAAAGGCTCCCTTTCCTGCGAAATGCGGGCGAATCGCCCGGTTCGTGTTACATCAATCTGCGCGCGGCCGCAAACGCCGCGCATCGCGGCGCGCGGCCGGATGCCGCGGTTTGTGTGGCGCACTCAGCGTACTTGGCGCACAGCCGCAAACGCCTTCCTTGCAAAACTTTCCGCGTTTTGGGTAACTCGACCGTAATCGACAGGCCGCTTCGCGTATACTGTTCTGCGAGCTTACGGACACACGGTAAAATTTTGGAAAGGAAGGGCTTTTTTATGAAAACGCTTTTGTGCGAGCAGGCCGGCCGCGGCAGCCTGCGCTATCTTTTGTTTGAGGACGCGGAGGGCGGTCTGCGCCGCTATTCCGTACTGATCGAGCAGCGCGAATGCGACCGCTCCGAACTGCTGCGCGACGTCGCCGACAGTCTGCCCGAGGCGCTCGCGCGCGTCGCCGAATACCGGCTCGCCGGCCGGACGCCGCAGGGCAATTCCGTAGGGCGCACCGCCGGCTGAGCTGCCGGCGGGCGCGGACAGGGGCGGAACGGCCCCGTCAGCGTGTCCGCGCGATATATGACGGTGCTGTCATAGGCGCCGATATATCCCGCCGTCCGTTCTATTACGGCGCTGCAAGCGCTTTTATGTCCCGTGCGTGAGCCGCATGGGTTCGCGCGTCTGCGCAAGGCGCCGCCGACCGGCCGCTGCGCCGCGCGATGTGACTCCGCAGAACCCGCGCGTCTGCGCGGAAAGAGCCGCGCCGCATACGGTGCGCAGAGCGGGCGCGCGCCGGCTTAGTATGCGTTCCGCCGCGCTATTCGTCCTTCATATTGTCCCCGAAGCGCTTGATTTTCTGCGTGGTCGTCTTTTCAAACGCGCTTTCGCGGATTTTGTACGAGCGGATGCGCTTGTACGACGGCAGCTTCTCGTTGATTTCGGCCACCGCGCGCCTGACCGCCTCGGCGATTTGCTCCTTGGTCGGAACGCTGCCGTGCAGCGAGTCGCGGATGGCGTCGAGGTCGGGGAAAATCTTTGCGCGCACGGTCACGTCCGCGCCCTCGAGCGCGCCCATCACGAGGGATTCGTCGATGACGCCGTTGGCGTTCAGCCGGTATTCCAGCTCCTCGGGGTAAATGTTCTTGCCGTTTTTGGTGATGATGACGTTCTTCTTGCGCCCCGTGATGTAAAGCCAGCCCTCGTCGTCGAAGCGCCCGAGGTCGCCGGTGTAGAACCAGCCGCCGCGCAGAACGGCGTCGGTCGCCGCCGCGTCGTTGTAATAGCCGAGCATCACGTTCGGGCCGCGCACGGTGATTTCGCCCACGCCCTCCTCGTCCGGGTCGTCGATGCGGATTTCCACGCCCGGAATCGGCAGCCCCACCGCGTCGCTCTTGAGGAAAAAGTCGTTGTTGCCCGCCACCAGCGGCGCGCACTCGGTCAGCCCGTAGCCCTGCATCGTCCGTATGCCCAGCGCGCAGAGGCAGTCCACCGTGTCCGGCGCGATGGGCGCGGCGCCCACGATGATTTTGGACAGCCGCCCGCCGAACGCGTTCTTCACCTTGCGGCGCACGAGCAGGCGCAGCGGCGCGGGCAGCGCGCGCACGGTCTCGGTCAGGCTGAGCGCGGCGGTGCGGGTCTTGTAGTACTCCGGCAGGCCGCCGCGGATCGAATCCTCCAGCTTGTTGACGATTTTTTCCAGCAGCAGCGGCACCGCTACGAGGATGCTGGGGTGGTATTCCGAGATGTTCTTGTATACATACCGCAGGCTGTCGGCGTAGGAGATGCACGCGCCCGAATAGAGAATGGTGAGGAAGTCCAGCGTGCACTCGTAGGTGTGGTGCAGCGGCAGGATGGACAGCACATGCTCGTTCGGCCGGATTTTGACCATCCCCGACACCGAAACGATGTTGGCGCAGATGTTGCCCTGCGACAGACAGACCCCCTTGGCCGAGCCGGTCGTGCCCGAGGTGAACAGCAGCACGCGCAGCGCGTCCGGGTCGATTTCGAGCGTTCCGAACGCGTCCGCGCCCTTTTCGCGCCGCTCGTTCCCCTCGCGGACCAGACGGGCGATGCTGACGGTTTCGTCGTCGCTCTTCATCTTCACGACCAGACGGCCCTCGAGCGCGTCCCCGTCCAGCTTGGCCAGCGTCTTGATGTCCCCGATGACGGCTTTGCAGTCGGCTTCGTCTAAAAACAACCGAATGTCCTCGCCGCAAAGCTCCTTGTCGATGGGCACGACCACGCCCACGATCACCGCCGCCAGATAGGCCAGCGCCCATTCGTAGCTGTTCGCGCCGGTGACGGCGATGCGGCAGCCGGTCAGTCCGCGGGCGGCCAGCGCCTCGGTCAGCGCGCGGCAGTCGGCGAGCAGCCGGTCGTAGCTGACCTCGTACAGCGCTCCCTCGCCGTTTTTCAGTACGAACGCGCGCCTTTTGCCGTACAGACGCGCGCTGCGCAGGACAAGCTCCCGGAGGTCGCGCACCGGCTCGGGGTGGTAGAGCGACTGCAAAAACCGCTCGTAAACCGTTTTGGACACGGAGGACCCTTCTTTCTTATGATATAATTCAGCATACCATACATTGTACGCCGCATCAACGGAAATTTGTAACTTTTGCGCGTTTTGCTCTTGACAAACGCAGGAATTGTGATATACTTACTGTACTACAACAACTATTACAGATGCGAAAAGGAGGGAACGCGGCGATGATCGCCATAGATTATACCAGCCGCCAGCCGATCACCGCGCAGATCCGCGACCAGATGGTGCGGCTGATCACCTCGGGCGCGCTCAAGCCGGGGGATTGGCTGCCGTCGGTGCGGCAGCTCGCGACCGACCTGTCGATCAATCCGAACACGATTCAAAAGGCGTACAGCGAGATGGAGCTGCGCGGCATCATCGTATCGGTGAAGGGACGCGGCAGCTTCGTGGCGGAGGACCCTTCCAGCGCGCTGAACGCGCTGCGTGAAAAGCTGAAGTCCACGCTGGCGGAGGCCGCGCATTACGGGAAGCTGCTTTCGCTGACCCCCCCCGAGGTGGGCGAGCTGCTTGCGCAGCTCTGGGACGGCGCGCAGCGCCCTTAACGCAAGAGAAAGGAAACGAACGATATGATTTGTGCATCGAATGTTACGAAATGCTTCGACGGCTTTGCGGCGGTGCGCGACGTCAGCGCCGAAATGCGCGACGGCAGCGTGTTCGGGTTGATCGGCTCGAACGGCGCCGGCAAATCGACGTTTATGCGCATTTTGGCCGGCATCCTGCGTCCCGACGCGGGCGAGGTGACCATCGACGGGCAGCCCGTGTGGGAGAATCCCGCCGTCAAGGCGCGCTGCTTCTTCATCCCCGACGAGCTGTATTTCTTCAAAAACGCGACCCTGCGCACGATGGAGGACTACTACCGCACCGTCTACCCGCGCTTCGACAGCGCCCGCTTCCGTAAGCTGCGCGAGGCGTTTTCGCTGTCCGACAAGCAGAAAATCCAGACCTTTTCCAAGGGGATGAAGCGGCAGAGCGCCATCATCTGCGCGCTGTCGAGCGGCTGCGAGTACCTGTTTTGCGACGAAACCTTCGACGGGCTGGACCCCGTCGCGCGCCAGACGGTCAAAAGCCTGCTCATCCGCGATATGGGCGAGCGCTCGCTCACGCCCATCGTCGCCTCGCACAACCTGCGCGAGCTGGAGGACCTCTGCGACCACGTCGGCCTGCTGCACAAGGGCGGCATCCTGTTCTCGCGCGAGCTGGAGGATATGAAGCTGGGCATCCACAAGGTGCAGTGCGCCTTCTCGAACGAGCATACGAAGGAGGACTTCGCTCCGCTGGAGGTGCTGCGGTTTGAAAAGCGCGGCAACCTCTGCACCCTCACCGTCCGCGGCGACGAGGAAACGATTATGCGCACGATTTACGAAAAGCTGCCGCTGTTCGCGGAGCTGATCCCGCTGACCCTCGAGGAAATCTTTATCAGTGAAACGGAGGTAAAGGGCTATGACCTCAAAAGCCTGCTTTTCTAAGCCTGCCGGCTTTTTCAGGCAGCTCACGGCCAAGCAGCTTTGGCTGTTCGCGCTCTGGAGCGTGTTTCTGCTGTTTTTGTACCCGCTTTCGGGGATGATGGAATTCTCCGACGGCTGGGAATACACCGCCCTTTATGACCTGCAGCGTCATGTAGACCGCTCGTTCCTGACGCGCACGACAGCGGTGCTGTATATGATGCCGGTGCTGGCGATTGTGTTTTCCTCCTGCTTCGGCTACCTCAACTCGCGCCAAAAGCTGGACTTCTACCATGCGCAGCCGGTCACGCGCACGCGGCTGTTCTTCACCAATTATGCAAGCGGCGCCTTCCATTTCGTCGTCCCTTATCTGGTGATGCACACGCTCGCGTTCGTGCTGATGAACTCGGTCACCGGCTTTTATCAGCCCGAGTTGCGGCTGCTGCTGTATCCTATGCTGTACACGCTGGGGATGTTTTTCATCTTCTACTCGCTGATGGTGCTCTTCCGCATGGTCTGCGGCAACACGGTCATCGCCGTGCTGTCCTACGGCTTTATGACCAACCTGCCGGCCATCGCGTATTTCCTGTACCAAGTCTACGTCGGCCGCTGGTCGAACCTGTATATGAGCAGCGCCGCGACCGAAAGCGGCATGCGGCTGACCCCCTACACGCTGCTGGGATCGCCGATGTCTGTCAAGGTCGAGCCGTCGGGGGCGTACGCCTTCGTCACGGACATAGATTGGACGGCGCTGGTCGTCTGGGTCGTCGCGGCGCTGGCCGCGGCTGCGGGCGCGGTGCTGCTGTACAAGGTCCGCCCGTCGGAAAAGGCGGGCAGCGCGGTCGCGGTGCGCGGCGTGCTGCCGGTCATCAAGTATCCGCTGGTCGTGTGCGCGTCGCTGCTGGGCGGCATCTTCTTCGCGGCTTCGACCGGCCACGCCTTCGTTTGGGAGATCATCGGCTATCTGCTGTTCGGCCTGCTGGCGTTTATGTTCGTCAACGTGCTGGAGAAGTTTGATTTCAAGAACGTCCTGCACGGGCTTTGGAAAATCCTTCCCTGCTTCGCTGCCGTCGGCCTGTTCGTCGGCGCCGGCGCGCTCGGCGCGTATCGGAACGACGAAATCCCCGCGCCCGAGCGGGTGGAGCGCGTGCATTTGCAGCACTTCGTGCTGGAGCTCGACGGAAAAACGCAGGTTCAGCTCCATTCGGCTTCCGTCGTTTTGGACGACCCGCAGACGATACGGGCGCTTGTCGAGCTTCTCGGCCGGTATGATTTCCACGGGGATGGCAGAGAGATACCCGGCGCCGGAAACGGCGACAACTACTGCCGGATGGACGTGTGGCTGGACACGGGTTTGTTTTCCGACTACAAGCGCATCGCTTTTGTACCCTCGGATTCGGACGTACAGGCGCTTTACCGCCTGCTGACCGAAGGGAACATGCTGGAGGATGCGTTCGCCTATGATTTCAGCGCGGCGGATATGATTTATATCGAATATTCGACGGCGGACGACCTGAAGGACATTTCCTTTGGCCCGCCGTATGCGGCCGGCCTGCTCGACGCGCTGACCGAAAGCTATCGGGAAAGCTGGCAGATTTCGACGAACAGCGACGTCTATCTTCAGGTCCATACGAACGACGGCTACATTTTTTCCTGTGACGACAGTTCTGCACTCTACCGCTGGCTGATAGAAAACGGGTATTTTACGGAGTAAGACGGGCATTGCGGCTTTCGGGGGGCTTTTCCGACGGGATAGC
>ERZ824488.3565-NODE-3565-length-11550-cov-2.534667_pt1 | contig 11550 bp, 9 predicted proteins | sample MGYA00519936_ERZ824488 | MGnify/ENA primary metagenome ERZ824488 (study PRJEB31778, sample SAMEA3449153) | human gut metagenome | biome: human gut; feature: human-associated habitat; material: faeces | place: United Kingdom | collected 2010/2012 ... | reverse complement strand
CATTTGTTTCATGTATTTACCGACAGTTCTTTCAGAAATGTTTTCCCCTGTTTTACGTAATTCCCTTGTGATCTTAGGGGCACCATAATTCTGATGAGAATTGTCATAAATCTTTTTGATCTTGTCCTTGAGCAGTTTCCTGCGTTTGGCAGTATCGGATGGTATATGCCGTTTCCATGCGGCATACCCTGACCGCGAAACGCCTAAATATTTTAACATTCCGGAAACAGAAACCCGGCGTCCTGCTTTTTTTGCGTTTTCTGCTTTAACGGTAACTTCGAGATAAACAGCTTCCGTTATTCGCCCAGAATGTTTATGGCTTTTTTTAGCACATCAAGCGCGTCCTTGGCATCACGCAATTCTCTCTTCAGACGGGCGATCTCTTTTGCCTCATCCGAAGAATAATTGCCGGATCCACGGCATTCCAGATCACCGGATTCCCGCAGCTCCTTCTGCTATCTGGACAGAGACTGCTGGCTGATGCCTAGATTTGATGCACAGCCGACCAATCCCAGTTCGCGGTGATCATGATAGTACTGGACGGCATCCAGTTTAAAATGTTTGTCAAAATGTTTTGCCATGATAAATTCCTCCTGTTATCTGAAAATATATTTTTAGATAATGCTTGTAATGGTAAAGGTATTTGTGGAAAATGTAAAATAAAAATAATTGATGGAGATTTAGAAGAAATATCAGAAACAGAAAAAAACATTTTAAAAGAAGAAGAAATTAAAAATAATATACGTCTAGCTTGCTTATTAAAACCTAAGAGTAATATAACAATAGAATTACTTCAAAGGGAGAGAAAGCATAGAGTTCTAAGCAGTGGATATATGCCTAAATTTAAATTTAATCCATCTATACATAAAAAACTTATCATATTGGAAAAGCCAACATTAGAAAATCAAAGACCCTTAGAAGATGAAATATTAAAACAATTAAAAATTGATAAATTAAATTGGAAATTATTAAAAAACATAAATTACAAAGAAAAAATTACAGCAGTATTTAATAATGATAAATTAATTTATTTAGAAGAAGATGATACAACACAAAAAAACTATGGTGTAATAATCGATATAGGAACGACAACGGTAGTATCATCACTGATTGATATAAATTCAGGAAAAGAATTATCTGTAAAATCCATGATAAATCCACAAAAACAATATGGCTTAGATGTTTTAACGAGAATTACTTATGAATTGGAAAATAAAGAAGAAGGTATCTTAAATTTACAAAAAGCAATAGTAAGTGATATTAATAAAATGATAGAAAATATGTGTAAAGAGACAAATATAAATAAAGAAAATATATATGAAATTACAGTGTCAGGAAATTGTACCATGTTACACATGTTTCTTGGTATGGATGCTAGATCTATTGGAAAATCACCGTTTGCACCAAAATTTGTAAAATCAAAAAATATTTTGGCTAAAGATATAAATATTGATATTTGTAAAGAAGGAAGAATTTATTGCTTGCCAGGGGTGTCTTCTTATATAGGAGCAGATATCGTTTCAGGAGCTTATGTTTGTCACTTAGACAAAGTAAAAAATAACGTATTATTTATAGATATAGGTACAAATGGTGAAATTGTTTTATCAAATAAAGGTAAACTTTTATGTTGTTCTTGTGCAGCAGGTCCTGCATTGGAAGGAATGAATATAAGTTGTGGAATGAGAGCAGCAAATGGAGCAATAGAAGATGTAGTAATAGACAAAGAAGATAATAAGTTGACAGTTATAGGAAATGAAAATCCTGTAGGCATATGTGGTAGTGGAATTTTGTCAGTCGTCAAAGAACTACTTAGAACAAATATAGTGAAAAGTAATGGAGCGTTTATAAAATTAGAAGATTTAAATAAAGATGATTATAGATTAAATAAGCTTCAGCTAAATAATAAAAAAAGAGAATTTATTTTATATGCAAAAGAAAACAAGATTTTAATTACTCAAAGTGATATAAGACAAGTACAATTGGCTAAAGGTGCCATATTATCAGGATTTTATGCTTTACTAAAAAAAGCAAATATAGATATGAATGACTTGGAAAAGGTGATTATTGCAGGTCAGTTTGGAGCTCATGTAAGTGTGGATAGTTTAGTTGGAGTGGGCATATTACCAAAAGAAGTGAATGAAAAGATAGTTTATGTGGGAAATTCATCAAAAACAGGAGCATATATGGCCTTAATGAGCAAAAATGCCAGAAAAGAGATGGAATTGTTATCAGAAAAAATGGATTATATGGAACTTGGAGCTTCATTGGGATATGAAAAATTATTTGCACACTGTTTAAAATTTCCTACAAATTAAAGATAACTGGGGGGATAAATATGCATAAAGATGATCAGATGACACCAAAAGAAAGATTAGCAGGATTTTTTAGTAATAAACCAATAGATAGAATACCAATATTACCTTTTGTAACATCAGTATCAGGAAAAGTTGCAGGTATGACTCATAAAGAAAAAAGAAGTTGTGCAAAAAATCAAGCAAGAGCTCAAATAGCTTGTTATGAAAGATTTGGCAATGATTCTATTTCTATTGAATATGGACTTCATGGTATAGGAATAGCTCTAGGAAGTAAAACTAATGACCCAGAAGATGGGGTACCAGCTATAATAGATCATTATTTAAAAAATTTAAAAGATTTAAATTATCTTGACTTATCAAAAGTTGAAAGAAAAAATGATCCATGGAATCAATTAAATTATGATGCGTATAATATATGTATGGATGAGTGTGGAGATGAGGTAGGAGCCTCTCTTAGCATACATGGACCAATAACAGCAGCAGGAAGTATTTATCCTGTAGAAAAATTATTGAGATCTACGAGAAAAGAGCCACAACGAGTTCATGAATTATTGAGATTTAGTACTGACGCAATAAAAATAGTTATGAAAGACTTTTTAGAAATAGGAGCAGGAATATCATTATGTGATCCAATGGCATCAGGAACTTTAATAGATAGAAAAACTTATAGAGAATTTGTGCTTCCTTATACTAAAGAAATTGTAGATTATGTCCATAGTTTTGGTAAATCACTTACTTATCATGTTTGTGGAGACACTTCTCATATGACTCTTGATTTAGTTGAAAGTGGTTGTAATATGCTTAGTATAGATAATAGAGTTAGTTTAAAAGAAACAAAAAAACTTGTGGGAGATAAGCTTCCCATTGTTGGAAATGTAGACCCTGTTGAAGTTATGATGTTAGGTAGTATAGAGGATGTTTATAAAGCAGTAAGATGTTGTATAGAAGATGCTTATGATAGTCCAAAGGGATATTTATTAAGTACAGGCTGTGGAATTCCTATAAATTCACCAATTGAAAATATAGATGCTTTAATGGATGCAGGCAGAAAATATGGAAAATGGCCTATAAATATAAATAATTTTGATGAAGAAGAAAAAATAATAAAATCAACTGTAAAATAAAAGTCAACTAAATTGCTATGTAGTACTATAATTATATAAAGAACATGATATTATACAAAGTGAGGCGAATCAAATGGAGTTTAGTTTTGTATTTTATTTACCAATAGGAATTTTGGTGGCTGCAGTTTTAGCATGGATAGTAACAGTGGTGGAAAAAGTAGTAAAACGTAAAAATTAAATGAAAACTCTCAATTTATAATTTATAAATTGGGAGTTTTTTATTTATATGATAATTCATCATATAAAAACAAATAAAAGTTACAAAAAGGTAACAAAAATAATGTAAACAAAGTAATATTATGTTATAATTATAAAAAAATAGAAGATGATAAAGGTTTTTAATATTTTAGGAGGAGGTAAAAATTACAATAATTCAAGTTGTAATTTAAATAATTATGAGTATAAATAAAAAATACATGATAGCAGGTGCACTAGCTACAGCTTTTGTATTACCTATGTCTAATGTGACAGATTCTCATGCAGCATCCATGAGAACAATAACAGGAAGAGTAAATTTTAGAAGTGGTCCAAGTACTAAACATACTTCTTATGGAAAAATAACTAAAGGGACAAACGTTACATACTTGGGATCGAGAGGCTCATGGATAAAAATAAAACATAATTTAAAAACAGGTTATGTACATAAAAAATATATATCATCAGCGTCTACATCTACTTCGACTACTAAGACAAAATATGTAGCGACAAGTGCTGGATTAAATTTAAGAAAAGGCGCTGGTACAAGCTACTCAGTTATAAAAACTTTATCTAAAGGAACAGCCGTTACTGTTCATTCATCAAGCAACGGTTGGAGCAAAATAAGTGTAAATGGAGTTGAAGGATATGTTTCTACTTCTTACTTAAGTAGTACAAAACCTTCTACTAGTGGATCTTCTTCTAGTTCATCATCTAATTCATCTACTAGTGTATCAGTAGATAAAGTTTTAAACTTTGCTCATCAACAATTAGGTAAGCCTTATGTTTGGGGTGCTCAAGGACCAAATTCTTTTGACTGTTCAGGACTTATATATTATGTATATAAAAATGCAGCCAATATAACACTTCCTAGAACGTCTGTAGAACAAAGTAAATTCGGTACTACTGTTAGCAAAAGTAACTTAAAGGCAGGAGATTTAGTATTCTTTGATACTAATGGACCTAACAATGGAGCTGTATCACACGTTGGTATATATGCTGGAGAAGGACAACTTATCCATGCATCTTCATCTAATAAGAAAATAGTAAAAGTTAACATGGAAACTTCTTACTGGAATAATACTTATGTAGTTGCTAAAAGAGTTTTATAAAATATAAAAAACTTACCCAGGAAAAACTTCTCTTAGGTAAGTTTTTTTACTTATTTTAATTTAGCACCGTCTTTAAATGAATTTCCAACCTTTTGTCCAAGAAGGCGATATGATGAAGATGAAGAATCAAATGATATTACCTCCATTTTATCCATATCTATAATCATCTAAAACAGACTCCTCCACACTCATATTTACAACTTCCCCTATAACTCTAGTTTCACCTAATAATTCTTGAATATCAACTACCTTGCATTCCAAAGTAAGTGGATATTCTTCAATCAGCAGATTTATATATATTTACATTAATATTCCAGATAATTTATAATATAAATTAAGAAAAATTACACATACAAACTAAAGGAGAATATTATTTTGGCAAAGAAAAAGAAAGACTTTAACTACAAAAGACTGACAATAATACTTTTAATTTTATTAATAGGAATACCTTGCGGACTTTTTTATACCCTTAACAAAAAAGCTCCAAAAGAACAAGAAGAAACAACATCTAAAATTCTGGACACTTCTTCTGTAACAAATATTTTACTTCTAGGAACTGATGGACGAAAAGGTGAAACAAACTACAGATCCGATTGTATGATGATAGCTACCCTTGATTTAAAAAACAAAAATATAAAACTTACATCATTGGCTCGTGATACTTATGTTAATATTCCTGGCAGGGGAAAAGGCAAGCTAAATGCAGCTTATTTTTGGGGCAAAGAAGATTTGTTAATTAAAACTATAAAAGAAAACTTTGATATCCAGCTGGATAAATACATAACTGTAGATTTTGATAATTTGATGAATATTATTTTCATATTAAACGGTGTACAAGTAGATGTAAAAGAACATGAAATTGATGCAACAAATGCTATAATTCCTACTTCTTATGAAACTTGTACTTATGAAGACAAAGGAGATATGAAGCTGATAACTTCTCCTGGTGTGCAAACTTTAAACGGATATCAAGCCATTGCTTATTCTAGAATTAGATATTCAGACAGTGCCATAAACAGAGATGCTAGACAAAGAGCTGTTTTAATGTCTGTTTTTAGCAATATGAAAAAAGTTGCCCTATCTAATCATCAAGGTATATTAGATAAATTATCTCCATATTTTTCAACTAACTTAACTTCTAGTCAAATTCTAGATTTAGGTGCCAATGCCTATGTTAATGGTGCTTTAAATACAGTAAAACAAGGACAATTCCCAATTATTGATGATGTCCATGTAAAAGGTGGCACTTACAAAAAAGCAGGCTGGGTTTGGTTATATGATCTTAATTCAATATGCGTTTTAAAAGATTTTATTTACAACAATATAGATATGAAAGATAATGATTATCTTAAAGACAATAGTAATATTGAACTAAATTATTAATAATAAAATACCTGAGTTGTTATATAAACTCAGGTATTTTATTATCTATTTATTTTTAATAGACAACCATACTTCAAAGTTACTATCTTCCTTTTTATCATCTAGATAAACTTCAATATTTATACATTGGTCAAATTCATATCCTGAAGTTGGCAACCATTCTGTCAAAACACGTTTTTCCACATCTTGTATAGCTTGTGGCATATTACCTTGACCTTTAAATATAGCCCAAGTAGATGCTGGCACTGTATATTCATACATTCCTTTTGAAATAGGTTTATCTGTAGACACTGCTATATAGTATTTCCAATCTTTTTCCTCACCATTGCATGCATTAAGTCCCAGTACTCCTGGTGCTCCAGCATTATTTTCATCCATAAGAGCCATTATTTCTGAAAGTTTTCCATTTTCCAATGATTCTTTCCATAGCTGTGGAACTTTTATAGAGTTTTCTTCAAAATCATTTGTTAACTCTCTTTGTACTCCTACCACTCTAAAAGCTTCTTTTTTCTCAATTCTATATTTCATTTCTTCCACTCCTTTAATAGTTAATTTAAAACTTATGGGAGAATATGATTTTAGGAAGGTTCCTTTCTTTTGAGCCATAGAAGGTGATACTTCATGGACCTTTTTGAAAGCTCTATTGAAAGAAGTTGGAGATTCATAACCATACTTTAAAGACACATCCATAACTTTTTCACCATTTTGCAAATCTATAGCTGCCTTAGTCATTCTTCTATTTCTTATATATTCCGATAAAGTCACACCAGCTATATAAGAAAACATCCTTTGGTAATGATAACAACTACAGCAAGCAAGTTTTGCTGCTTCTTCGTAGTTTATTTCGCCATCTAAATTATCCTCAATATATTCAATTGATTTATTTAATTTATCTAACCATTCCATAACATCTCTCCTTTACAACTATAAGTATAGTGGCTTTTAAATATAAAGACCTCTCATATCTTGCACAAATATGAGAGGTCTTTTATCTTATTATATAGTCATCATATGATATGCGGCATTTGCTGCATTATACATATCATCTATATTTGCATATTCATCTACTGTATGAACTTGATACATTCCTAAACTTAGTATAGCACATATATAACCATAGCTAGAAATTATATTAGCATCACTTCCCCCACCAGTTATCATGGCTTTTGGTTCAACTCCTGCTTTTTTAAGTCCTTCTTCACTTAATTTAAATACAAAACTTTCTGAATCAACTTCAAAACGTGGGTATGAGTTTTCATGATTAAACTCATATGTTGTATTAAAGGCTTTAGCTGCATCTTCACAACATTTTTTCATATGAGCAATTTCTGCTTCTAATTTTTCTTCTTTGTGAGATCTTATCTCTGCAGTAAAAGTAACTTTATCAGTAACCACATTTGTGGCTGCTCCACCTTCTATTCTTCCTATATTAGAAGTTGTCTCCTCATCTATTCTTCCTATATGCATATTACTTATGGCATGAGATGCTACAACTATGGCATTTATTCCTTTTTCCGGTTCCACACCTGCATGAGCTTTTTTCCCATGGAAAGTTACTGATATATTTTCTTGAGATGGTCCTTTGTAAGTTATTATACCTGTTGGTCCACCTGCATCAAATATAATCACATCTTTGCAAGGTAAGTTTGCACAGTTTAAATTTTTAGCACCTTTTAAACCAACTTCTTCACAAACAGTAAATAATAAATATATATCTCTGTGAGGAACTTTATTTTCTAAAACAGTTTCTAAAGCTTCTAATATAACTGCTATACCTCCCTTATCATCTGCACCTAAAGTAGTTGTTCCATCTGTTTTAATTATATTTCCTTCTACTATAGGTTTTACATTTTCACATGGCATAACTTGGTCCATATGAGCTGCAAAACATATGGGATTTTCTGAAGACTCTCCTTTTATGTAGGCTACAAGATTTCCACAATTTCCTCCAATTTTATCTCCTGCATTATCTATTACAGCTTCTATATTTCTTTCTTTTAAATAACTTACTAGCCAATTAGCCATTTCTCTTTCTTTTTTTGATGGACTATCAACTTTTACCATCTCTATAAAATTATTTACTAATCTGTCCCTATTTACCATAATGTCTCCTTTAATAATAAATATATTAGCTATAAATTCTATTAATTTAGTATCTTAAAGAAAAGATAATATTATACACCACATAGGAATTGCCAGCATGGATAAAATAGTAGTAAGAACTACACATTTACTTGCAAATTCAGCATCTCCTCCATATTTTGATGCCAATATGGCTGTTGTACTTCCAGCAGGCATACCTGCTAAAACTACTGAAACTCCTGTTATTAATGAATGAACATTAGTTATTTTACAACCAATAAAAACTATAAGAGGAATTATAATTAACCTAAGCAAAGAAAAGGCCCACATAGTTTTTGACTTCATATCTTTTATATCAACATCAGCTAAAATGGCACCGATTAAAATCATCGACATGGCTGTTGTACATCCACTTATACTTTTTATTGTATCACTTAAAAATACAGGCAACTTTATTTGAAAAATCATAATAGTAAGTCCTATGCCAACAGCTATTATACAAGGATGAGTTACTACTTTTTTAATTAAATCTCTTTTACTTGTAGATTCTGTAAAATAAGAAACTCCCGCTGACCACATGACAATTCTTTGAGGAATTAAATATATGGATGCATATAAAAGTCCCATAGAACCGTAAATTCCCTCAGCAACTGGATTTCCTAAAAATCCAGCATTGGAACAAACTGTAGCATATTGTAAAACTGTACGTCTTTCTTTTTCAACTTTCTCATATAATGTTGCACTCAAAAAAGTACATACAAATTGAAGTAAAAATGATACTAATAAAATTGTTATTCCATTAATTAATATTTCCTTGGAAAATTCAATATAAAAAGAATTTATAACGTTACAAGGTAGTATTACATTTATAACCACATCAGTCAATACATTTTTACCTTCTTCTGTAATAATATCTCTTTTTTTCAATATAATGCCAATTATGACTAATAAAAACATCATAATTTGTAAATTAATCAATCCACTAAAATTCATTATGCTTTCCATCTTTCTTCAGTACGATTTATTTTATTGACGATAATCTAATATTATACTTTAATGTAAAAAAAATAAAAATGGCTAAACTCGTGTATTTAGCCATTTTAGTGTATTTTTTGTGTTTTTATTTTATTTAATTTTTATATATTTAACAGTGCTGTATGGGCCATAAACTTTTTTATTTTTTATAGTTTTATAAGCTCTAACTTTATAATAATATATTTTATTTTTAGTTAATTTACTATCAGTATAAGAAGTTGTTTTACCACTAGTAATTGTTTTTATATTGGAATAAGTTCCATTCTTGCTTTTGGCTCTGTAAATTTGATAACCACTTGCTCCTGCTACTTTGCTATATTTAATATATGCTTTTTTACTTTTACTACTTAAGCTTAGAGTAGGTTTTGACAAAGACGGTTTAGCTAATACTACTGATGAATAGTCTCCATAAAGTTTTTTCCCATTTGTTTTATTAAAAGCTCTTATTTTATAATAATATGTTTGATTTGTTGTTAAATTTTTATCTGTATAACTTAATGTACTTGCCAAGTTAATATTTTTTATTTTTGTGTATTTTCCATTTTTACTTGTTGATCTATAAATTTGATAACCATATGCTCCTGATGGTTTAGCCCAAGTAAGTTTTATACTATTGTATGATTTTTGTGTAGACTTTACTTTTTCTACTTTTTTAGGTGCTTTCTTTGGAACAGCTAAAGATAAATGAGGCACACCATATCCATAATATTCATCCCAACCAGACTGTCCTAAGTCTTTCGTATTTTCCCATAATAAATATTCCACTTGATAAATACTTGCTTTTGAATTTTGCAATCTATACATGGCACAAACTGCTGAAATATGAGGTGCTGCCATAGATGTTCCATTAAGAGAAGTATATCCTCCACCTGGATAAGCACTATACACATCTTCTCCAGGAGCTGCTACATCTATAGTTGAACCATAATTGGAGAAATCACACAAATTACCATAACTGTTTATGGCAGATACTACTATGGGGTCATACATATCTGAAGGACATTCGTTATTAGTATTGTTAGAATTATTTCCTGCTGATATAACAACTGCTACATCATCTGAAATAGCATTTCCTATAATTTCATGAATATAATCTACATGAGTATCAAGTTCAATACTAATATTAATTACTTCTACTCCATTTTTTACACAATATTCAACACCATTAGCCAAGCTCATAGATGTACCTCTGCCATAGTCATCTAATACTCTAACTGGTAATATTTTTATATTTAAATTTGGAGTACAATCTACTATTGTACCTGACACATGAGTACCATGGCCGTTTCCATCATTGGGATTTTTATCTGAATCTATAAAATCATACCCACCATTAACTATTCTATTTTTAAATATGGAATGTTTCTTATCTATTCCACTATCTACTACTCCAACAGTTATAGAGTTATTAAGATTTTGTTTTTTTAAATAAGACGCATATTTTTCTGCTTCTATATATTTTACTCCCCAAGAATTATAAGATGCTGATACATTTTTAGGAGATAATGTTGCTGTTTTCTCTGTACTTATATAATAATCAGGTTCAACATAAATAGCTATATTGTCTTTTTGAATTTCTTCACATGCTAATTTTGTATTTTCAATGGAATCAAATTGTAAAACAACAATATTATTTGGACCTTTTACAATTTCTTTTGCATTATATTTACTTAAGTTGCTATTGTTATTTTTCAATTTTACAATCAAACGCATAGTTTGATAAGGACTTGTAAGTTCAATTTCTTTATTTTTTTTATCGTATTTATAAGTATATCCCAAGCCCTTAGAAAGTACATCAATTGGAGCCATTACATTATCATTGTTTATTTCAACATCTTCTTCTATCTTTTTAACTTTCTTGTTTACTTCAATTTTATCGCTACCTTCTTCTAGTGCAACGCTATTTCCAAAATAATTAATTTTAATATCTTCATCCTTTTGATGAATTTTACCTCCTGATAAGTCTACTATTTCCTCTACTGGAAGTATAACTGTATCATCTTTTACTGATACTTTGCTGGAAAGTTTAATTTTTTTATTACTATTGTCTACTGTTAAATAATCTTTGCCTACTTTTAATTTTATAGATTCAAAATAATTGTCATTCCAATTTTCCTTTATTAAATTTGATGATTTCTTGTAAAATTCCATATATTTTGATTTGTCATCTTTGCTTGTATTGCTTTCATCCTTTATATTTTCCATAGCATTAATTGTATATTTTCTATGGACTGAAGTGTGGATTGGTCTTTTTATGGGGCGGATATATACTATTCGTCAATGGGGGTATAATAATGCAATTTA
>ERZ824488.3563-NODE-3563-length-11558-cov-4.503521_pt1 | contig 11558 bp, 9 predicted proteins | sample MGYA00519936_ERZ824488 | MGnify/ENA primary metagenome ERZ824488 (study PRJEB31778, sample SAMEA3449153) | human gut metagenome | biome: human gut; feature: human-associated habitat; material: faeces | place: United Kingdom | collected 2010/2012 ... | reverse complement strand
GGAGGAGCTTAAGCGCGAGCTTCAGGGAAGGCTAATTGAGTATTCGGTCTGCAAGCAGGCGGCGGCAAGGCTTTCGGATGAGTATGTCGGCGACAAGATATTTGTCAAAAAGCCGACTCTGCCTGATTTTGATAAGACCTACCACGGTAAAAATCAGCCGGAGGAGCTTATAAAAGCATATCTGGGTCTGTCGGATAGAAAGCTTCGCCAAAAGCCGGTGGAGGCTTCGATATTCAAGCCCATTGTTTCGCATAAGATAGTGTCCGTAACGACCGGCATAATGACCGTTCTGCGAAGGCTTTATAAAACCGGAAAATGCTCTTTAGTAGACGTTATGGATAAGGCTGCCGGAAAATCAGAGAAAATTGCTGTTTTCTTGGCTGTTTTAGAGCTTACAAAGTCGGGCAGAATATCTATTAACGATGACAACACGGAAATAACCTTTACCGGAAGGAGAAGACGAAATGCAGCTCAATGACAAGCTTTCAGTGATAGAAGCAATACTTTTTGCAATGGGCGGTTCCGTAGAACTGCCCCGGATCGCCAGAGCCATCGGTGTGGACGAGAAGACAACAGGAAGGATCATCCGCAATATGATGGACCGTTATCAGGAAGAGAACAGAGGCATCCAGATCATAGAGCTGGAGAATTCTTTCCAGATGTGTACAAAGAAAGAATATTATCAGTATCTGATCAATATTGCCCTGCATCCTCAGAAGCCGGCACTGTCAGATGTTATGCTGGAAACCTTATCCATCATTGCATACAAACAGCCGGTTACAAAGGCGGAGATCGAGAAGATCCGAGGGGTAAAATGTGACCACGCCATCAACAAGCTGGTAGAATACAGTCTGGTCAGGGAGCTGGGGCGTCTGGATGCCCCCGGACGTCCGATCCTGCTTGGGACCACGGAAGAGTTTCTGCGCTGCTTCGGCGTACAGGATCTGGAATCCCTGCCTGTCCCTGACCCTGTCCAGATAGAGGACTTTAAGGCAGAGGCAGAGGAAGAAATCCAGCTGAAACTGGATGTGTAAGATAAAGGAGAAAAAATAATGCCAACCACATATGCACATGATTTATTTGGAAAAGAAGTATATAAGAGACTGCCTTCAGATATGAAAGCTCTGATTCGCAGACATGGGGACTTGTACAGGATCGGTTTACATGGGCCGGATATCCTGTTCTACTATATGGTTTCAAAGAATCCTGTCACCCAGTTCGGGATTGAGATGCATCATGAGAAGGCAAGAGCCTTTTTTGAAGAAGGGATGCGGCAGGTCAGAAGAAATGATGATGAGGCACTTTTTGCATATCTTCTTGGATTTGGCTGTCATTATATTCTGGACTCCGCATGCCATCCCTATGTAAATAAGATGGCTGCAGAAGGCGTCATTCCTCACATTGTTCTGGAGAAGGAATTTGACCGTGTGCTTATGGAAGAGACAGGTAAAGATCCCGACCATTATTATCCGGCCTGCGGGATCATGCCGAAGATGGAATATGCCAGAGTGATCCACAGGGCCATTCCTCTGGTGAAAACCATGAACATTTATATTTCTGTCAGGATGATGAAAATTCTTACCAATTTCATGGTGTGTGATGACCATGGAAGAAAACGCAGGATTCTGGGGAAACTTCTGAGACTGGGAGGAGAGTCCATCGGCTCTGTCATTGAACATTTCATGACTGCCGAAGCAGTAGAGCAGGCAAAAGCTCCCATGCCTGAACTTGAGAGGCTTTACAGAGAGGCGGTTCCTGAAGCTGTGGAATATCTGGGAGAACTTTATACCTTAAGAGAGGGAGCTTATCATCTGAGCAAAAGATGGGACCGGACTTATAACGGGTAATGGGCATATCCCGATATTTTTCGGAACTGTGACAGTCATATTCCGGACATGCAGGCATAAATTATCTTATAGGGTGAAGCAAAATCCTGCAGATATCCTGTAAACAACAAATCTGTGAATAACCGTAAATTATGAACAGTGATATTCATGGATTGCCAGCATGTGAGGTGGAGTATGAGAATGAAACATATTGCCGCTGTCATTGTTGTGACGGCGGTATTATTGTTTACGCAGACATACACCTCCGCCCGGGGAGCGGAGTACAAAATACCTCAGACAGTAGACATGACACCTGTTGCAGAAGAACCGGCAGAACTGTACGCATTATCAGCAGTCCTCATGGACGGAGAGTCCGGCAGAGTACTCTATGAAAAGGACGGGGAGCGTCCTCTGGCAAATGCCAGCACAACCAAGGTGCTTACCTGTATTGTGGCACTGGAGAACTCTTCGGGGGATGATTATGTTCAGGTTTCTCAGAATGCGGCATCCCAGCCGGAAGTAAAGCTGGGACTTCAGAAAGGAGAACAGTATTATCTGGAGGATCTTCTGTATTCCCTTATGCTGAAAAGCCACAATGATACAGCGGTTGCCATTGCAGAACACTGCGGGGGAAGCGTGGAAGGCTTTGCCAGAATGCTCAACCGGAAAGCAAAACAGATAGGATGTAAGGATACGTATTTTATCACACCCAATGGCCTGGATGCTGAGGATGAGAATGGAAAACATCACACAACAGCCAAAGATCTGGCACTGATCATGCGATATGCTGTTAAAAACGAAACATTCCTGCACATTGCACAGACCAGAGACTATACATTCTCTGAGATCACAGGAAAGAGAACCTTTTCCGTACATAATGCCAATGCATTTCTCGACATGAGAGACGGAGTTCTTGCCGGAAAAACAGGCTATACTTCCCAGGCTGGCTACTGCTATGTATGTGCCTGGGAAAAAGAGGGCAAAACATTTATCGTCAGCCTCCTTGGCTGTGGGTGGCCCAACCACAAAACCTATAAATGGAGTGACACAGAGAAACTGTTGGACTTCGGAGATTACAACTATGAGTACGAAACCTACTGGAAAGAACCACAGACCGGAAAAATCCTGGTAACAGACGGTGTGGAAGATGGTCAGGATATAGGAACGAAAATCTATCTGAGAGGTAAATGCAGTGTAACCGCATATGACAGGGAAAAAGAAGTCCTTCTGAAAAAAGGGGAAACTGTAACCTGTAAAATAGAAATTCCACAGAAAGTCAGTGCACCGGTTCTTAAGGGGGAGAAGCTTGGCCGCATTGCCTATTACCTGGATGGAAAACTGATAGATTTTTATCCGGTCTATGCGGAGAAATCAGTGGAAAAAATCAGTTTTAAATGGTACACTGAAAAAGTATTTCATGATTTTTTTCATTAAATACATTTATATGGGAACCTTAAAGAAACGTCATCAGAGTCTTGCCATAGAATCGTCTGTCGAATTCATAGAAAAAAACTATCGAACAGATGAAACAATTTAATGGTTTAAAGGGTTGCTATACGAAAGCGATATTGATATAATAAATCTTAACAGTCGGCATTCATATATTGCCGTTCGTGAATAGTTTATGTCAGCCTGTGGCTGATCTGCGGTCTGTTGCAAGCTGACATAGGAAAGACAGAGGAAAGAGATATGAATCAGTTAGAAATACTCAGAGAGAGTCTTGGCCAGTGTGATGAGATCATTCTGGATGCACTTATCATGCGTAACAGGATCGTGGAGGACATTATGGCATATAAAGAAGCCAACGGACTCCAGATTTTACAGCCTGAGCAGGAAGCGAAGCAGAAAGAATGGCTGGAGAAGAGAATGGAAGGCAGACGCCATAAGGATGAGGTTTCCGATGTATTTGAATGCATCCGCACAAACAGTAAACGGATCCAGGCAAGAAAACTCTTCAACTACAACATCGTGCTGATCGGTTTCATGGGTGCCGGAAAGTCCACAATTTCTGATTTCCTTAAGAATGTATTTGCCATGGATGTGGTAGAGATGGATCAGATCATTGCCCAGAGACAGGGAATGAGTATTTCCGATATCTTCGAGACATACGGTGAGCAGTATTTCCGTGACCTTGAGACAAACCTGCTTATCGAAATGCAGTCACGCAGCAATGTTGTGATCTCCTGCGGCGGTGGTACTCCAATGAGAGAGTGCAATGTAGTAGAGATGAAGAAGAATGGCCGTGTTGTTCTCCTCACAGCAAAACCGGAGACAATCCTTGACCGCGTCAAAAATAACCATGACCGTCCGCTGATCGAGAACAATAAGACTGTTCCATTTATCGCAGATCTGATGGAGAAACGCCGCGCTAAATACGAGGCAGCAGCAGACATTATTATCGAAACAGACGGTAAAAACGAACTGGAGATCTGCGAAGAGCTTGTACACAGACTCCGCACCATGGATGAAGAAAAATAATATAACATGACAGATCTGGTTTATGATATCAGAAGTGCCGGATATCAAGTCATAATATTGAATGTATCGGTTATTATAAAAAGATATGGGGTATCTCGACTGACGGGACAGTCCCATATCTTTTTGTATTCTGATATTTTATTAAGTCAGATCAGCTGGTCTTATAATCCCATTCCTTCTGTGCCTGCTCGATCACATATTTCTTAAATGCTTCCACAACCGGTGGATGGTATACGTTCTTCAGCATCGCCATATAGAAGTTTCTCTGCCAGCTTGGAGAAACTAAGGGAAGGATCTTTACATTCAGAGACTGCAGGATCGGAATATTGGGAGCTACGCAGATTCCAAAGCCGTTGGAGACAAAGCCTGCAGCAACCTGATCTTCATCAATCTCATAGGCAACATCCGGTTTCTGACCGATGCGCTCAAACAATCCGTCAATAATATGTCTCAGACCACTTCTTTTCTTAAATATGATCTGTTTATAAGGAATAGTATCCTCCAGACAAACCTCCTCTTTTGCTGCCAGCGGATGGTCAGAAGGCACGATCACCACCAGTTCCTGTCTGGCAACAGGTATAAATTCAATCAGTGGTTCATTATCAATCATAGAGCAGAAACCCAGATCATATTTTTTCTCTTTTAAACCATTTAAAATATCAGCTGTTAAAACTTTGTCACAATACAGATTAAAATCAATCTTTTTCGTTGGATTTGCCGCGAGAAATCCTCTCATGATCTTCGGGAGAAAGTCAATTCCCAGAGTGCGCAGGAATGCAACATCAATACAGCCCTCTCCCTTACCTGCCAGCTTCAGACTGTTCACAGAAGAGTCCAGACGGTTCAGTACCTCTTCCACGTCATTCAGGAAAACTTTTCCATACTTGGTAAGAGTAACATTCCTTCCATTTTTTTCAAACAGTTTTACGCCCAGTTCTTCCTCGAGAGTGGAGATCGCATAACTCAGCGAAGGCTGGGTGATCGCCAGAATATCAGCGGCTTTTGTGTAATGTTCAATATGAGCCAGCGTAGAAAAGTACCGCAGATGATACAGGTTCATAGAAAAACTCCTTTCTCTGATAAGTATTTTATAAGTGACTATATTTTATGTGCAGGCTTTCATAGTCCTTTAATGCTTCGGAAAACTATAATTATAGTCACTCTTGCACAAATAATCCGCGCTGTATTTGTCATATACGTAGATTATATCATGATGTATTGAAAAAATCTATGAATTTAAAGGATAGAACTAATTTGTTTTATATTTAACAAAGATATATAATGCTTATATCAAAAAGATACAAAATATTATCAAAATAAATAGAAAAATTATGCGATTTTATCAGGAGGACAAAAAGATGTCAAAAGAATTTCCAATTACTATCAGTTCCTGGACACTGGGAGATCAGTGCAAATTTGAAGACAGAGTGATCGCTGCAAAGAACGCAGGATACGAAGGAATCGGTCTTCGTGCAGAAACTTATGTAGATGCGTTGAATGAGGGACTTTTTGACAAAGACATTCTTGCTATTCTGGACAAACATGGTATGAAAGTAACAGAGGTTGAGTACATCGTACAGTGGGCAGAAGAACACAGATCTTACGAACAGAAATACAAAGAACAGCTCTGCTTCCATATGTGTGAATTATTTGACGTAAAACAGATCAACTGCGGTCTGATGGAAAACTACTCCGTAGAATATACTGCTCAGAAATTAAGAGAATTATGCCAGAGAGCAGGAAAATACATCATCGGTGTTGAACCAATGCCATACAGCGGAATCCCGGATATGAAAAAAGGCTGGGCAGTTGTAAAGGCAGCTGACTGCGAGAATGCAAAACTGATCATGGATACCTGGCACTGGGTAAGAGCAAATCAGCCGGTTGACCTTTCTGTGATCGAAGACATCCCGGCAGACAAGATTGTATCCATCCAGATCAACGATGTATGGGAAAGACCATATGCAACAACAATCTTAAGAGACGAATCCATGCATGACCGTCTTGCTCCCGGAACAGGAATCGGATGTACAGCAGCGTTCGTTAAGATGGTAAAAGAAAAAGGAATCAAACCAAACGCAATCGGTGTAGAAGTCATCAGCGATGCAATCCTTGCAAAAGGACTTGAATATGCTGCAAACCATACATATGAGAACACAAAGAAAGTGCTTGAGGAAGCATGGCCGGAGGTTCTTCAGTAAGTATCTGACGGATAAACCGACAGATTAAAGGATCAGGCAGAAACCTTCACGCCTGCCTGATCCGCATTCTGAATGAACACAAAATAGAGAATGAATAATTAATAGAAAAGAATTCGAAAAAAAGGAGAAGGTCACATGAAATTCAATGCAATGTTTCAGCCGATCAACATCGGTCCAATGACAGTAAAGAACCGCTTCGTAGTTCCGCCAATGGGAAACAACTTTGCAAACACAGACGGAAGCATGAGTGAACAGTCCGCAGCTTATTATCGTGAAAGAGCAAAAGGCGGCTTCGGTCTGATCACAATCGAAGCAACAGTAGTACATAAAGGCGCAAAGGGCGGCCCTCGCAAGCCATGTCTTTATGATGACTCCACAATCGAAAGCTTCCGCAAGGTAGTAGATGCCTGTCATGCAGAGGGAGCAAAGGTTTCCGTACAGCTTCAGAATGCAGGCCCTGAAGGAAATGCAAAGAATGCAGGTGCACCGATCGAGGCAGCTACAAGCATTCCGTCAGACTGCGGAAGAGATACACCAAAGGAAGTTACAACTGAAGAAGTTTATGAACTGGTAAAAGGCTATGGCCTCGCAGCAAAGAGAGCCATGGAAGCAGGCGTAGATGCAGTTGAGATCCATATGGCACACGGCTATCTGGTAAGCACCTTCCTTTCTCCGAGAACAAACAAGAGACTGGACGAATTTGGTGGTTCCTTTGAGAACAGAATGCGTTTCTCCCGTCTGATCATCGAAGAAGTTAAGAAGATGACAGAAGGAAAAATTGCAGTTCTTGCAAGAATCAACAGCTGTGATGAAGTACCGGGCGGTCTTGATGTGCATGACAGTGCTGCGATCGCTGCATATCTGGAAGGATGCGGACTGGATGCCATCCATGTATCCAGAGCTGTTCACATCCGCGATGAATTTATGTGGGCACCGACAGTTACACACGGCGGTTTCTCCGCTTCTCAGGTAGAAGAGATCAAACGTGCCGTATCTATCCCGGTGATCACAGTAGGACGTTATACAGAACCGCAGTTTGCGGAATTAATGGTAAAAGAAGGACGCTGTGACCTGGTTGCATTCGGACGTCAGAGCCTTGCAGACCCTTATATGCCATTAAAAGCGCAGGAAGAAAGACTGGAGGATATGATCCCATGTATCGCATGTCTTCAGGGCTGCGTGGCAAACATGTATGCAGGAAACCCTGTATGCTGTCTTGTAAACCCATTCCTTGGACATGAAGCTGAGGGCATTGCTCCTGCAGAAAAAGCTAAGAAAGTAATGGTAATCGGCGGCGGTGTTGCAGGTCTTTGCGCTGCATTTATCGCACAGGAAAAAGGTCATCAGGTAACACTTTATGAAGCAAGTGATAAACTTGGCGGAAACATGCGTCTTGCTGCTTATCCTCCGGGAAAAGGCGACATCACAAACATGATCCGCAGCTATATTGTACGCTGCCAGAAAGCAGGCGTAACAATCAAAATGAATCAGGAAGTAACTCTGGATCTTATCAGGGAAGAGAAACCAGACAGCGTAATTGTTGCTTCCGGTTCCAGAACACTGATCCTTCCGATCGAAGGTATCGACAATCCTGCAATTATCCATGGCTCTGATCTCCTTGACGGCAAGAGAGCAGCAGGAAAGAAAGTACTGGTTGTAGGCGGCGGAATGGTAGGATGCGAGACAGCAGCATTCCTCGGTGAGCAGAACCATGATGTAACAGTCATTGAGTTCAGAGACACTGTAGGTGCCGACGTGATCCACGAGCATAGAGTTTACCTGATGAAAGATTTCGAAGATTACAAGATCAAAGAGATCACAGGTGCAAAGGTATGCAAATTCTATGAGGACGGCGTAGAGTACGAGACAGCAGACGGACAGAGACATGAATCCAGAGGATATGATTCCGTCATCCTTTCCATGGGATTCAGAAACTACAACCCATTCGGCGAAGAGATCAAAGCTATCGTACCGGATACCTATGTGATCGGCGATGCCACCCGCGCAAGAAGAGCACTTGATGCTACGAAAGAAGCGTATGAGGTAGCTTCCACATTATGATGATATCAGGGTCAAAAGTTCAAAAAGTCGTTCGTGCTTGCACGATAAGATTTTTGAACCTGGGACCCGCCAAACATGAGAAAGTAGCGATTTACGCAGTAAATCAGCGAATTTCGAATCTTATAATTTATTCGTTTTATAGTTGCAGTTAAGAGACGCTGTATGATATTATCAGCGGACAGCAGCTTGAAAATGATTTTACAAAAAAATTCAGGAGGCAAAAAGGAAATGGAACAGAGAATTAAAGGAACAACAGGATTAATGGCACTTATCGGAAGCCCGGTAGGACACTCAGGATCACCGGCAATGTATAACTTCAGCTTCCGTCATCATAACCTTGACTATGCTTACATGGCATTTGACATCAAGGAAGACCAGGTTCCGGCTGCTCTGGATGCAATCCGTCTTTTCAAAATGAGAGGCGCAAACGTAACTATGCCATGCAAGAACGAAGTTGCAAAACACATGGATGAGCTTTCACCTGCAGCAAGAATCATCGGTGCAGTTAACACAATCGTTAATGAAGACGGCAAATTAGTAGGACATATCACAGACGGTATCGGATTTGTCCGCAACTTAAAAGAACATGGCGTTGATGTGAAAGGCAAAAAAATGGTAGTTCTCGGTGCCGGCGGAGCTGCAACAGCAATCCTTGTACAGGCCGCACTGGATGGCGTAGCTGAGATCAACGTATTCAACGTAAGAGACAATTTCTTCAGCAGAGCAGAAGAGATCGTTGCCAAATTAAATGAGCGTACAGAATGCAAAGTTACTCTGCATGATTTTGATGATCCGGAAATCCTCCGTGCATCCATCGCAGATAGTGCAATCCTTGTAAATGGTACTTCCGTAGGTATGGCACCAAACGTAGACAGAACGATCATCACCGATACCAGCATGTTCCACAAAGATTTGTTTGTATTTGACGTAATCTATAATCCGCAGGAGACAAGACTTCTCCGTGAAGCAAAAGAAGCCGGATGCAAAACCGGAAATGGTATGTACATGCTTCTGTATCAGGGAGCTGCTTCCTTTAAACTCTGGACCGGAGAAGAAATGCCGGTTGAGATCATCAAGGAGAAATATTTTTCATAAAAATTATAAGAATAGCAGGATATCTGCTCCATATGAGAGAAGAATCCTGCTGTTTTTATGCCTTTTTATTTCTCCAGAAATGTCACATCAATCTCTCCATCAAACACAGTCGTTGCTGGACCGGTCATGTATACGAGATTTTCCTGGCGGTTCCACAGGATCTGCAGGTCACCGCCAAGCAGTTTTACGGTAACCGGCTTGTCCTCATCTACCAGTCCATTCAGAGTGGAAGCAACAGCAACTGCACATGCTCCCGTGCCGCAGGCAAGTGTCTCACCGGAACCACGTTCCCAGACACGCATCTGGAGTGTATGGCGATCGATGACCTTTACAAATTCGGTATTGATACGATCCGGGAAATCAATATGATTTTCGAATTTCGGACCAAGCTTTTCGATATCAAGGTTTTTCAGGTCATCCATGTATACGATTGCATGTGGGTTTCCCATAGAGACAGCAGTGATATGGTAAGTCTCACCATCCACATTCAGAGGTTCATTGATTACCTGTTCTTTGGTAGAGACAACCGGAATCTGTCTGGAAGTCAGGATCGGTGCGCCCATATTGACTTTTACAAGAGCAACCTTGCCATCCTCGCCGAGGGTCAGATCCAGATATTTGATTCCGCTCTTTGTGGCAACGGAAATGCTTGTCTTATTGACAATGCCGTAGTCGTAGGCATATTTTGCGACACAGCGAATGCCGTTTCCGCACATGGCGCCCTGAGAACCGTCCAGATTGTACATATCCATTTCGCAGTCTGCGACATCGGATGGTTTGAACAGGATTAGTCCGTCTGAACCGATACCGAAATGACGGTCACTGACAAATTTTGCGACAGCAGACGGATTAGTGACGGTCTCCTCAAAACAGTTTACATATACGTAATCGTTGCCGATTCCATGCATTTTTGTAAATTTCATAAAATAAATCCTCCTATTTAAATAAATATTCTCCCTGAAAAATAAATCCCTTTTATAAAAAGGCGGTCTGCAAAATTATATCCGGCTTTTTCTTACGAATTTCCAGTATAACTCCAAAATGTTATGTCTTTGTGAAACTAAGTTAAAATTTCCCCGGTTATTTTAGAAACGGAATATAAACAAATCTTAAACCAGTTTCTGCATCTCCGGGAATGGTCCGAGACTCCTTTTCAGAATTCCGGTCACCTGCGCGATCAAAAGACCATAGTTTGTGATCGGAACACCCTGATCATGGCAGCAGGCGATGCGATATTTCATTTCGCGTTCATTCAGCATACAGCCGCCACAGTGGACCACCATTTTATAGGAAGAAACATCATCCGGGAATTCGATGCCGGAAGTGAATTCAAACACCGGTTTCTTTCCAGTATACTTCCGGATCCATTCAGGCATCTTGCAGGTCCCGATATCCCCGCACTGGCGGTGGTGCGTACAACCCTCTGCGATCAGGATACGGTCGTCGTCCTGAATGGAAGAAAGTGCAGCCACACCTTCAAGTTGTGTTTCCAGTTCACCTTTATATCTTGAAAAAAGAATCGAAAACGAAGTTAAAGTGATATTTTCCGGTACATCCTTTGAAACACGGGCAAATGCCTGACTGTCTGTAACGACCAGCTTCGGACAGACACCCTGTGACAGAAAATGATCCAGAGTACTTTTTAACTCGGTGTCCCGCACAACAAGTGACAATGCTCCCCGTTCCAGAATATCGCGGATCGTCTGCTGTTGTGGCAGAATCAGGCGGCCTTTTGGTGCGGCTTTGTCGATTGGGACAACAAGAATGACGAGATCCAGCGGTTCGATCAGGTCCTGAATTAGCGGATATTTGTGCGTGTCTTCAGGCTTTAGTGTGGCGATTTTTTCTTTTAATTCCTGAATGTTCATGCCATCTGCGGCGCTGACCAGAACTTCGC
>ERZ824488.3560-NODE-3560-length-11565-cov-3.344744_pt1 | contig 11565 bp, 8 predicted proteins | sample MGYA00519936_ERZ824488 | MGnify/ENA primary metagenome ERZ824488 (study PRJEB31778, sample SAMEA3449153) | human gut metagenome | biome: human gut; feature: human-associated habitat; material: faeces | place: United Kingdom | collected 2010/2012 ... | reverse complement strand
AGGTTTGGAATCTCAAAGATGAAGAAGCAAACTGGCAGTTAACAGAACAGGATAAGATTCATGCAATGCGTGGACGGGTAGAAAGAATGGAGGGGAATGATAAAACCTCGGCAGTCATCTGGAATGGAGAAGCTGAATATTCTGTAGAAACAAAGGTGGAAGATCAGATTCAGAAAGGAGATGAACTGGTTGTTTTCTATTCAGAAACAGATTCTAAATTAATCTCTCCGGGATCATTTGTACATCAATATGGATATATAAAAGTTAAATAGAGGTTAGTGGTAAATCTAATAATTATTATAATTATTATAATCATTTTTTAATTAGAATAATTATTAGATTATGATAATGAAAAAGATAACAAAGTATATAATAAATGATATTGCTTAGTAAGTTTACAATTAAAAAAGCAAGGAAAGCAAGGTACAAAAAAAATGATTGACATAATATAATACATTTGATAAACTGAATTCATAGATCTGAGAAATTTCCAAACCGTTCGGTTAATTGTTCTCCATTATGATATATCAAGTACGAAAGATAAGAAATACATAACCTATGCGCAATTTATGTGAAAGTTGTGTATTCAAACATTGTTACTATATGTGCTATAATAAAAGTGAGGTATTAAATGAATAATACGATATTTGACGATGTATTTCGTACAATGATTGAGAAAATGCCATACCTGGCAGTTCCATTAATTAATGAAGTGTTTCATACTTCATATCCGCAGGATGTACCAATTATACAGTTACGTAATGAACATCGGCAGGAAAATGGAGAGATAATCACGGATTCCTGCTTAAAGATTGGAGACAAATTGTATCATATTGAGTGCCAGAGCACAGATGATACAACTATGGCAATCCGGATGATAGAATATGATTTTTCAATTGCCGTCGAAAATGCGCACAAACAGGGACGCAGATACAGGATGGATTTTCCGAGATCCTGCGTATTATATTTAAGAAGCGGAAACAACACGCCGGATTTTCTGGGAGTAGAAATGGCACTTGCAGATGGGAATATAGTGCTTTACCAGATTTCGACTATCAAACTGGAAACATACACAAAAGACAGTATTTTTGAAAAAAATCTGCTGATGCTTCTACCGTTTTATATCATGCGATATGAAAAGAATATTCATGAAGAAATCCGGACAAACCTGGTAAAAGAACTGTCAGGAGCGGATAAGGCAGCTCTGTATATGGATTTAAACAAACTTATTATAAAAATAGCAGACTACATATGCCAGAGTGAGGAAGTAGTCAGGAAAGGAATTGGTGATGTTATGGGTGGAAAAGTTCTTGAACTGGAATCTGAAAGGCTCGAACGGCTTCAAAAAGAGGCGGAAGCAGAGGCAAAAGCAATTGGAGAAGCAATCGGCGAAGAACGATTAAGCACTTTGCTTAATCGTCTGATTATGGATGGAAGAAGTGCAGAAATCAAGTCTGTCGTAACAAATGCAGAAATACGAAAACAGATGTATAAAGAATATGGAATGTAAAATTCAATAAACAAAACATTTTCTGAAAGTCTAAAATGGGGAAAGCGTTGGCAAAAAAGCCAATGCTTTCTTACAATCTTATAATACTATTTGATAATTTTTCCAAAAAACAAAGAAAAAGTGCTGTCAATATCTCGACACAATAGTGAAAGGAAAATCGAATATTCATAATTATATTTTTAATTATGGTTGTATAATTAAAAAAAATGATTATAATAATTATTAGATTAGAATATAATTAGAATCAATTTGAATTAGTTGGAGGTGTTAAATGTTAGTAGAAAACAAAACAACTGAATTCAAGAGAGAATATGTCAATGACATCAAGAATACAATTGTTGCATTTGCAAATTGTGATGGTGGAACACTTTATATTGGTGTGAATGATGATGGGACAGCATGTGGTGTTGATGATGTTGATGATACCATGTTGCGAGTAACTAATGCTATCAGGGATGCAGTACGTCCTGATATCACTATGTTTATAGAGTGTAAGAATGATATCATGAATGAAAAACCTATTGTATGTATAACTGTCCAGCGTGGTACAGCGAGACCATATTATTTGCAGGGAAAGGGAATTCGTCCAGAAGGTGTTTATGTTCGGCAAGGAGCTTCTACTGTTCCGGCAACGGAAACTGCTATTTTGAATATGATTAAAGAAACTAGTGGTGACAGTTACGAAGTGGCTCGTTCTCTTAATCAACAATTGTCATTTGAAAAAACATCAGATTTTTTCAAAAAACGTAAAGTTGAATTTGGAAAATCTCAGATGAAAACATTGCATTTGATTGATAAAGATGATATGTATACGAATCTGGCATTACTTTTATCTGAACAGTGTATGCATACGATTAAATTGGCAGTTTTTGAAGGAAGTAAAAAAACAGTATTTAAAGATAGACAGGAATTAACAGGCTCTCTTTTGAATCAGTTAGAAGAAGCGTTTGATTATATTGAACGTTATAATCGAACCCGTGCAGAATTTTCCGGATTAGATCGAGTAGATATGCGAGATTATCCGCCGGAGGCAATTCGTGAGACATTACTAAATGCAATTGTGCATAGAGATTATTCTTTTAGTGGCGCTACGCTTATTAGTATTTTTGAAAATCGGATTGAGTTTGTAACAATTGGAGGTTTGGTAAAGGGGATTACATTAAGTGATGTAGAATTAGGTGTATCTGTATTACGCAATCAATATTTAGCTAATGTTTTCTATCGGTTAAAATTGATTGAAGCATATGGAACTGGAATCCTTAAAATTAATGAAAGCTATGATGATTATTCCGTAAAACCTTTGATTGAAACAACGGATAATGCTTTTAAAGTTACGTTGCCAAATATCAATTTTTATACTAAAGAATACAAAAAAAATGATACTTCTAAAACAATGAAAAATATTAGTGTAAACAAAAAACAAGAACGAATTAATAGTGTTTTGAAATTATGCCGTAGCAAGGATGGGATTGTTCGTAAAGACGTGGAAAATGCACTGGGCATATCTCAGGCTACAGCAATTTTGTTGTTACGAGAGTTGGTTAATGATGGATTACTTGTTAGAGAGGGGAAAACTAAAAATTTACGATATTATGAGAAAAAATAAATGGCATTATAAAGTTTACTTATAATAAATAGAAAATTAATTTTAACTAAAATACGTAAGATAAAGAAAGAGACAAAAATATGCCTACTTTAAATGAAATATTTGATAAGAGAAAAATATTCCTTTATCAAAATGAAAGTCTCGATTTGGATCATTATTATCAAGAACCATATCAGGATGAAAATGATGAAATCAAAGAAATGAGTAAACCATTTGAAACGGATGAATCGAAAAAAATTAGAACTTTTGATTTGTTAGATAGAGACAGAACATATTCTGGATTTGGTTATTTTATGGATGGTTCTCGCCGTACATATAAAATAGGTGATATGGTTTTAGAAGGCAAGAAGATATTTCCTGTTGTTGTAGCTCAAATTAGAGCGGGATGTACGGAACGTAATCAGCAGAAAAAATTGCATACTCATGGATCAATTAAAAAGAAAAATCTTTTACTTTTAAGTGATAGAATGAATGAGGTGGATTTTCAAGAAATTCGTCAGCGTATTCTTAAAACTCAGATGGCAAAAGATCTTTATTTAGATATTGTGAAGTATCATTTTGATTCTACAAAGGATAATGTTCCGGTCAATGCAGCTATTGCAAAAGCTAATTCTATGATGCATGATATGGAAATTGATATTTTAGGACAAATGGTTAATTCGAATATACTTGAGCCTGATCGTATGTTGATTGTGGATGGTCCATTACAGTTTATTCGACAAGATACAGGAAAGCCAGAGTTTGCAGATATGTTTTATAATGTAGTGGGTGTTTCTAAAAGCTTTGATCCAATGCTTCCGACTTCTAGCAAAAGTAAACGTGGGGGAACTCAGATTGGTGCAGAACTTTTAAAATTGGAATATGGTCAAAGAACACCAGTGTTTTTGAAAGAGAACAGTAAACATCGGAAATTTGGATGTTGGTATTTGAGAATTCGTCCTAAAAATAGAGTTACTGGTCCACTTGAGGGCATTATTAAGATTGAAAAAATGGCAGTATTAGATGAAGAGGAAGGCTTGGATTCTTCTGTAGTGGATAATATTTCTCTTTGGTTATTGAATGAGGGAGCGCCTACTTGCTATGGACGAGACGAACGATGGGCAAGTCATTTATATCCGGTGTATTTGACTGAAACGTTGATAAAGGCATCGTTCGAAAGTGACGTGGTATTTATTAGTAATTTTAAACGAAATTTTCGTTAATTGGGAGATATAGGTATGAGTAGTAGAAAATTAATTGGCAGAGTTTCTGCAACGGAGAAAAATCCGACAACTTGTGATGACTTTCAATTTTGGCTTTCAGATGATACTATTTTGAGCCCTTTTGATATTGTTCGAGTTGAGAATAGATCTGATGACTCTGTAACGTACGGAGTAGTGCAGGATATTTTACATATTACAGATGGAACAGGTCATTTAAGCAATTATGTATCTTGTGATTTTGGAAATGTGGATACGACACCAATGACAAGGAGACTTTCATTGTCTTATGCAAAGGTGTCAGTTATTCATAATACAAAGGAAAATTTTATGCCGGTATTTGAAGGTTCTCCTGTTTATACAGCGGATAATAATGATATTGAAATTGCACTTGGATTAGATAATATTGATGAGAAAACGGCAATTCCAGCAGGTTTGATGAAAGCCAGTAATAATGTTTCGGTGCCTATTAAATATAATGGGGATTTTTTGATTGGTCCAGAAGGTGCTCATATGAATATTTCTGGTATTTCAGGATTAGCGACAAAGACAAGTTATATTATGTTTTTATTGAAAGCAATTCAATATAAATATAAGGATGATGTAGCAATTATTGTTATGAATGTTAAAGGTGATGATTTGCTTCATATTCATCAGAAAAATGAAAAAATTACAGAAACACAACGTTCAGAATGGGATACGTTGGGGGTTCCATGTGAACCTTTTGAAAATGTGAAATATTTATATCCTTATCGAAATCAAAAAGATAGGCTTTATGCGAATACTGCACTTTCAGTAAAGGAGTTAGGAGAACAATATGCTGCGAAGCAGGCAGATAATTTTATTTACACATTTGAACATGACATTGATAAAATAGATATGCTTTTTTCTAATGTAGACGATCCAAACTATACTATTGAATCTATTTTAAATCGTATTGATGATGGGCCAGAATTTAAGGGAGTTTCAAGTTGGGACGATTTGAAGGAACAGTTAAAAGAATTTGGAACAAAAGGAAATGGAAAAAGTAGTGCATCTGGCATATTATTCCAGTCGTGGCAGAGATTTAGACGTTTAATTAATAATTCAATTAATGATGACGTTTTTGTTAATGCAAAATCTATGTCTAATGATTTACATCAAGTATATTTATCTGATGAAATTCTAAATATGAATGGCGGTGAAATGCGGGTTGTAGATATTGCGGGATTGACAGAACAGCTTCAGTGCCTTGTGTTTGGAGATATAATACGTTCTGTATATGCATTAAAACATGGAGATTATGAGCAAAAAGAACGTAGTAGTAAAAAACCAGTACCTAAAAAAATAATTATTTTTGTAGATGAATTGAATAAATATGCACCATCTAATTCAAGAAAAAATTCACCATTGTTATCTAATTTATTGGATATTACAGAACGTGGACGATCGGAGGGAGTGATATTATTTTCGGCAGAACAGTTTAGAAGTGCAATTCATGAACGAATTAAAGGAAATTGTGGAACTAATGTGTATGGGCGTACTAATGCGATTGAGGTATCTCGTCCTGATTATAAATTCGTGCCTACCGTATATGCAAATATGATGACTCGACTAAAGAAAGGTGATTTGATTCTTCATCATCCTGTTTTTAAAACTTTATTAAAGATTCAATTTCCATTTCCGTCTTACAATCAAGGAGGTAGTGAATAATGAGTGAACCTGTAGCTGGCAAATTTTTGCTTGAAATACTTACGAAAGGAATGTATTCTAATCCGATGCATGTCTATCGAGAATATATTCAAAATAGTACGGATTCTATTGACAAGGCTATTGAAGAGGGAATAATTTGTGAATCTGAAGCAGCAATTCATGTCCGAATTGATAAAGAAAAACAGACAGTTCTTATTCGGGATAATGGTTGTGGAATTTCTGCTAAAAAAACAGAAGAGATTTTGTTGAGCATTGGTGATTCCAAGAAGAATGGTATAGATGAGAGGGGATTTAGAGGAATTGGAAGGCTTGCAGGCTTGGCTTATGCGGAGCAAGTTAAATTTGTGACTTCTGCATACGGTGAAAATGTGAAAACGGTTATGACTTGTGATTGTGTTAAAATGCAAACATTGCTTCAGAAATCTAATACGGAAACGTCAGATGTTATGGAAACTTTTAAAGCAATCAGTAGTTTTTCTTATTCGCAAGCAGAAGCTGAAGACACACATTACTTTGAAGTACAAATGATGGGAGTTGCAAAGGATTCCATTTTACTTGAAGAAAATGTTGTATGGGGATATCTTTCGGAAACTGCACCAGTTGATTTTGATAGCCAAAGATTTGGTCCATCTGCATCAAAAATTCGTGATTATTTTAAAGAAAAAGGATATCCGATATCCTGCTATAAAATATTTCGTGGAACAAGAAAACTTCCAATCTATAAACCTTATGCCAGAGATTTGTCTACTGGTAAGCAAGCTAAAACTAAAAATAAAGACTTTGTGCGTGATATAGAATTTGTATATGAAAAAGCATCTGATGGACAACCTTTATATATTGGATGGATTGCGTTAACGGACTTTTCTGGTATCATTTCTAATGAATCAGTGCAGGGCATTCGTTTTCGCAAGGGAAACATTTTGGTTGGTAATAACAGTACATTTGTAAAATATTTCCCCTCTGAAGGGCACAATGCGAATCGTATGTTTGCTGGAGAGATTCATGTTTTACATAATGAAGTAATTCCAAATTCTCAGAGAGATGATTTTGAGCCTAATGCAATTTATAATGAAATGAAACAGATTTTGAGTAAATGGGCAGGAGAAATCAACAAAAAATATCGTCGTGGTATGTCTGATGCAACGTCTGCGCTTAGACGATTAGAGAAACTAAATGCTGATCAAAAAGAACTGGAAGAAAAGATTAATTCTGGTGCGATCACTTCTGATGAAAAACGAGAACAGATTGCTGATAAACTTAGTCAAATTGCTAAGAAACGTGATAAAGAAGAAAAAATTGTTAGGAGAGCACAAGATAGAGGGATTTTTGATACCAATCGTAAGGAAACTGTTAACAAAATATTATCGCAAACAGAAGCAGCAACATCAAAAGTTACTTCTTTGAATAAAAAGATAATCAATGCTGATTATGCAACAAAAAACGATTTGCCTACATCGTATGGCCGCGATGCACGGAAATTGTATCAACGTATTATTGCTGTTATAGATACATTTTTTAGCGAAGACCCTAAAATTGCAGAAGAATTACGTGAGGCTATAAAATCTGAACTGAGTGTAAAAAAGAAATGAGAGTTTTATTAGTTGAACCAAATTATAAAAATAAATATCCGCCAATGGGATTAATGAAAATAAGTACATATCATAAAATATTAGGAGATGAAGTTAGGTTTGTAAAAGGTTTTGATAATTCTGTAGATGATGAAGTTTGGGATAGAATTTATATTACTACATTGTTTACGTTTGATTTTGATTTGGATATAGAAACTATCAATCATTACAAATTTTTGGTAAATGATATCAATGATTTGTATATTGGGGGAATTATGGCGTCTCTTATGCCAGAGAATATTGTAAAAGTAGCTGGAATTGAGAGGTCTCATATTTTGACAGGTTTATTTACAGATACTTCGGTGGTTGGTGATGATAATGATATTAATGTAGATGAGTTACCTTTAGATTATGATATTTTGGAACAGATTAATTATAAATATCCGGCAGGTGATAATTATTTTGCTTATACAACTAGAGGGTGTCCCAACCATTGTTCGTTTTGTGCCGTTCCTATTTTGGAACCACATTTTCATGTGACAAATAATATTATTGAGCAGATTAGAACAATTGATGAGAAATATGGACCCAAGCAGCATCTTTTGCTTTTAGACAATAATGTTCTGAATACAGCTGATCTGAAATCTCTTGTTGATGATTTATGTACAGCTGGATTTGGCAAAGGAGCAAAATATGTTGATCCTGGTGCTTATAATATTGTTATGATGCGTTACCGTAATGGTGATCGTGGAGATTTTCTTGACAAGAAGATGAATATATATTTAGAGAAATTTAAAAAACGTATTAAATCTCCGGAAATGTTGGAAGTCTTTCTTCAAATTGTTATTGGAGCGGAAGATGCAGAAGATTATGCACAATATATGCTGGATCATGATAAGGATTTATCTCCGATTATTGAAAAGTATCGTAATAAATCAAAAAAAGCACGTTATTTAGACTTTAATCAGGGGGTTGATGGACGAAAGATTAATGATGAAAATATGGAACAACTTGCTCGACTTGCGATTCGTCCTTTACGCATTGCGTTTGATGATATTAAATTAAAAGATGCGTATTGTCGAGCAGTTCGTACAGCGCATCGTCATGGTATAAAAGAAATTTCTAATTATATTTTGTTTAATTATAAAGATAAGCCTGAAGATTTGTATGAACGTTTACGTATAAATATTGAATTAAATAAAGAATTAGGGATTAAGATTTTTTCATTTCCTATGAAGTATTCTCCAATTACTGAAACGGACAGAGCTTATATTGGAAAAAATTGGTATAAAAAGTATATTCGCGCAATTTCTGCAATTTTACAGGTAACCAAAGGAGTTGTGGCAGCAGGGTCTGATTTCTTTTATAAAGCATTTGGAAATGATTTAAAGGAGTACTTTGAATTATTGGCAATGCCTCGTGAAATGATTATGTTTCGTTCTCATTTCGAGGAAAATGGAATAACAAAAAAGTGGAAAGATCTTTATGGAAAATTAAACGATGAACAGAAAGATCGTTTGATGACACTGGTTTCTCTTAATGTATCTGAGCTGAAAAAAGAATCTTGGCCAGATGACTTAAAAGATATTTTGGAATTTTATTTAATAAAATATTCTGGTAAAAAGAAGAATTCTGATGAAGAATATATTCAATTGTCGTTAATGGATATTGCGGATGTTGGCATAGAAAATAAAAAAATAATGTAATCTTAAAAAAACTGGCAGTCAGCCCTCAAAAGCTCCCTGCCAGTTTTTTTCTGCTCAAAATATAGTTGACAAATCACATATGAGGTGCTATTGTTAATTACACAAGTAATGAACCAAATAACTAACTCGAACAATAGCCAGCCTGAATCCAGAAGAAGCTAACGGCACAAAATGGTTCATCTTATTTCCATCACCAAGAAACAACAAAAAAGGAGGAGTCTCATTTGAATGAAATCCTGACTCAGGAGAAGTCCATCTATATTCAGATCAAGGAAATGATAGAGAGTGACATTCTCCGTGACATACTCCTGGAAGAGGAGCGCGTGCCCAGTACGAATGAACTGGCAAAGCTTTACGCAATCAATCCGGCGACGGCGGCGAAGGGGGTCAATCTTCTGGTAGATGAAGGTATTTTATATAAGAAAAGAGGAATTGGTATGTTTGTGGTACAGGGAGCAAAGAGCCAGATTACGGCGAAGCGCCGGAAGCATTTTTATGATGATTACGTAAAGAGCCTGATGGCGGAGGCGGTCAGCCTTGGGATCACGAAGGAAGAACTGATCGAGATGATCCGGGAGTCGAAGGACGACGGAGAATGAGGGGCCGGGGAAAATAAAAGACACCGGAGAATGAATAATTTTTACAACAGATAAGAAACAGAAAAGTTTCGCGGAAGATAACGGATATGCGAGTATATGCACCGGAGCGTTCTTCAGATACGCTCTAAAGCAGGAAGTCGGAGGAAAATATGGGGCTGACAGGAAAGGAAATCAGGAAAAGTTATGGAAAAAAAGAGGTGCTTTGCGGCATCGATCTCACACTGGAAGAACATAAAATTTACGGTCTGATCGGAAGAAATGGAGCAGGAAAGACGACACTGCTTTCAGTATTGACGGCGCAGAGCCCATTGACGTCGGGCAGTGTCACACTTGATGGTCAGACAGTCTGGGAAAATAAGAAAGCACTTTCACATCTGTGCTTTGCACGTGAGATCAGCCAGATGGCGGGAAACGGAATTGCGGCAGTCAAGGCAAAAGACTATCTGAAGATTGCGAGGACGTTCTGCCCGCACTGGGATCAGGAGATGGCCGATCGGCTGACAGGCCAGTTCCATCTGGATGTGAAGAAGCGGATCGGTAAGCTTTCAAAAGGAATGGTTTCCATGCTGACGATCATCGTTGGGCTTGCGAGCAAGGCGGATATCACATTTCTTGATGAGCCGACTTCTGGGCTGGATGTCATTGCGCGGGAAAAGTTTTATCAGCTTCTGATGGAGGAATACACGGAAACAAACCGTACCTTTGTGATCTCGACACACATTATTGAGGAAGCAGAAGATATTTTTGAGGACGTTATCATCCTTGATGAGGGAAAAATCCTGCGCAATGAGAATACACAGGAACTGCTGGAGCGAAGCTTTCATGTGAGCGGCCTGGCAGAGGAAGTGGATGCGGCCTGTGAGGGTCTTACGGTTTACCATGAGGAAACCATTGGCCGGAGCAAGGGCGTGACGGTGGTGCTGGAAGACGGTCAGCAGATTATGCCGGGACATGAAGTGAAAGTCCAGAAGCTGAACCTGCAGAAGCTTTTTGTGGCGCTGTGTGAAAAGGATGACGAGGCATGACAGGGTACGCAATTCGGAAAAGGAAGCGCTTAAAAGCGCAGAGGCTTTTGATGGATTGCATGGGAAGGAGGAGATAGTGTGAAAAAATACATAAAGTTCTGGGGAGAATATGTGCTGGGAGAGCTTGGTATTGCCCTTTTGGTGACGGCAATCTATTGCGTACTTGGAGTTATGTTTGGAAGAATGAGCTGGAACGGCTCAGCCCTGGCATCGATACTGGCAGTGATGCCGTCGTACTTTTTGTTTTCTGCGCTGTTTGTGCACTGTATTCTGACGATCAGTATGTTTCGTATGTACACACCGGTGCTGCTCTCGATGGGACAAACCAGACGGTCCGCACTTTGGCAGCAGCTTGGCGTAAATGCGGTGAGCATGGCACTGATTCTTCTGGCGGGCTGGATGCTGCTGGTCGGTGCTCCGAAAATATTTTCGTACCATATGCTTTTTGGGGAAAACTTTGGACTGCTTGCCGGGATCGAACTTCTGCTTGGAGGGTTCAGCATTTTTATGGGCATTCTGGTGGTGCGGTTCGGAAATAAGCTTGGCATACTGGTTGGTATGCTGTTGGGTGCGATTTTTGGAGGAACGAGTGTGGCAGCCATCGATCTGGTAAAGGGCGATGTCAATGCCATGCAGACCTGGGTATCAGTAGACGTTTCG
>ERZ824488.3558-NODE-3558-length-11578-cov-3.125401_pt1 | contig 11578 bp, 11 predicted proteins | sample MGYA00519936_ERZ824488 | MGnify/ENA primary metagenome ERZ824488 (study PRJEB31778, sample SAMEA3449153) | human gut metagenome | biome: human gut; feature: human-associated habitat; material: faeces | place: United Kingdom | collected 2010/2012 ... | reverse complement strand
ACAAAGGCACTTATGCAGGGCTGAAAGAAAAGATTCCCTACCTCAAGGAGCTCGGAATCAACGCTGTTGAGCTCATGCCGATCTTCGAATTTGATGAGTGCATGGATGTCCGCGAAGTAAACGGAAAACGTCTTCTGGAATACTGGGGATACAATACCGTCAGCTTTTTTGCGCCAAATACAAGCTATGCAGCCTCCGTTGAATTCAACCGCGAGGGTACTGAACTTCGTGAACTCATTAAAGCGCTTCACGACAACGATATCGAAGTCATTCTGGATGTCGTGTTTAATCACACGGCAGAAGGAAATGAAAAGGGTCCGAGCTTCAGTTTCAAAGGCTTTGACAACAATATCTATTACATGCTGACGCCGGACGGCAATTATTATAATTTCAGCGGCTGCGGCAATACCTTAAACTGCAATCACCCGGTCGTACAGCAGATGATCCTGGAATGTCTGCGCTACTGGGCAATCAGTTATCGCATCGATGGTTTTCGATTTGATCTTGCGACCATCCTCGGCCGCAATGAGGACGGTTCGCCGATGAACAATCCACCGCTTTTGAAAACACTTGCCTGTGATCCCATCCTTAGCAACGTCAAGCTTATTGCCGAGGCATGGGATGCCGGCGGACTGTATCAGGTCGGCAGCTTTCCCGCCAACCACCGCTGGGCCGAATGGAATGGGCGCTACCGTGATGCGCTTCGCGGCTTTTTGAAGGGCGACTGCTGGCAGTCCTGGGATGCAGCCTGGAGCATTTCCGGCTCCGGCGATCTTTATGGCGGCTACTATTCTGCCACAAACGACAATTATGCAGGTTATAATTCCTGTGTCAACTTCCTGACCTGTCACGACGGTTTTACCCTGTATGACCTGTATTCCTATAATGACAAGCACAACGAGGCGAACGGTTGGAACAACACCGACGGTGCGAACGACAACCGCAGCTGGAACTGCGGAGAGGAAGGGGAAACCTCCAACCCGGAAGTGCTTTCTCTGCGCTACCGCATGATCCGCAATGCCTGTGCGGTGCTTCTGTGCAGCCGCGGAACGCCAATGTTCCTCTCCGGTGATGAATTTGGCAGCACAAAATTTGGCAACAACAACAGCTACTGCCAGGACAATGAAATCTCCTGGCTTAACTGGGATCTGCTGTCAAAAAATCATGATCTGTTTGAATTCTTCCGCTTTATGATTGCATTTCGCTTCAAACATCCGATCATCCGCCAGAAGCTGCCGGACGCCGTCTGCGGTATGGACGCGATCCACACGCACAACATAAATGCAGCCGACGTCACCATCCCGCGTGATGCCCGCACTTTAAGCGTCAGCTTTGCCGGGTACGATGCCGAAAAAGGAGAAGACGACATCATCTACCTCTCCGTCAATACCTACTGGGAGGATGTCGAGATCTCTCTCCCGGCCCTGACACACGGCGGCGCATGGTATCTCTGCGTCAACACATTCGGAGACCAGTATGGCCGTTACTGCTACCCCGAAGGGCAGGAGGTGCGGATCGATGGAAAATTTATTATGAGACCGAGGTCGGTGGCAGTGTTTACGGTGAAAAAGTTTTAAACTGTACTTTTGTACTTTTAAAAGCAAAAAAACTGGCAGAGCTTCTAAGCGCCCTGCCAGATATCTTAAGTATTCAGGAAAAGTATGCTTACTGTTACTTTTTATGCTGCCGGATTTAAAATTTTTGATAAGATATCATCCGTAACCGTAATTCCATAATGTGTCTGGTAATAGTCTTTGCACCGTGACAAAAAGGCGGTTTCATCGATTGTATCCGGATAATTTTTCATTACCATCCACTCCAGCGTCAGAGGAGAGTCCCCATTTGGAGCTCCCCAGTTGAATACACCCTGCGGCATATCATACACCGTTCCATTTTTGCATGCGCTAAGCAGACTCCAGTCTTGTCCGTCAATCTTATTGTTGATATATCCGGCTGCCGGTGCCCCGCGGAATACGTAAATCACATCCGGATTCCACTCATAGATCTGCTCCATCGTCACTTCTACGCCATCACCTTCTATATCAGCTGCCACATTCGTCAGACCACTCTTTGTCAGCCAGTCATCTCCGTAACTGCCCGCTCCGCGCACCGTGATGGAATCTCCTGTATTCATCATAATCATCAGGCCTGTTTTTTTATCATCTTCAGAAATCCCGGAAAGTACCGGATTCACAATCTTGTTTGTCTCATCCCATTCATCCTGAAGCGTCACTGCCTCCTCATCCTTATCAAAGATCTCGCGCATCAGCTCATCAATCTTTACTGACCACGACTCATTCTGCTGATCCTGAATAAAGAAATTCACGACCGGTATATCGATATTTTCCAATCCTTTCTTCTGTGCATCTCCGTAGATCAGAATAATATCCGGATTCATTTTCAATACCTCCTCCGTATTGGAAGCAAAACCATCCAGAAAATCAGTACGAATGGAATCCTTATCCGGCAGAAGCATCGGTACCAGCTCCTCATTCATATCAGAAATACTCATCGGATTAATTCCTGCCAGCTTCGTGTCATCATGCACAACGTTCAAATACGTTGATAAAAGCGGCGGCGCGACAATCATTACCTTGTCGATATTCTCCGCTTCCGGAATCTCCACCTGCGTCCCGGTCAGATCCGTAATCATCCTTGTGTCACTCGACTGTGCGTTTGCACCCAGAGATGCCCCAAGCGCCATTGCCAAAACTATTCCTGCTATCATACCTGTTCTTTTTTTCATGCCTTTTCCTCCTAATCTGTAATATATATCATCTTTTCCTGATACCCAAATACTTTAAGGTCAATTAAACATGCTTTAACATCTAAGAATTCTCTCAAATTTTCTTCCGTCATCATCTCCTCAGTTTTTCCGTACCGATATCTTTTCTTTCCCAAAAAAAGTACCTGATCTGCGTACTTTAAAGCATGTTCCGGGTAGTGTGTATTAAACAGGCAGATTATCCCCCGTTCTTTCGTCAGTTTCTTTATCAGTTTCAGCAAATCCCTCTGCCGCCTGATATCCAGATGTGTCTCTGCTTCATCCATAACCAAAATATACGGATCACTCACCAGCGCTCGCGCAATCATTACCATTCGAAACTGCCCACCACTTAAAGCAGAGCATTCCATATCTGCCAGCTCCTCAATTCCAATTTCCCGCATAATCTGCAACGCCTGTTTTTTTTCTTTTTCGCCCGGAGTTGAAAAATATCCCATCTTTTTTGTAAGCCCCATACACACCATATCTATTACACGATAAGAAAATGAACATTCATACGACTGTGCCACATATGAAATCTGTTGAAACAGACTCTTTTTCTCCCACTCACCATCCAGACAGATTTTCCCATAATCCCATTTTTGCAGCCCACAGATACATTTCAACAGTGTTGTTTTTCCCACACCATTTTTCCCAAGTATCATCACAATTTCCCCGGCAGAAGCCTCAAATGAAATATGATCCAGTATTTTTTCGTCTTTCCGATATCCGAATGTCCCATCTTTAACTGTCAACTTCAACATGGCTTTCCATCCTTTCCTGCAAACACCAGGACAAAGACCGGGGCTCCAACCAGAGACGTCAGAATTCCCACTGGTATCTCACCTGCGCTGATGCTCCTTGCTCCCAGATCGGCCGCCATTAAAAACGCAGCTCCGCCAATTGCAGACACCGGAATAAGATATCTGTGATCTGCCCCAATCATCCGACGCACGATATTAGGCATCACCATGCCAACCCAACCAACAATTCCGCTGACTGTCACGCATGCTGCTGTAATAAATGTACTGGCCACAATAATTACCAAACGTTCCCGCTCCGGATTAAGCCCAAGTGAACGTGCTTCCTCATCTCCCATAGACAATACATTAATCCGCCACCGCATTATGTATAAAACAATTCCCCCAGAGACTACGGCACAACCCGCTATCGCACACTTTTTATAATCAGCCCCTGTAAAGCTGCCCATCAGCCAATAGGTAATTGCCGGAAGTACGGAATCTGTATCTGCCGCAAGTTTAATCAGAGCGATCAGAGCGTTAAAAACAGAACTTACGATCACACCAGACAGAACCAACGTCATAGCTGAACGTTCCTTCTTCACGGAGCTGATCCCATAGGTAAGTGCTACACTCCCAAGTCCGAATAAAAAAGCCAAAATGCCTGCCAAACGTGTGCTTCCCGCAGTAAGAAACATCCCAAGAGCTGCTCCAAATCCTGCCCCATTACTGACGCCAAGCAAATCAGGACTGACCAGATAATTATGAAAAATCCCCTGATAAGCACTTCCGGCAGCCGCCAATCCTGCACCCGTAACAGCAGCCAGAAGTACCCTTGGCAGCCTGACATCCCACACAACCATGCTCTGCACCGTTTTGTCATTTCCTGGATATCCACCACATAAAATATCCAGCACTTCTCCTGGTGAAAGCGAATATCTTCCAACGAGTAATGAAGCAAAGAAAAGAATAAGCACCCCAAAAATACCCACAACAAAACTTCTTCTGATCCTTCGGTAATATTTTTCTTTTCTCATTTACCTTTCCTTACTTTCTGGCTTCTGATAAATATATCCTGTAAATGCATGTTGCGGAGCATTCCTGAATTTTTCCAAGCCTGCCTGCTCCACTCCCGTAACAATACTACGATCTGTCTGAAGAATATCAAGTCCGTTTAAATGTGTTGACAGCCAGCCGAGAATGCACGGTGCCGGTTGTGTCTTATCATCTGATACCTTATGTGTATCCAGATACAGTAATCCTCCGGGTCGAAGTGCCGCCACTATTTTTTTTGCCATTTTTGCAGGATCCCCAACAAAATCAAAAATACCTGACGCAACAATTAAATCATAATCTGTTCCGATCGGATCTGTTTTGAAATCACCATCTACAATCTGACAGCGCTTTGCCACACCGTACTCCTCCATTACTTCTGCGGTAAATCCCGTTACCGACGGCTGATCCATCAGCCAACCCCTGGCATTTTCAAAACAGCGCAAAAATTCTGCCGTCATCACGCCGCTTCCACCGCCAAGATCCAGCATTCGAATTTTCTGCTCTTTTTCAAAACATTCTTTCATCGCAGCCAGAAATGCCTGCACTCTTCCGGTATACATTTCCGTCTTTGCCATCTTCGCCATTTTCCGGAAATCATAAGAATCTGATCCATCTGCCCTGTAGACTGCATCTTTTTCAGGTCCAGTCCTCACCCGCTCTGCCGCATCCTCCAGACTGGTGATCTCCTTCCAGAACATCAGATAATCTCCCAGATACAACTCACTCTTCCGATTCAGATAACAATCTGTATCCGGCATGTTACGATACAGGTTCTCATCCTTTTCCACATAGCCAACGCTGGTCAGCGCATCGAGAAACAAGCGGCAGTTTCTCGTATCCCATCCTCTTTCTTCTGCCAGTGCCTCTGCACTCACCGGATTCTCCATTAAAGAAAAGATATCCAGTTCAATTCCGGCAAACAGGATCTGTGCCTCCCGATAATTCTGCAGTTTCCCCATCCACTTTCCAGCCGGGTATTCCGGCCATATACTTGCATCCTTTCGATTCATAACCATCCTCCTTTGTATGCCTGGTTGACATTCTCCCTAAAAAACAAATGTTGCAGGACAATCATGCCCTACAACATTTAAAAAACGCTATTTTATTTGTTCTGATTTTCAATAATGTTCTTAATAATGATTTTTCACCAGATTGTTTGCATACTCCAAAAATTCAGTAATCACTTTCAGATCTGGTTCCTTCATATGTTCTACATGCTTATATAGCTCCTGATCAAGCTGTTGATGATATGCTTCATGATCTTCCACAACCTGACGACCTTTCTCTGTTAAATACAGATCGTAGATTTTCTGATCTTGCGCGTCCATCAGCCGCTCAATTACCCCTTTCTTCAGCAGCTTCTGTATTGTCTTCGCAGTCACTGCTCTGCTTACTCCAAATTTTCTGGCCAACTCAGAGCTGTGAATTCCCGGATCAACTCCAATCATCCGCAGCATATGAATCTCACCGCGAAAAAAGTGATCCTTGTCTTCCCCCAGTTCAAGAATATTCGGATGTCCGTTCTCAATCCTTGATGTCAGACACTGAAACAGACTGAATACTTCTTCCGGAGTATAATGATGCCGTTTTTCATTCTCCATATCCATCGCCCTGTTTTGTGAATCCATCACATATTTTATTAGCATTGATTTTTCTATATGGGAAACGTGAAATGAAACAGAATATAAAAATGCAAACACAGACTAAACGCTTCTTATACTCCGTAAGAACCATTTCACAGACCATACAAGCAGTTCTCCTGACTTAAGTTCAGCGTTCTTTTCCCCTTCCCAAAAACATTGTTTTCAGTGGTATCATGAAAAAAACTCCCTGTCACAGTGGCGGGACCGTACCGGATTTACACCGGTTTCTCTTTGAATCCTCTCGGAACTTGTATGAGCCGCTTCCGCGGCAAATCACTCATAAAGATTTTTCACCATTATAGGGCATCTCAAAACGAAAGTCAACAAAAATTAACCATTCCTCAGATATACTCCTTTCATTGCTATTTCCCAAAACATAGTATACAATAATTGTCAGCCCAAAACATATATGAGATAAGAAGTCCATGATAAATGAAAGGATTTTTATTTATGAAAAAAATTTTACTGATCGCCACCGGCGGTACGATTGCTTCCAAATATACAGCAGAAGGACTTTCTCCCAAGCTCTCCGCCACAGAGCTGCTGGAGTATGTGCCTGCAGCCAGGGATTTCTGCACGATCGATACCGTACAGCCCTTTTCTTTGGACAGCACCAATGTGCGTGCTGATCACTTGCTGCAGCCGGCCCAGCTCATTGAAAAAAAAATATGAATTCTACGATAGCTTTGTAATCTGCCATGGCACTGATACCATGGCTTATACCGCTGCGGCCCTGTCCTATCTGATCCAGAATAACCGCCGTCCTATCGTTATCACAGGCGCGCAAAAGCCAATCGATCTGGCCATCACAGACGCACGTTCCAATCTGCTTGACAGCCTGCGCTTTGCCTCCCATGACAGGGCACACGGGGTCTCTATCGTATTTGGCGGCAAGGTGATTGCCGGCACCAGGGCCAAGAAGGAGTTTTCCAAAAGCTACAATGCCTTTTCGAGCATCAATTATCCGGATATTGCTTCTATCCACGACAGCCGGATCATTTTCTACATTGACGACAAGGATCAGTCCACCCGCCACTGGAATTGTATCACCAGATGAATACCAACATTTTTCTCCTGAAGCTGATTCCGGGAATCGATGGCCGGATCCTGAACACTCTGGCCAGCTCCTATGACGGGCTGATCATTGAATCCTTCGGTGTCGGCGGTCTGCCAAACTATGGCAATGACAGCTTTCCAAACGCGCTTTCAGACTGGATCTCCGCCGGAAAGCTGGTGTGCATGGCCACCCAGGTCACTCATGAAGACAGTGACATGGAGGTCTACCAGGTAGGAAAGGTGATCAAGGAAACCTTCCCGGTACTGGAGTCCTACGATATGACACTGGAGGCTTCCGTTACCAAAATGATGTGGGTACTTGGTCAGACACAGGACATCCGGAAATGCAAGGAATTATTCTATAAGACCATTAATCACGATCTGCTCTTCGTCTGACGGATCAATCTAACCGATCCTTCACCTGATTGCAGTAGAGCGTGTCTCATCCGAGGTAAACGGCGCAAATACATCGCATCGCCGATTTCATTTCCAGGGTTGTGCTGTTCCAGACGTAAATTACACGATACCAAAGATACACTTGATGTAGTCAAAGCGGATATTCGCAGCTGCTCGATTATGAACTATCAGAAAGGGAACCTGTTTCATGTTACTAAAATGTCAGACCGGATACACGCTCCGGCAAATAAAAAATACCTTTTATCTGCTCCCATATGGGCAGCAGATTGCAGATCAGAAAAAGGGGACTGTGATGAATGAAACCAGTGTTTTTCTGTGGAACGCGCTGCAGCACGCAGGAAACGCTTCTTTAGAAGACCTGACATCTCATCTGATCGCTCATTATAATCTTGGTGAAGCGGAGTTTTCTTCGGTTCTTGAGGATGTAAAGGGATGGGCTATGCAGCTTCTCCAGTATGGAATGCTGGCCGAATCCCTGTGTCCGGTCCGGGAGAAACCTTCTTGCCGTCTTTCCATTGCCGGTCTCTCCCTGCATCTGTACGATCCGGCTGATCTCACGGCTGCCGCTTTTGATGCCTTTCGCGCAGACTCTTCTGCAATGGCTGCGGACCAGCGCATCGATCTTCTGACCGTACCTCCGGACAGCCGTTCCTATGGACAGGTGCTACTGCAAAACAAAGAGATGACCATTTTTCAAAATTCTGACCGCTATGTGGTTCTCTTTCCGACGATGCCGGACATTTATGAAGCGCATATGACTTTGGATGGCGGCTATGTACGTATTTACTGCAAGCCGGTGCATACCCGCGAAGTATCTGACGATCTGTTTCACGCAATCCGGCTGTTCTTTCTGTATCTTGCGCAGAAAAACGGCCGATTTGCCCTTCATTCGGCCTCCATTTTGTACCGCGAAAAAGCATGGCTCTTTTCCGGCCACTCCGGCATGGGGAAATCCACACACACGGCTCTGTGGCACAAACTGTTTCAGACACCATATCTGAACGGAGATCTGAATCTGATTGGTATTGAAAATGGACAGCTTTTTGTCTATGGCATTCCGTGGTGTGGAACCTCCGGTATTTTTACCACAAAACAGTATCCGCTTGGCGGCATCGTGCTTCTCGGCCGCAGCCAGGAACGAGAACAGACCGAGGAACTTCCCGCATCCGATAAAATCCTGCGTGTCATGCAGCGTATGATCTCACCTGCCTGGACGGAGGAACTGCTAAGCCAAAATCTGTCTTTCGCATCCGAAATCGCGGATAAAGTTCCTGTATTTCATCTTTCCTGCACCATGCATCCTTCTGCGGCACAGGCCGCCAGAGACGAGATCGACCGTCAGGAGGCGCTTCGATGAAAGAAAAGATTCTGCTGATCAAAAAACACCTGAAACAGGGCACCTTCAAAAAAATGTGGACGCAGACCGTATGGATCTATCAGTATGGACAGGGCTGCTGCCAGCAGGTATGTGTAATAAATACTGCACCTCGCCGGATCCATCAGCACCGGCAGTCCCAGATTTCCCGCGCAAAGCAGCAGGGTAAGAATTCCCATACACAGACCGGCTGACAACAGCATTTTACCATAACTGGCATTTCGTATCATACAAAATACGATTCCAAGAACAATAAGGCATGCTATTCCGGCCAGTATTGCATAAGAAGGCCATTTCGTCGGAGTGTTTATGACAAAATCCCAGATACGCTGTGCCATCATCTTCCAGGTATTTTTTATTTTTTCCGGTATCCGTGCTATTTTTTCAAGTACAGATTTCATCTTTTCTGTCATCGACGGCTTTGGTGCTTCTGTTGTATTTTGTACCACTTCTTCTCCCGAGCCGCCATCCTGATTTGCACTGTTTTCCTGAAGCTGCGCCGCAATTTCTTCCAGACTTCTGTTTTGTACCGACAGATTTCCCGTTTTAACCTGGTCTGCTGTGTCTGTCTTTTTTCCACCACTGATTACACTAAGACCCCACCCAAGAGATCCCTGCATCGGTGTGCCTCCTGCAAATGCAATTGCCATCGGTAATACTGCCAGAAACACACTGATGATACCGGTAAGCATAATCCGTCTGAAATATTCCTTGTTCAGAAAATGTGTGCAAAACCCTATCGCAATACCGATGCAGCAAAGTCCCGCTATCATCGTTCCATAAAAATGGATTGCCAGTGTTAATGAAAATGCCAGTGCAAAATTGCCAAGAATAATTTTTGTTTCTTTTGTTTTCAGCTGTTCTTTTTCGATCTGAAAAAACCGGATCAGAAAATACACCGATGGAATCACAAAAATCATTCCAAATTCCTGAGGAAGAGACGAATAAAATCTGGAATATGTCTGTCTTGCCCAGAAGCTTCCCAGTATATAAATCAGAGTTCCCGCATACGGCAGATATTTCGATCTGCACAACATTTTCAGCATTGCAAGGAATACCATATGAATAAAGAATACCTGGACAAGATAAAACAGGCACAGGATCATATACGTATCTATCCTGAAAACCGTATGCAGATAATAAATCATACAATGAAACCCAAATGGGTACACACCGCTTACAAAAAGATTTCCGCGGCTCATCTGATTGATCCAGTTCAGATGCACCGGTATATCGGATGCCCGGTATCCGTAAGTAAGAACCAGCTGTCTTCCGTACACCCAGAAAAGTGCGAGCAGCACTGCTCCTGTCAAAATCCACTGCAGTACATCACATACTACTTCTCTGTAAAAAATTCCCCCTGTTTTTCTGCCGGACACCGTCAATTTTCTTCCGATTCTGAAGATTGCTTCTTTTACTCCCATGGTTCCCTGGAGCAGTTTTCGGAAGACTTCCCCATTTTTTTTAATCAATGCTTTCAGGGAAATACGATTCACACGACACCCGATCAGTACGCTTAACAACGCAGTCACAAGACACAGCGTAAACACATTGGAGATGTGCATCAGCTGAAGGGCAAATACAATATTAATAATATAAAAATTTCCAAACGTATAGCACATCAGGAACTTTTCTGACAATCTTCTGCCTTTTAAAATCCTGCGGAACATGACCGCTGGAAGAAACACTGTGATCCCTGTATATGCAGCAAATATTTTTATAAACTGTAGTATCATCAATGTTGTCATTGACATGTCTGCTCATCCCTTTGCTCTACATAAATGTTCGAATCAGTTCCAACGTTTCATTATCGATCGTAATATCAAGCTCCCTCAGTTCTTTCATAACCCGAAAAAATTTTTCCTTCTCACCACATGAAAAATACAGCTTCAGTTTGCAGGTATAGCTGGACAACACTCTTGGATACTGTTCCATCGCCCGGTCGCACCATACCTCACAGGCTGCATAATCTTTTGTCTCCAGCAGACGTAAGCAGATTTCTTCGTATACGGTACTGCTGATCTTTCCTTTATCCAGCTGCCAGGCTGTTTCCAGTACATCCTTCATTTTTTCTGCCATCGAATGCTGTTCCAGATCCGTGAGAATCTTCTGTTCCAGGATTGGATTCATATACTCTGCCAGCCGGATGCAGTTCTCCGTCTGCTGTTCATTTTCTTCCTGACACAGCAGATATTTTTCCTGCACGCCGCTTCGGAAATCATTCAGCACATCCTGCAGGATGGACGCTGCATAGTGCGATGTCTCCGAGTCCTCACTGTTCAATGCCAGTGTAATCGAAGCCAGGGATTTCCGGTAGTCTCCCCGGATCACATTCATCATTAAGGTACGGAGACTTTTTCTGTCCGAAACCTCCAGCGCCTCTTCCAGCGAAACCATATTTTTTTCCACATCCTCATCTGGATGCAGAAATTTCTCTGTATGATCCCTGCTGAACACAACATCGGACAGATCCACTCCTCCGAAGGAAAAAAGTTTATAGAAAAAGAACGCAAGCAAAATAAACGTC
>ERZ824488.3553-NODE-3553-length-11586-cov-18.685023_pt1 | contig 11586 bp, 11 predicted proteins | sample MGYA00519936_ERZ824488 | MGnify/ENA primary metagenome ERZ824488 (study PRJEB31778, sample SAMEA3449153) | human gut metagenome | biome: human gut; feature: human-associated habitat; material: faeces | place: United Kingdom | collected 2010/2012 ... | reverse complement strand
CTCTTAATGAAGCTATTGACGTACTGCTTACGCAAAAGATTAAAGCCTTTGAAGAGACTGGTCGTTATTACGATGATTTGCAGGTGCTAAAGACTACATATAGAAGTCCTCTTTACCTTCTCGCAAATGAGGGTAATAGAGGCTTCGCTTTTTTACCTGCGAATTACCTACATGGTGTCTCTTATAATGCAAGTATTATATATGATAAGTTTAAACGTTATCGAGCAACTGAATCTGTTACTACTAGGATTTACGTTGTTAATATCAGTGAACTATTTAAAACTATTCCCGATTATATAGAAGATTTCGTTATTCAAATTGGTAATGATACCGTTACGTTTCATTATCCTGCTAAGATCTATCGTAAAGAGGGTCTATTTGAATATATCAACTATATGCTCTCCATATTGCTGCGAAAAGGTTACAATGTGACTTATGAACGCTACAATAACGAGTATTACCCCGAATCACTAGTGTTTTACTTCGATACACCACAGCTAATTGTAGTTGGAGATAAATATACTATTAAGTTAGTACAATTTGACTACAAGCGTTATTCAGGCTTATACGAGGTTATCACTTCTGACGGAGTGGTTACAAAGGTACAAGAGAGCAAACCTGCTGGTATGGATTTAGTTTCTGATGTTCAGCGTAGGGATATGCTTCAAACGTATCACAATCGTCTTAATAGACACATTCATCCTATATGTACGATAGAAAGTAATAGGGTTTTAGTAGATATGGATGATACGTTTGTGATTACTGATGTTGCTATCACATATCTTAGACAACCTACTAGGTTTGATATTGTAACTGATACTGCTACTGAACTTCCGTTTAAAACCGAGATTATTAACCTTGCTACACAGAAGCTTCTTGGTAAACTTAAAGATGAAGGTTATCAAATTGCTATAAATGAAAGTAATTCTTTAAAATAAAACGTTACTATGAGAATTGTAAGTTACGGAAAAACATTTGTCGATAAGATTACTGTTGATACTAAGTTATCTAACGGTCAACTCGGCATTTGTACTGCTTATGGTACTGCTTTGCCTACTACTGGTAGACCTGAGCCGTTTGTAATTATGTTTGCAATTCCTACTAAGGACGGTGGATTTATGAATCAACGTGGAGTGGATATTAATCCTTTTAACTTCACTTATAACGTTCGTAAATATACGGAGAAAGATCAGAAAGAAACTATCATTCTTAAAGGTCTTACGAATCCGGCACTTAAGCCTGCTGAAGGTATTGTATATAATGCAGATGCTGAGTTCTGTGGTGCTATTGAAATTTGTTCTTCTGAGGAGTATCGTCATGGTCTGACGGTTAATCCTAATCCTCAGATTGTTCAAATACCTGTTCGAATTCATGCTACTGATACCATTGATCGGTTGGTAGAGAAGATTAAGAAAAACCTTAGTCTTACCGCTTATAACAAAGAGTTATTTGATATTACTATCGAGAAAGCTGATGGTGCTGTTCAGATAACTGTTGTTGCTAAAAAGCCTACCAAATTGACGATGAACGTATTCGGTATTCTTGCCGATCAAAAAGCCAATGGTACTATTACCGTTGAACATACAAAGTTATCCGGTTTCTTAGCTGATGTTGCTCTTAGTGATGAAGACCTTCGTTATTCTCTGATTAACATGGGTTGGAATCCTCATGATGAGTGGCAGAAAGCTTGGGGTATTGGTGACCCGAAAGTTGGCTTTAATAAAGTCGCTTATCTTGTTATTTCTACAGCCGAGTTTAATCAATTCCCTGAGATTGCTGCTGATAACAATAGTCCTCGCAAATTCCAAATCATTGTTGGTACGGAAGCTGTGATCGATGCTGTTGTAAATAAACTTGAAGCTATTAAGACTTTAGCTAAAGGTTCCGGCGATAATGCCATTTCTCTGAATACTGCAACTGACTAAAGTTGCTTGGAAAACTACGCAGTGCTTAACGGTTCTGCGTAGTTATATTTGTTTAAACTTAATGCTATGGAATGTAATATTAAAATTGTCAAGTTAAAACAAGTTCTCCCTCTTGGTACATTTCCTAAGCGTGAGCATAACGTTCGATTCTTCTATCATCGTACTGATGGTTGTTACTATATGTATGATGAAAAAGGTTGCGAAATTAATCTAACTACTGATGGTAATATTATTGCTATTGATAGAGAGTTGATTGTTGGTAGTGAGTCTTTGGCTGATGACACTCTTGTTTGCATTGGTCTTAAAGCTAATTATGTGCATCCTAGTCGTGGTATTAGAAATAATACTTGTGGTTGTCAAGATACATATATTCGTGCTTGGACTTACATCAAAGATCTTCAAGATTTTATGCAGTCTGGTCATATCGAACGTGATTACTATAGAGTTACTTTAGTTCCTTCTCCTGAAGAGGGTGGTATTGTTGGATGTAGTGGTTCTGCTATTGTTCCTGATGAAAACTCAGATGGCTTCCGTTTCCAATTTGAAGCTGGTAGTCGTGTTGAACTTTATGCTAAACCTGTTCAAGGTTATCACTTTAAAGGTTGGAAAGAGTTCCATACTAATGAGATTATGTCTATTAGTCCTAATTGGTCTTTTACTATTAAGAAAGATATGGATTTGATAGGCGTATTTGAAAAGGATGAAGCTCCTATTGAACAATTCTATATTAATGTAAATGCTGATCCGGCTAATGCAGGATATGTAGTTGGTGCCGGAACATTCCCAAAAGGTACAAGACATTCTATAACAGCTGCGGCAATTCAAGGGTATCATTTTACTCATTGGACTGATAGTTTAAATCGTATTGTTTCTACTAATCTTCAATATGATCTTGTTGTTGAGAAAGATGAAACTTATACTGCACACTTCGAGCTTGATGCTCCTGTTATTGAGGAGTACAATGTAACTATTATAACTAATCCTGCTGATAAAGGTTCAGTTAGCGGTGGCGGTACTTATAAGTCCGGTCAAACTGCAATAATTGTTTCTAGTCCGGTTGAGGGTTGGGCTGTTGATACAGTTACTGCTTCTGGTGGTAATCTTGTAGATAATGGCAATGGTACATATAGCATCGTTGTTACGCAAGATCTTACGATTACAGTAAACTTTAAAGAAGCTATTCGTTATTTCACGTTTAGTATCGTGGCAGATGCGAATGGTTTAGTTCGATATAAAGATATTAATGATGCTTGGTCTCAATGGGCAGAAAGACACGAAGTCACTGCTCCGGAAAAGACTATTGTCACTATCGCTGGTAAAGCTAACGGCGGTTATGAATTTGAAAAGTGGGTGACTCCTACTGGTGTTAATCTTCCTAATAATGAAAACAATATCATTGTTGAAGAAGGTCTGCATCGCAAAGTTTATACTGCTTATTTCAAGGAAACTTACATTCCACCTGAAACTCATATTGTTAATATTACTGCTGGTTCTAATGGTAAATGCAAATATAAGATTGGCTCTGGTGAATATTCAGAAGCTGCATCTTCGCATTCTAACATTAGTGTTACTGACGGTGAGACAATTGAAGTATTAGGTGTTCCCGATAGCGGTTATTCTTTTGAACAATGGAATATTGGTAGAACTACTTCTAACTCTAATCCTTATTCAAAGGTTATCACTGAGAATGTAGATTTCTCTTGTACGTTCGTAGAGATTCCACCGGAAGAAGTTACTATTACGGTAGGTTCTGATGGAACTAATGAAACTCGCTATCGTATAGGTGATGGTTCTTGGTCTAGTTGGTCTACTTCTGAACACACGTTTAAAACTGCTGTAGGTTCGATTTATTCAGTTGAAGCTCGTGCGGTTGGCAATTACAAGTTCAGAGAGTGGAATACAAGTGGTGCAAAGGTTTCAGATAATCCTGCAACATTCACTGCTAAAACCGGAACGAATGCAACGCATATTGCTACGTTCGACCAAGTAATCATGCGAACGCTAACTCTTACTGCTGGAACGGGTGGTAAATGTCGTGTAAAGATCAATGGAAGTTGGAGCGACTATTATAGTGGCACAAAGACTTACTCTAATATTGTTGACAGAACTACCGTTTCTGTAGAAGCATTAGCAGATAGCGGCTATCATTTTAAGGAATGGACTGATTCGGGTGCGCCCTCGACTACTTCACGTAATATTGTCATGAATGACTCTAAATCTATTGAAGCTCGTTTTGAGGTTGATGCCCCTAATAAATTCCAAGTCACCTATGAAGCTATTCCTAACGGAAGTGCTACAATGGAAGGTGCTGGTACTTATAATGATGGTGATACTTGTACGATTAAAGTTAATGTAAGTCCGGGTTATACTTTGAATAAAGTGCTTGTTGATGGTGTTAAAATCACTCTTAACAGTAACAATCAGTATAGCTTTGTGGTTGAGAAAAACATTAAAGTTACTATTGAATGTGATCTTATTCCTGAACCCACACATTATACACTTACAGTTAAAACCGAAGATGAAGGTGTAGCTCAAGGTGGTGTTGGTATCAATAAAGAATCTAATTTGGGAGTTGAAACTGCTGAATTTGAGGATGGTACTGTTGCTACTATTCATGCTACAACTGCTGAGGGTTATAACTTTGGTGGTTGGTGGAAAGATGGAGTTAAGGTTTCTGATGATGTAACTCTAAGTGTTACTGTTGATGCTAATAAGACTTATATTGCTAAGTTTACTCAAGATCCATATCTCGAATTAGATAAGACTTCTCTTACTTTCGAAGCTGCTGGTGGAACTCAAACTGTTAATATTACTTCTAACGTCGAATGGACGGTTTCATAATTAGGGAGGGGATACTAAGATGGCTATTGCTTCTTGGCTTACCCCTGCCGCTAAGAGTGGTACGGGTAATAAAACGGTTGGTTTAACTGCGAGTAAGAATACCGGTGCAAGCAGAACAACTATTGTTACTGTTTCAGTCAGCGGTATTACGAAAACTATTAATTGTACTCAAACGGAAGCTGATAAGTTTACTATTAAGATTTCTTCTTCAACTACCAATAGTTCAGGAACTACTATCACAAATGTTGGTGATTGTTCTATTGGTTCATCTGCTACAGGTGAAGTTAAAGAAGGAACTTATTATCGTGATACTAGTGTCACATTAACTGCTAAAGCTGCTCCTACTGGGTATGATTTTGTTGGTTGGTATGAAGGCTCTAATCTTGTTTCTACAAGTCTTTCTTTTAGTGTTACTTTAACTGCTAATAGAACTCTTGTTGCTAAATATAAGATTAAGAGCTATACTGTTAATGCAACTTCTGAGAATACAAATAAAGGTACTGTAAGTCCTGCTGGTCAAACTGTAGAACACGGTGCTAATGCTACTGTAGTTGCAACTCCTAAGGCTGCTTATAATTTTGCTGGTTGGTACAATGGAGCAACTAAAGTATCTAGCAATGCTTCATATACATTTGCTGTTACTGCCAATATCAGCTTAACTGCTAAGTTTACAATTAAGACTTTCACAACTACTACTGCTAATTCAACTGGTGGTACAGCGAGCGTTAATACGTCTAGTGTAGAATACGGTGGTTCTGCTATTTGGACGGCTACTCCGAGTACTGGCTATAACTTTAGTAAGTGGTCTAATGGTTCTACAACTAATCCTCTGACAGTTTCTAACATTACTGCCAATACTCATATTACTCCGATATTTGTTCTCAAGTCATATACTGTAACTTGGAATCCTAATGGCGGTACTGTAGATCCTACGTCAACTACTAAGACTCATGGTTCTACTTTAGGCACATTGCCTACTCCGACAAGAGCTGCTGATGTTCAATATACTTATACATTTAAGGGTTGGTTTACAGCTGCAACAGGTGGTACTCAAGTATCTGCATCTACTACTGTAACAGGAAACGTTACTTATTATGCTCAGTGGACTGCTACTCTTAGAAGTTACACTGCAACATTCAATGGTAACGGTGGTGGTACTCCTAGTCCATCAACTATTACTAAAACGTATGGTTCAGAATTAGGTACTCTTCCGACTTGTTCTAGGGCAGGTTATACATTCCTCGGTTGGTACACAGCGTCTAGTGGTGGTACGAAAATTTCATCTAATACTAAGGTGACTAGTACTGTTACTTATTATGCTCAATGGTCTATTAATAGTTATACTTTAACCTATAATGTTAATGGTGGTAATGCAGTAAGTCCTGCTTCTAAGAGCGTTCAATATGGAAGTGCTTATGGTACTTTACCGACGCCTACTAAGAATTCGGATGCTGAATTTACCTATGCATTTGCAGGTTGGTATACTGCTGCTAGTGGTGGAACGCAAGTTACTGCTAATACGACAATGGGTGCAGGTAATACTACAATATATGCACATTGGACTGCAACTAGACGGAGTTATACAATAGGGTATCAAACAACATACGGATCTTTGAATAGGACTAGTCAATCTGTTACTTATGGGTCTAAAGGCTCTTGTACTTTGACTATGCCTTCAAATAATGCTCAGTACACTTATACTTTCCAAGGTTGGTATACTGCTGCTAACGGTGGTGGAACTAAGGTTGGTTCTTCATTAACTTTAGAAACGCCGAGTGTAACAGGTGCTGCTACTTATTATGCTTATGTGACCAGAGCTGTTAATAGGTACACCTTTACATTTAACGCTAATGGTGGTAGTACTCCTTCTCCTTCATCTATAACTAAAGATTATAATGAAGCTATTGGAACGTTACCTACTTGTTCAAAAGCTGCGGATAATACTTATGCGTATGCGTTCGCAGGTTGGTTCGATACTTCTGCCGCTACTGATGGTACTCAATTAACTACGACAACTAAGGTTACTTCTAATAAGACTTGGTACGCTAGATGGACTGCAACTTATAGGAATTATACAGTTACTTGGAATGGTAATGGTGGTACTCCTAGCAAGTCTAGTAGTTCATTCCATTACAATGATGCTTTAGGTACTCTTCCGACTGCTACAAGAACTGGATATACTTTCAAGGGATGGTCTACGTCAGCTAATGGCTCTGTTAATGTAAGCACAACTACCAAAGTTACTGGTAATGTTACTTACTATGCTATCTGGCAAATTAACAGTTATACATTGACTGTAACTGCTGGTATAGGTGGTACTGTTAGTGGAGGTGGTACTTACAATTATGGTGCAGCTGCTACATTAAAGGCTACACCGTCTGCCGGTTATCACTTTGTTAAATGGAGTGATGGTAATACGAATGCTAGCAGAACTGTTACTGTTACTGGAAATGCTACTTACACTGCAACGTTTGAACGAGATTCTTATTTGAATCTTGATAAAACTAGTTTAACGTTTGAAGCTGCTGGTGGTACACAAACTGTCAAAGTAACTTCTAATGTTAATTGGACTGTTTCTTAAACTTTTAAATGTTCCGCTACGCTTTGCAGACCCCAGTAGGGGAATAGCTTGTGGGGCGTGCGGAACTTCAAACTTTTTTACAAATAATTAAATTATTACTGTTATGATTACAGATTCTGATTTGAATGAAAGAGCAATTGCTGTTGAAATTGGTGGTTTAGTTGATGGAGTTGGTGCACCTGTTATGCGCGCCGGATATGCTTTGAAAGCTAAACCGAGTTGGATCACTTTAAGTGCTGTTAAGGGAACTGGTAACTCTCAAGTAGATGTTACTGCTCCGGTTTATAAAGGTCGTAACGGACGTTCTGGTTTGATTACCGTTGTTGTTGAAGACTTGACTGAAGACGTTACTTTGCAGCAGGAAGGTTCTACGATTTGGGATGTTACTACTCAATCATTAGCTTTTGTTAAAACGGGTGAAGCTAAGAAGTTCACTGGTAACTCCAACTTAGCTTCTATCACGTTTGCTGTTGATTCTAATGCTTCTTCTTGGTTGACTGCCGGTAAATTGGTCGTAAATAAGAAAGAATATAATTCTGGTGCTGCGATTGCAGGTGATCCGGGAGCAAATGATGTTTACGCTTTCGAAATTACGTTTACCGCTGCTGCTAACCCGACGGTTAACACTCGTACCGGTAATATTACCGTAAATGGTCAAAAATATACTGTAACTCAAGCCGCCGGTGATGCTACTCTGTCTGTATCTCCGACTGCATTGACTTTCGCTGCTGCGGGAGAAACTAAACAGATTACGATTACTACGAATACCGCTTGGACTATTTCGTAAGTCGTCTGCTAATTTGATTATAGATCTAATAGGTACTAATGTGCTTATTAGATCTTTTGTTGTATAAACAAATATCTAATTAAATATGGCTACGAAAGATTTTGTTGATTATAGTCCTGCCAGTGGTAGTAACAATGGTTCAATTGATATTACTGCTTCTAGGAATCCACAAATGGAACCTCGTAGTACTGCTATAGCTGTTAAGGGGAGGGATTTCTAAAAGTGTTGATATAACACAAATTCCCGGAAATCCTGATCCTATGTCTATAGTTAATGCCGAAGGTACTACAAGTTCTAATGGAGAATGGACGTTCCCTCCGTTTGGTGGTTATCAAATCGGAGATAAATCGCAAGTTATTTATGCTACTAGAGAGACAGGAGTATTAGTTAATGATAATGCAACTATTTATATTGGTAATCAGAAAATAGTTAAAGTTGAAGCTAACTTTACAAATGCCATAGAATTTGAAGTTGATGCTGTTAAAAATGCAATAGTTATAACTTTAAATAACGCTGCTATAGGAGTTGTAAATAGTCTTGCTATATACGGTGATGGACAACCTGATACACCTTGGATATTATTAAGTGTACGTGTTATTAATCGTTAGTATCTTCTAAGACTTATACAAATAGTCTTAGAGGTACTACTAAAACTATTTGTATATGTCAAAACCTAATTGGGTAAATATCTCACCTAATTCTGGTAATGGTAATGGGTCTATTCAAGTCACTGCTCAAGCTAATGAGGGTGATGCTAGACAAGGTTCTGTTGCTGTTGCAGGTGGAGGATTATCTAAAACTATTGCGGCTAATCAAGACGCAAGATTACTTGTTATAGGTGACTTTGGTCGAAATAGTACTAAATATGGTTTATGGACTACTATACGAGTTAATGCTATAGGAATTAAAGGTATCGCATATTGTACAATGGCTGATCTGTCTGTTATTGAAAAAGAACTTAATAATACAGTCAATGTTGCTGAATCTGAACATTGTATGTTTGTATCGCTTGAAGGTAGACGTGTTAATGATGCTAGTAAAGTAGTTACATTTAATATGCAAACTACCTTAGATTTTATCGGTCATGCTGACACTTTATGCGAATTGTTTACTGATATTGATTTTAATTCTACTAAAAAGAATACTCAACTAGATGTTACTCCATTTTATGAGAGCTTAGTTTATGAGATTAATGATTGTCTTATGACTATATATCCGGATAACCATATGTTGATTAATTTCAATATCGTTGATTTCAATGAAGCTACTAAGGAACGTATTAGAAGTAGGGTTACTTGTGATCGTTTCGTTGTTGCTTTCTAATTTGTTACAAATTTAAATATTTGAGTTATGGCAAAACCTAATTGGATTAAAATCAATCCTACTGCTGGAAGCAACAATGGTAGTTTTAATGTCGTTGTTGATGAAAATACAGGAGCTTCTCGTAATGGTATTGTAACCGTGACGGGGGGGGGAGGGGTGAGTAAAACTTGTGATATTGTTCAAAAAAGTGGTAAAGCTATTTTCGCTATAAGCAATATTAGTATTGCATCTGAAGCTGTATTATCTGATGTAAATCCTAAATACGGTGAACCTATTGATCGTGATGTTGAAGTTTATTTAATGGTTGGTTCATCCGGTCTTATAGATATGCAAATAACTTTTGAAGGTATTTATAGAATAATGTCAGCTGAGGGTGATAATAAGTATATATCTACTAATATACAAGGTTTTAATGTTATAGTAGAAATTGATAATATTTGGATATATGGTAGTGGTGCTCATATAACTGTTACAGGTTATGATAAAGCTAATACACCTTTTGAATGTTATATATCACTTATGGCACAAATGATGTAGTTATGGAAGAAACAATTGTTTTTAATCTCTTTAATTCTATAAACTTTGCTTTTATCGCTATTGTGCTTTTAGCTACTTATGGTATTAATGAGATTGCTACTAAGATTGCTAAGAAGAAACTACCGAGATACTTCAAGTCTCTTGTTAGCTTAATCGTAGGTATTGCAACTATGGGACTTTACTTATACAAATTAGATGCTTCACTGGAAACGGTGCTGCTATCTTTTCTGATATGTACCTTTGGGTATGATTTAATTATCAAACCTATACTCAAAGCTATAAAACGGCATTTTGCTGATTCTAAAAGCGTATGATCGCGGACTAAAGGAGTGCTACTGCTAAATTGCGTAGTACTCCCTTTTGTCATATCAAGGAAAATCATTGCTCGCTTAAATCATAGACTAAACGTTCTATTAATGATTTAAATTCCTTTAGGTATGACATCTGTGACTTATACTAATTTGAATAATCTCTTATTAATTAGAGATATTCAAGAGATTGCTAAAACTTATATCAATGATGATAGAAGTTATCGTTGGATTTGGAAGAACAAAATTGCTGACATATATCATATTGGTGATGTAATTTTTATGAATTACATTAGTGATCCCGACGATTACGAAGGTATTGCTTTTCAAAGATGGTTAGCTGATATTAAAGCTCAAGACGATAAAGTGCCTTGGCAGAGATTCATCTAATTAGTTTTGGTCGCAGGTGTTATTTATATCAAGGCAATTTTAATTATTCCTAATCCGACTACTGGTTCCGCTGGTAGTCGGATTTTTTTGTTTATAGCAACTTATTCAAACACGCAAGTATGAATTATAAAACACGTTGTGTAATGAGTGGTATTTTTATTGCTATATTGAACTTGATTGGTGTTATTGTTTCATCTATTGGTGTTGTCTTCGTAAAAGAATGGATTGCTAAGAAGAGACGTAAGGTTGTTACTAATCTTCTTACATCTAAAGCAGAATGTTGGATGCAACTCGATAAAATAACCGCAAACATTAGAGAATTTCTTAATGCTAAAGGTGTTTACGTTGCATACTTTCATAATGGTGGTAAGTTCTGTAATGGTATTAATATGGATAAGTTTACTGTTATCGCAGAAGATTACGATATTAGTATTACAGATCCTTATAAGAATCGTTATAAGAATGTTCTTACTTCTATTATGCCTTATACTATTCTACGCTTATACAGAGATAGTAAGTACATTTTCCGTATGAGTGCTTTGACAAAGTATCATTCTAATATGTATGTTGGAGATCTTCGTTCACGTGGATGTAATACTGCTATTAGCATTCTTATTCGTGACTTGAAAACTGATATGCCTATTGGCTTTCTTAGTGCTGAGTTCAAGCTTGACTTTGAACCTGACGCTGAAATGATGCAAACATTCTGGAAAAATCACAATCGTATTTCTCGCAATATGACTATGGTTATAGATGCGACAGAAGATACCATTAAAAACTAAAATACCATGACTGTTATTTACGCAAGAACTAGTCTGCCATCAAGGTATGGTAGAGGTTTCAAAAATCAAAAGAACGTTATTAGAGTTACTAACCGGTATACTAATGCTGGTC
>ERZ824488.3548-NODE-3548-length-11611-cov-3.323814_pt1 | contig 11611 bp, 10 predicted proteins | sample MGYA00519936_ERZ824488 | MGnify/ENA primary metagenome ERZ824488 (study PRJEB31778, sample SAMEA3449153) | human gut metagenome | biome: human gut; feature: human-associated habitat; material: faeces | place: United Kingdom | collected 2010/2012 ... | reverse complement strand
AATCTTTGACTAACTAAGTCAAAAAGCAAGGGAGCAAATTTACATTTGCTCCCTTGTTTTTATTTTTTCATTTCATACTCCTTTAGCACTTCACCATCAACATCTTTCAATATAATCTTATTATCAATAAGCACAATATAGCTATGAGCAGAGTTACATTTTGGAAGAGAAATTGAACCAGGATTTGCAAAAACAAAACCCTCTTTCTCTTGAATAAAACCTTGATGAATATGTCCATAAATCATAACATCAAAATCATCATAAGGAATATTCTCAATATTATATTTATGACCATGAGTAAAATAAAACTTCTTTCCATTAATCTCCATTAAAATATGGTCATTAAACTTAAAATCTGAAATCATTTCATCAACTTCTGCATCACAATTTCCTCTAACAACCAATAATTTATCTTTTAAAGAATTCAAAATTTCTGCCACTTTCATTGGCTTATATTCTTGACTCAACTCATTTCTAGGTCCATGATAATATAAATCACCTAATAATATTATTTTGTCAGGATTTTCTCTTTCATTAATCTCTTTTATTTTTTCTGCATAATATCCTGAACCATGTATATCTGATATAACAACTGCTTTCATATTCTCTACTTCCTTTCAAAAATAATATATCACATTTTTATAAATTAATCCATATTTCACTTGACTTTATTTTTATTAGCTTATAAAATATTTTCAAATAATTTAATATCATAATTAATAAAAATAAGGAGGTTACATATGGATAAATATACTGAAATAAGACCTATTGCATTAGGTTTAGCAATAAAAAATAATAAACTACTTGTAGAAGAAAAATTTGATAAAGTAAAAAATCAAACATTTTATAGATGTTTAGGTGGTGGTATTGAGTTTCTTGAAAAAAGTTCTGATGCTTTAAAGAGAGAATTTAAAGAAGAAATTAATACAGATATTGTTGTAAAAGATTTTCTTGGTATTTCTGAAAATATCTTTACTTTTAATGGTAAAAACGCTCATGAATTAATTTTATTTTATTCAATTGATATTGCAGATAGTGATTACAAAGATGAATATAATATTATAGACAGAGGTGGCGAATTTTCTGCAAAATGGATTGATATTGATGATTTTAAAAATAAATCAAAAATATTATATCCTGAAGAAGTTTTTAAATATCTTTAAAAAGAATAAAGCTTCATAATCGCCATTTGTTACAAAATTTTAATTTTCAAGTATAAGTAACAAATCACCCCAAGCTAACAATTATAACCTTAATAGGACGTTACATGAGAACTTTCCTATATATTAAAATGAGATGGATATAAATGAACTATTCACTTATCTTCATCTCATTTTTTATTTTAATCAATATAATTTTTCAAGATATCATAAACTTTTTGAGTTGGAAGTCCAACAATACTAGTATAATTTCCATCAATTTTGTCAACAAATACACAAAATTCATTTTGAATACCATATGCTCCTGCTTTGTCCATTGCTTTTCCTGAATCAACCCATTTTTCTATTTCTTGTTCTGACATTTCTTTTAAGAATACTTTTACTTCATCAAATGTTTTGTATTCTTTGTAAACACCATCTTTTTCAATTAAAATGCTTAATCCTGTGATTACACTATGTGTTCTATCTCCTTCTAAAAGTTCTTTTATCATTTGAATTGCATTTTCTCTACTTTTTGGTTTTCCATATATCTTACCTTTTTTGGTTACAATTGTGTCTGAACCAATTACTATTCTGTTTCCTGATGTTTTTTCGAATACATCTTTTGCTTTTATATATGCTAGTCTTTCAGTTTGTTGTTCTGGAGTTAATCCTTCTTTTAAACTTTCATCTACACCACTTACTATAATTTCAAATTATGGTGTTATTAAACTTAATAGTTCTTTTCTTCTCGGAGAGCCTGAGGCTAATATTATTTTCATTTCTATATCATTCCTTTTTATATTTACAAAATCGTTCTAATTCTTTTTTCCAAAATCTATATTCTTAAATTCCTATTCTAGTTCTTTTTTGTCAAAGTCGTCATACTCTAAATCTGCAAATTCTATGTTCTCAATATTTTCTACTTTATTGTTTTCGTCTAAAACTAGTTTGAATACTTCTGGTGAATTTAGTTTTTTGTTAAATATTGTTTTTCCATTAAAACTAATCTCTAATTTGTGCTTATTATTAACATTATTTAATTTACACCATTTTAATAATAAAAATGTTATTGCATATCCATGTGAAAATATTGCTATTCTTTTTCCCTGATTTGCTTCTATAACTTCTTGTAATGCTTCATACATTCTATTTCTAACATCTGCTTGGCTTTCTCCTCCAATTGTTTTGTAGTTTTCATCTTCATATTGTCTTACATACCAATCTGTTACTTCTCCATCATTGGGTAATCCAACTCTTCTTTCATCAAATCTTTCATCTATATTTGCTTTTAAATTTTGTTTTTCTAATAAATATTTTGCTGTTTGTAATGTTCTTACACAATTACTTGTATATACTACATCTATATCTTGTAGTTCTTCTTCATTACTTAAGATTTCTGCTCTTTTTTCTCCTGTTACACTTAATATTATTTTTTCACTTCTTAATACTTTGTCTTGACTTGTTTTCCAACTTTCTATTACGTCTTTTGTGTTGATTCTTACTGAGTGTCTTATTAAATATACTGTTGTTTTCATGATATCATTGTATGAGATATTTAATACTTAAATACACCATACACTCCTTTCTTCATTTTTTATCGTTTTTATTATATCTCAAATGTATTATATTTTCAAGCAAAAATTATTAAATTACTTCATTTAATAATACTCGTCCTTTAGAATCAAATTTTACTAGCTGACTATTAATTGCAATTGTTTGTAATTCTATCATCTTCTGCATTACCGTCTCCACATTAATATCAAATATTTGAGCTATTTTTTCTAATCCTTTTTCTCTGTTATCTATCAATATATCTGAATATCTTTTTAACACTTCATAAAATTCTCTATGTTGATCTGTTATATCTTCGCTACTTAATAATGTATCTGTATTACTATTTTCAAATACGTCTTGTGGATTATATGTATTATCTTCAATTACATCTAGTAAATCAAAATAACCATCTGCTGTTTGTTGAATAAGACTTATTTCAAATTTATTTTTTGACAAATAATTAAACATTGCATATTTTATGCCTTTCATAAGGACATTTATTACTAAATTTTGATCATAAGATAAATTGGTTTCAATTTTTCCACCATTCTCTATTAATTTTAAGTATACTTCTTGTTTTAAGTCTTCAAAATTGTTTAATCTTCCGTACATTTGAGCTATCCCAATAGCCAATTTTTCAATTGTTTTATCTTTTGTTAAATATATTTTTTCAATTAATTCGTTACTTATTTGCTTTTGTTTTCCTAGATATATTTTTCTATCTGAAATATTAAATACTTTTCGAGTTAATTCTGGATTTTTCTTGTTTCCAATTATTTCTTTTATAAATGTATTTATTCCAATATTATATTCTTTACAAATATTCATTATTTCTTCTGTTGAATAATCTCTATCTCCGAATTGCTTAAATTTTCTATATCTATTTTCAATAAATCTGCTTTTACTTTATCTTTGGGTGAAATTTTTTTAAGTTTTATCTCTTTTCCTTTTATTAATTCTCTATATTGTTTTTGTTTAAGACCTAATGATTCTTTTATTTGATAGTCTGTATATCCTTTATCTTCTTTTGCTTTTTTTACTTCTTTAAGAGTTATAATATTGTCATTTTTTGTATCTTTTATTATATCATTTCTTATATTTATTTTATCTTGATAATCAAAAATCTTATTTTTTATTCTTTTTATTTTTCCATTCAATATCTTTATATATTTTTCTGCACTTATATCAAGTATTTTCATTAATCTAATATCGTCTGTTATATATTTTCTCATTTCTTTTATGTCTTCTGTAATTAAATATTCATTCTTTATATACTGTTTTAATATTTTTCGTTCTTCTGGCTTATATCTAATTCTATTATTATTTATGTTTGTACAAAGTCTACATATAAAATAACATTTTTCGCCTTTTCTTAATTTAACATATGTATTTTTGGGGATTCCTAAACATTTTTTTAGTTCTTGTATAGTTATTCTTGTGTTTTCTAGTATTTGATATATTGTTTCAGATGTTACTTTTTCTCCATCTTTTATCCTATAGTTTTGAATAATGTTTTCTAATACATACGATTTTCCATCCATTTTATTTTTCATTCCTTTCTTGCTTATCTAAAAGCCACACATTATAAAGAAAGATTTTATTTCAAACTATTTTCTTCTTTAAAAATCAAAAAGATACCTTTAGTTTTGTCTAAAAGTATCTCTTTTGATTTTCTTTTGGAATTTTTTTATTTTAATTTAATTGCATTTTTATCTTATACTATTTATGTATAGTAGTCAATCATTGCTTTGTTTATTTAATTTTTATGCTTTTTGTGTATGTTTTTTGTGTATGTTTTTTGTGTATATTTTTTATATTTATTGTATTGTTGTTAGCCAATTTATTTTTTTATATTATTATTCCATTTGTATGATCTATTTCATGTTGGATTATTTCTGCAATAAATCCATTATATTTTCCGTGTTGTTTATTGAAATTTATGTCCATATATTCTACTTCAATTTCTTTATATCTTTTGCATTTTCTTTCTCCGATTAATGATAGACATCCTTCTTCTGTTTGATATTCTTCTTTTTTATTTGTTATACTTGGATTTATCATTATAAAGTCGTATATTCCTCCTGATATACAGATTATTGCTTTATTATATCCTATCATGTTTGCTGCTAGTCCTACACATCTGTCTTTGTTTGCTTTTAATGTGTCTAGTAGGTCTTGTGCTATGTATTTGTCTTTTTCTGTTGCTTTTTCTGATTTTTGAGATAGGAACATTATGTCTTTTACTATGTTTTTTACCATGTTATTTTGATCCTTTCTTGCTATTTGGGTTTGGAATTAATTTGACTAAAATTCACGCACTCTCTTGTATTCCTGAAATTCTTTGTTAATATTTTTTATGTTCTTTTTTCATTTTTGGTTTTTTTATTTAATATTTTATCTAGTTCTATTTCTGCTTTTTTTACGAAATAGTTATCTGTATAAATTGGTATTCCTATTTCATTTACTTTTTGAATTAATTTTTCTATAGTATTTAGCTCCTCTGTTTCCTCTATTTCTATTAACTTGTCACCATTATTTATATTTTTAATTGCTAATTCAAATCCGTCTTTTTCATATATTATATCCTCTTCTTTTATATTCATAATTTCTTCATATCCTATTGCTTTTAATAACTTTTTTGCGTCTTCTATATCTAAAATGTTACAGTTAATGGATTCTTGATTTAATATATTTCCCTTTTCATCAATGTTTTTTATTTTATATGTTATTAGTTTTGTTCTTTTATTTGAAGTTTTTCCTACAATATCTCTTACTAATACTGCTTTCGATAAAATGTTTCTTGTACTTAGTTTGTCTAGTTCTATTTCTTTTGGTATGAAATATGTGTCGTCCATTGAGAATTGTCTTATTTTTTTGAATCCTTTTTCTTCTATTATTTTATAGAATTCGCTCAATTGACATTTTATTTTTATTGTTATTTCATTACTTGTTTTTTGGTTCATAGTTTTTCTCCTATTTTTTTCTTTTTATTATAACACTTTTGGTGATAATTGGGAATAGTTTTTTGAACTGATTTGTTTGTTGATTAAGGTTGATTTATTATTTGTTTGAATAGAATTTAAGAATGTAGGTCTTCGGGTTATGAGATGTGCTTGAAACGTTTATGTAATTTAGTGAAATCAAGGGTTTTGGCAGATATTTCAATAAAAATTGGGGAAATGGTTTTTAGAACATTTGTGCATTTTTTTGAACTTTTTGGAGAAGTTTTTCCCCAACTTTTCCCCAATTATTTTTGACAGATTTTAGATATATTTTGTGATTTTTATTGCAAAATTAGTTTATATTTTTTATTGCGAATTTAGTTTGTGTTTATTGTCGCAAATTTAGAATGGGAAGCCTTAACTTTATTTTGGAGGTTTTGATATGAATAATAAGATTACTTATCATAGAGAAGGAGATTATTTTATTCCTGATTTGTGTTTGCATAAACAGCCTGATGGGCATATTGGAAAGTATGGAAGATTAAGGTTAATTTATTTAAAGAATTTTGATATACCTTTTTATACTGAATTACTTATTAGTGGTACTTTGAAACAGTATTTGCTAGATATAGATAGAGATACTAGTAATAAGGTTTATTTACTTATAAAGAGCTTTGCAGAGGATGAAAATGTTAATGAGTTGTTGAAGAAACATCATCAAATGGAATGGGTTCAGGCTATGAATAATTTTAAAAATAGGGCTGAAGAAATTGTTTTGAATGAGATTATATATGCGTAGGAGGTTTTGAATATGGTTAATTTTAGAGAGGTTAATGATGATGTTTTGAAGGAATGGTTATTATATAGAGAGGATGAAATTTCTTCTTTAACTTGTGATCAAGATAAAAAGCATTGATTTTATTTTGATGAGATTTCTGATAAAATTTTGCAATCTATTCCTAAACAGAATAAGGATTTTGTTAGAAAACAGCTTAATATTCTTGATGATAATTTCTTGGATTATCTTGGTTATTGGAATGAGAAGTATTATAGGAATGGTTTTTGCGATGGGGTGCAGATGATTATGGGGTGTTTGGAAAAATAATATAAAGATACCAGGAAAATAAATTTTCCTGGTATTCTTATATTATTTTACTCAACTTTTATCTTTAATTCTATTGCCCCGATTTCTTTTGTTATTTGTTTTTCGTAATCATCATAATTCAATTTTAATTTGTCACAAGCTAATTTAATGCTAAATATAAGTAAGTTAATTACAGATTCAATTCTGTTGTTTAGATATACATTATTTTGTATTTTTACATATTCCATTGTTTGTAAATTATTTATTATATTTATAAATATACCTATATATAGATTAAAACTTATCTTTGTATTTAGCAATTGTTTAACCACATTTTCTACCTTTGCTTTTATTTCATCACTATAATCTTTATAATATGCAAAAAATAATTTACTTAAATCTTCTCCGTAAAAAACATAAATATAATTATTTTTTACCAATTTTATTGCATCATCCAAGTAAGCATAATAATCATCTTTATATAAGTATTGTACTAAAGTTATACTATTTGTATGATTTACTTTATATATTCCTCCTGCAATTTTTCTCATTAGTAAGTCGTCACAAATATATGGTAGATTTTTTTTCTTTGCTAATTCTATTAAATCAAATTGTACTTTATCAAAGCATTGATTCATTTTGGCATCAAAAAATTCATTCCTTTCAGATTCTACATTTTCTACTTTGAACTTATTCAGTACCTTGTATATTTCTTTCCAAAACTCAATTCTATCATTAATTTGAGTTTCATCTATAGCTAATTTTCGTTCTCCATCTTCTTGCTCTATTATTCCTATTGTAGTTTCTTTTTTACCCTGTTTTTTAAGTAAATTCTCATAATAATATTGAACTTTATTCTTAAGTGATGTTGTAATATATATTTTTTTACATAAATCATCTGTGAAAACTTTCAATTTATCATAAATTGCTAATATAATTATTGATGTAAGATCTATCACAAAACCATTTTCAACTTTAATATTAATGGGTTCTCCAGCATATAAGCATCTTTCCTCTTCAATTAATAATGTATTTATTATTTTAGCATAATCATCAGCAGATTTTTCACGCCCCCCAAAAAAACTTAATGGAATATTTGAGCTTTCTTGGTATATGTCTAGTTGTTTATTTTTACTCTCTTCAATTTCATTCAATTGCTCTTTTAGCTGTTTAGCAAATTCTTCAACATTATTCTCACTTGTTCTAAAAATCTTAATATTCTTATCTTTTTCAATTCCTATATTGTCAAAACATATATGAGAAAAATATGTATATTTATCTTTTATATCTTTTATTATGTATTTTTCATCTTTAAAAATAATAAATTCATCTTTTTTTCTATTTATTAATTCTATACCTAATTCGCTAGTAGTTCTTATAATTTCAGTTTTTAATACTTTTCTTCCTTCTTGATAAAAATCATTATCTTCCAAAACATAACTTTTGATTTTTTTAGTTTTGCATGATTCAAGTGTAACAACCGTATCGTTACATACATATTCTACATCACGATGAAGTGTATTCCCAGCCATAATTGTGCAAGTCCAATATTGTTTTAGGCATTCTTTATTCGACATCTTACCATTTAATAAATATAACAATTTATAAGCATTCTTAATAGCATTTTCATAATCATTATTATACTTAAATGCTTCTACTATTAACATCCTACTATATATTTTATTATCTTTATCTAATTTTTCTATAATATCTGTTTTTATTTTTGAAAAATTTTTCATTGATAATTCAATATATTTATATGCTGAATTTAATGTTCCTTCAATATTGTAGGATTTCTCATATTTACTTATAGCTTCTATTTCTTTTCCTTGTGCTTCTAATAATCTTCCATCTATATAATCTATGTCTATATCATTTTTATCAATTTTATTTCTTAATTCACCTAATTTTTGTATATCTTCATTTTCTAATGAAATTTTATTTATTAATAATTCTAGTAGTTTTGTTTCAAGTGATGGTGTCAAACTTATAGTATATAAATACTTTATCATTTCATCACTTAATCCTATTATTCTTGCCTCATCACACATTGTTGATATTACAAGTATATCTTCCTGTTTTAAATATTTAATTCCTTTTTTAAATTGCTCTTTATGTTTTTTTCCTCTTTTTTTCAAATCAAATAATAGATGCGCTGTTGCTGTATAAAATAAAGGCATATTTTTAAATTTGCTATTATTTAATTTTAGAATTTCTTTTTCATTTAGTTTTTTAATATAATTTTTTGAGATTATAAACATAAAAGCTAAAAATCCATATCCATCAAATTCTTCTCCTTTTAAATTTTTTAACAATTCTACAACTTTATCATGTTTTTTATTTAAGAAGTAACATCTTGCTAGAGAATCAAGTGCAACTAAATATTTTTTATTATAATACAAATCATATAATATAGCTTCTGCATTATCTAATTTATTTTCATTTATAAGAAAGTTAGCATATAACAGTCTTGTATCATTTGCATTTTTTATTTCATCTGGAATTTCTTCATAATACTTTATTGCTTCTTTCATATTAAATTTACACAAAATAACTAAATTATTATAATAATATTGTTTTGCTTCTTTAGTACTTTTATCTTTATAATAGAATTGTAACATTTTCAATGTTTGAAAAATCTCTTTTAATTTTTCTATATTTACTGCACCATTTTCTGTAGACTGTACTTCCACAATATCAAATCCTGCCATATGAGCACTTGCTGGATTTGTTCCATGGGCTGAATCTGGAACTATAACTTTAGTTCTTTTTAAATCTCCTCTACTTTCATGATATTTTCTAATTATCATAAGTCCTGTAAATTCTCCATGAGCACCTGCAGAAGGTTGTAAAGTTACTTCATCCATTCCTGTAATTTCACATAACATTTTTGATAAGTTGTACATTAATTCTAAAGAGCCTTGAGCAGTTTTTTCACTTTGATATGGATGTATATGAGTAAATTTACTAAAAGCTGCCATATCTTCATCTATTTTAGGATTATATTTCATTGTACAAGAACCTAGTGGATAAAATCCTGTATCTACACCAAAGTTTTTATTTGATAATAAAGTATAGTGTCTAGCTACATCTACTTCACTAAGTTCTGGTAAATCTAAGTCAGTTTTCTTTATCATATTATAATCTAACATTTCATCTATTTTAGTAAATTCTACATCTAACTTCGGAAGGGAATAAGCTTTTCTTCCTTCCTTGGAAATTTCAATTAATAAGCTATTATATTCTTTCATATTTACATTCCCTCCATAATTCCTACTAATTTATTTATTTCATCTGCACTTCTTTTTTCTGTTACACAAATCATAGTACATCCACTTAACTCTGGATAATCCTTACCTAAATCATATCCACCAAGTATTTTATTTTTTAATAATTTATCATTTAACTCTTCTACAGCTACAGGTGATTTCACGACAAATTCATTAAAGAATTTTCCTTTAAATACAGGTTCAAATTTTTCACCTTCGCTTAATTTTCTAGCAGCATAATGGGATTTTTGCATATTTTGCATTGCTACTTCTTCATAACCTTTTTTACCCATAGTTGCCATATAAATTGATGCATTTAAAGCACATAAACCTTGATTTGAACATATATTTGATGTTGCTTTTTCTCTTCTTACATGTTGTTCTCTAGTTTGAAGTGTTAAACAATAACATCTACTTCCATCTTTATCTACTGTTTGACCCACTACTCTTCCTGGCATTTTTCTTATTAATCCTGATTTTATTGCCAAAAATCCCACGTATGGTCCACCATAATTTAATTCATTTCCAAGTACTTGTGCGTCACCTACAGCCACATCTGCTCCCACTTCTCCAGGAGATTTTAATATACTTAAAGTAATTGGATTTACACTTAACACATACATAGCTTTTTTATCACGGGCAATTTCTCCTGCTTTATCTATATCTTCTATCATTCCAAAGAAGTTTGGATTTTGTAATAAAACACATGCTGTATTGTCATCCACTTCTTCTTGTAATTTATTTAAATCAGTAGTACCATTTTCTCTATCATAATCAACTTCTACAACTTGACAATCTTTAAATTGTAAATAAGTTTTCAATATCTTTCTTGTTTCTGGATGAACTGTTCTTGAAACTACTACTTTTTTACGTCTAGTTTTAGATGCTGCTAAAATACATCCTTCTACTGCTGCTGTTGCTCCATCATACATAGATGCATTTGCTATATCCATTTTTGTAATTTCTGCTATCATTGATTGAAATTCAAATATAGCTTGTAAAGTTCCTTGGCTTATTTCTGCTTGATAAGGTGTATATGCTGTGTAAAATTCACTTCTTGATGTGATATGTTTTATAATTGAAGGAACATAATGATCATAAGCCCCTGCTCCCAAGAAACAAGTTAACTCCTCTGTACTAATATTTTTATTAGCTAAATTTTTTATTGCTTCACTTACTTCTATTTCTGATTTTGATTCTTCCAAGTTTAAATTTCTTTTTAATTTTAAATTATCTGGTATATCTGAGAATAAGTCATCTATTGAATTTACTTTACATACTTTAAGCATTCTTTCTTCATCTTCATGAGTTGCCGGTATATATGCATATTGTTTATATTGTTCTTTTACTACTTCTGTTTTTTTGTATTGTTTTTTATAGAAAGGTCTTTTTACTATTACTGCACTTACAAGTTTTTTTCTAACTTTTACTCCTATTTCTGTTCCAACTTTAGCATAGTCACTATCTATAATAGCCATGCCTATAAATTTATCTAAAGTAGGTGATTTAAGTCCTGTAGTAACAAATCCTATAACTTTGTCATCTACTTCTATTTCATAGCCACCTCTTATCATTCCTTTTCCTTGCATTTCAAAAGCTACTAGTTTTCTTTGTTTTTCT
>ERZ824488.3546-NODE-3546-length-11617-cov-7.600934_pt1 | contig 11617 bp, 9 predicted proteins | sample MGYA00519936_ERZ824488 | MGnify/ENA primary metagenome ERZ824488 (study PRJEB31778, sample SAMEA3449153) | human gut metagenome | biome: human gut; feature: human-associated habitat; material: faeces | place: United Kingdom | collected 2010/2012 ... | reverse complement strand
TCCCTGCGACGATTGAGTGGCAGCAGTGCCTCCTGCACCTCCACTTTTTTGACAAACTGAGCCCGCCCTTCCGCATGGAAAGGCGGGCTTTTGGGATTTCCCTTAGATTTGTTCAAACAAGAGCCGCATCAGGTCGGTGCCGTCCATCAGCACGGGTTCGGACTCCATCTCCCGCTCGCAGAACTTGCGCAGGGGCGCGCGGCCGTCCTTTTCCAGCGCCTTTTTCACCGTGCGGCTGTCATAAATGGCATAGGGCACGGGCGCGCCGTCGTGGGTGCGGGTGGTCAGCAGGGTGGGATGGTCGCTCAACACCAGCAGGCGGAAGTCCTCGCCCCGCATGGTCAGCTCGTCCAGAATAGGGCCAACGACCCGATATTCCACATTCTGGATGGCTTCCAGCTTGCGGCCCAGATCGCCCGCGTGAGCCATTTCGTCCGGTGCTTCGATGTGCACCGCAGCAAAATCGTCCCCGTCGGCCAGCGCCTGCAGCGCGCAGGCTACTTTTCCCTCATAGTTGGTGTCCAGATCGCCGTTGGCCCCTTCCACATGGGGCGTTTTCAGTCCGGCCAGACCGGCGATGCCCCATACCAGCGGAACGGCGCTGACCACCGTGCCCCAGTGGCCGTATTTTTCCTTGAAGGAGGGCAGTTCCATGGCCGTGGCCGCGCCCCAGGGCCAGATCATGTTGGCGGGCAGCTTGCCCTCGGCCACCTGCTTCTGATTGATGGGATGATCCTTCAGCACTTCATAGCTGCGCAGCATCAGGGCCTTGATATCCTCGGCCATCTTCTGGGCGGCAGCGTCGTCGGTCTCCCGCAGCAGATGGGGCAGATGGGGCTTGACGGGCTGTTCCAGCACGTTGTGAGGCTCGGTCAGCCGCACGGCGGACAGGTCGTGCGCGTCCGTTTTCATCACGCCCACATGGCGGAAGGTATCGGTAACGGTGATCTCCAGCCCCGCGTCCTTCTGCATCGCCGCGAAGGTGGGATCGGCCAGCAGGTCGTTCATCAGGGTGACGGCCTCCTGCCCGTGGATATTGCCGCCGTTGTGGCTGTGGATGACCAGCGCGCCGCTTTCGTCCGGCGTGACGGCGCACAGATTCACCCGGAAGCTGACGCAGCCCTGAGGAACCTTCACGCCCATGCCCGCCGCTTCCAGCACGCTGCGGCCCGTGTAATACTTCCGGGGATCGTAGCCAAAAATGCTGAGAATGGCGGTATCGCTGCCTGCGGGCAGGCCGTGGGGCACCGTCAGCGCCCGGCCGCACCAGCAGCCCGCCGCCCGGTCAAAAGCGTTCAGCGCCAGCGCCTCCAGCGGCGTTTTGCCCGCCAGCTGGGGCAGATAGGTATCGGCCATGCCGTCTCCGATCACAAGCACATATTTCATCAGGTTTCCCTTCCTTTCTTCTTCCGTTCCAAACAGACCTACTGCGCCACCCGGATAATATCGTCCCGCAGGCGGTAGATGGTCGCGCCGTATTTTTTGCGGCAGAAAGCGTCCACGAACCAGTCGATCTTCTTCACCGCATCGAACTGCAAATAGCCGTAGCGGATGCCGTTGCGCTTTTCGCCCTTCATGTTGCTGTCGCACCAGCGGACGGTGTCCGTGTCCGGGTCGTAGTCCGCAATGAAGATCATGCTGTGCGCGCCCACGCCGTAGTAATAGTTGGCGGCCATCTGGAAATAGTCGCCCTTCTGCACCTGCTGAAGGAACGCCCGCGCCTTCTGCCGGTTTTCCTCCGCGCTCAGGGACGTATCGTAGCGGAAGGAGGCCGCCGCGTAGAAGGGATTGCCCTCGCTGGCGGGCACATCCTTCCATTCCACGCCGTACACGTAGTCGGTGCATTCCTCCCGGGGCTTATTATCCGGGATTTTCAGGGGCACGTTGGGAAATTCCGCCATACGGAACGTCCCCGCGTTGGCCCGGAAAAGATAGACGGTGTAGTTTTTGCACACATAATTGCTGCTGGCATACTGGGCCTCATGCGCCTTGCCGCCCGCCTGTTCGTATTCCTTCTGGGCCATGGCGATAATCCCGTCGATAAAGGCCTCCCGGGCGGCGGGATCGCCCCCGGCGGACGCGTTGCCCACGGGCGGCTGGGTCTCGGCAGGCTCCGCGGTTTCGGCCGCTTCGGGAATCTGGGCCTCCTCCGTATCCAGAATGGTCAGGGTCACTTCCTCGTCCGCCAGAGCGGGGAGCAGCGCGCCCCAGATCAGCAGGGCGGAAAACACAAGGCACAGGAACGCTTTCTTTCGCATTCGCAAATCCTCCTTCATTCAGCGGTCAGTCCAGTCCCAGCTTGGGGTAGACCTCGTCCACGTCCAGCGTGGCAAAATAGTCCCTGGGGGTCTCGGCCCGGCGGATCAGCTGGAACGAGCCGTCCTCCCGGCGCAGCACTTCCTTGCAGCGAAGCTTGCCGTTGTAGTTGTAGCCCATGCTCAGGCCGTGAGCGCCAGTATCGTGGATCACCAGCACGTCGCCTACCTCCGCCTTGGGCAGCAGCCGGTTGACGGCAAACTTGTCGTTATTTTCGCAAAGACTGCCGGTCACGTCCACCAGCTGGTCGTGGGGCAGGTCTTCCCGGTCGGGGATGGTAATATGGTGATATGCGCCATACATGGCGGGGCGCATCAGGTCGCAGGCCGAAGCGTCCAGCCCCAGATAGTGCCGGTAAATGTTCTTTTCATGAATGATGTGGGTCACCAGCCAGCCGTTGGGGCCGGTCATATAGCGGCCCAGTTCGGTCTTGATGGCTATGCCCCGAATGCCCCGGCGGGTAAAGGCCTCGTCATATTCCCGGGCCACGCCCGCGCCAATGGCCTCGATATCCGCCTCCGGCGCGTCGGGCAGATAGGGAATGCCGATGCCGCCGGACAAGTTGATGAAGCTCAGGGGCAGGCCGGTCTCCTCCATCAGTTCCACGCCCGTCTCAAACAGCAGCCGTGCCAGCGCCGGGTAATAGGCCGGGTCGGTGGTATTGCTGCACAGGAAGGAATGCAGGCCGAAGCGCTTGGCACCGCCCGCTTTCAGCTCCCGCAGGGCCTGAGAGAGCTGCGCCCGGGTCATGCCGTACTTGGCTTCCTTGGGCTCACCCATGATCTCGCCCGCCACGGTGAACGCGTCGCCCGGATTATAGCGCAGGCAGACTTCTTCGGGAATGCCGCCGTTATCCCGCAGGGTGGCCACGTGGGTCGCGTCATCCAGATTGATATAGGCGTTCAATTCCCGGGCCAGCCGGAACTCCTCCGGCGGCACATCATTGGCGGAGAACATAATGTCCCGCCCCTGAAAGCCGCAGGCGCGCACCAGCATCAGCTCGGTCATGCTGGCGCAGTCCACACCGCAGCCCTCATCCTTCAAAATGCGCAGAATCGCGGGGGTGGGCAGCGCCTTGACGGCGAAATACTCCCGAAACTCCGGCACGCCCGAAAAGGCGGCTTTCAGGCGGCGGGCGGTGCGGCGGATGGCCGCCTCGTCATAGAGGTGAAAGGGGGTCTGGTACTGCTGCGCCGCAGCCAGAAACACCTGACCGGGCAGGGAAAAATTGGGCATAGGCAGCATCCTTTCTTTAGCAAAATCCCCGCCGGGGACGCATCCGGCAGGTCGATGTCATTGTAGCATAGTTCACCGGGAAATAACAGCTGCGAAATCCTGCCAAACAGAAAAAAATCAACCGGCCGAAACGGAAAAACATCCCCTTGCCCTTCTTCCGTTTTTGCACTATAATTTTTAAGTCCCGACAGAATAACGAGGGGGTAAAGCAGACATGGCGGAAAAACCGCAGTGCGTAGTCATTTTGGACTTTGGCGGACAGTATACCCAGCTGATCGCCAGGCGAGTAAGAGAACTGAACGTATATTCCCTGGTGCTGCCCTACACGGCGACGGCGGAGGAAGTACGGGCGTTGGAACCGCAGGGCGTGATCTTCTCCGGTGGCCCGGCCAGCGTATTGGATCCGGATTCTCCCCGGGTAGATGAAGAAATTTTTCGGATGGGTGTGCCGGTCCTGGGTATTTGCTACGGAATGCAGCTGATGGCCCATCTGCACGGCGCGCCCATTGAACGCGGCGCGCAGCGGGAATACGGCCGCACCGTCATGCAGGTAGACGATGTGCACGATCCCCTTTCCAACGGCATGAGCGCTTCCAGCCATTGCTGGATGAGCCACACCTATCAGGTGAAGCAGCCGCCGGAAGGCTTCCGGGTGCTGGCTCACACCGCGTCCTGCCCGGTGGCGGCCATGGGCGACGATCAGCGCCGGATGTACGGCGTGCAGTTCCACCCCGAAGTGACCCACACCGACGAGGGCACCCGCCTTCTGGAAAACTTCCTGATGGATATCTGCGGTTGCCGCGGCGACTGGAGCATGGAAGCCTACATTGACATCGCCGTGCGCCAGATCCGTGAGCAGGTGGGCGACGGCACCGTTCTTCTGGGCCTTTCCGGCGGCGTGGACAGCGCCGTGGCCGCCGCGCTTCTCTACCGCGCCATCGGCAGCCGTCTGACCTGCGTATACGTAGACCACGGCTTCATGCGCGCCGGCGAGAGCGATCAGGTGGTGGATATTTTCACCAAGACCTTCCCGGTGGAGCTGGTTCACGCGGACGCGTCCGAGCGCTTCTTCGCCGACCTGAAGGGCGTGACCGATCCGGAACAGAAGCGCAAGATCATCGGCCGCGACTTTGTGGAGGTCTTCAAGGAAGAAGCCAGGAAGCTGGGCAAGCGCGACCATTTTGCCCAGGGCACCATTTATCCCGACGTGATCGAAAGCGGTCAGGTAAAGGGCAGCGCGGTCATCAAGAGCCACCACAACGTGGGCGGCCTGCCCAAGGAGCTGGGCTTTGAAAGCCTGGTGGAGCCCCTGCGCATGCTCTTCAAGGACGAAGTCCGCCGTCTGGGCGTGGCGCTGGGTCTGCCCGAAAGCCTGGTCTACCGTCAGCCCTTCCCCGGCCCCGGTCTGGCCATCCGCGTTATCGGCGAGTTGACCCCCGAAAAAGTCCGCATCGTCCGGGAAAGCGACCTGATCCTGCGTCAGGAGATCGCCAAGGCCGGCTGGGACAGCAAAATTTCCCAGTACTTCACCGTCCTGACCAACGCCCGCAGCGTGGGCGTCATGGGCGACGAGCGCACCTATGCCTACGCCGTAGTCATCCGCGCCGTCACCACCGACGACTTCATGACCGCCGACGTGGCCCAGTTGCCCTACGACCTGCTCGGCAAAATCGCCACCCGCATCGTCGGCGAGGTCAACGGCTGCAACCGCGTCCTGTACGATATCACCACCAAGCCCCCGGCCAGTATTGAGTGGGAATGAGATAAAAACCGTCGAAATCCAGACGCACAATACCGCGCTCAAAAAGCGGTTGACACAGTATACAGCAAAACATCCCGATCTGTGCAGGCAGACCGACGATGATGAACAGGGCGGGCTGACCTTCGAGATCGACCGCAAACGCTTTGCTGTCCGTCTGACCGCGCCGTATTCGGATACGCGCCGACAGGCAGCAAGTGAGCTTGCCAAGAGAAACGGACTGAAAGGACGAGTGTAAGCCCATATCAGTCACAGCCGTCCGCAGGAGCATCCAAGTTCCTGTGGACGGCTTTTTCTTTGCAGAGAGTATCTCACGTTCTGATGAGATTATCTTGCGAACATCGTCGTTTTGTGCTATAATGCAATCAGTCTAAATTTGGAACGGAGAATTGCAATGCCTATTTCCTACGATAAGCTCTGGAAACTGCTGATCGATAAGAAAATGAACCGGACAGATTTGAAAGATGCATCCGGTATCAGCTTCAATGTGCTTGCCAAGATGGGAAAAAACGAATTTGTCTCTATGGAAAGCCTGCATAAGATTTGCTTGACGCTCAAATGTGATGTAGGAGACATCATGGAGTTCATTGATGAAGGAGATACAGAACAGTCATGATTTCAATCGAACTACGCAGGAGTGAAAAGAAAATGCAGCAACCGTTGACTTGTGTTGAAATATGCGCTGGCGCTGGTGGACAGGCTTTGGGGCTTGCAATGGCGGGTTTTATCCATGTTGCGCTTGTCGAGTATGAAGAAGATTATTGCAAGGTATTAAAGCAGAATCGCCCGGAGTGGAACGTCATTTGCGCAGATGTTCACGATTTTGACGGACGCCCATACCACGGCGTCGATCTGCTGGCTGGCGGCGTTCCTTGCCCGCCTTTCTCCGTTGCAGGAAAGCAGCTCGGTCAGGAAGACGAAAGGGACCTTTTCCCGGAGGCCATTCGGCTTATCAAAGAAATTCAACCGCGTGCTGTCATGCTTGAAAATGTCCGTGGCTTTCTTGATCCGGGCTTTGATGAATACCGCGACCACATTTTTACGTCGATTCAAAAGCTCGGCTATGTAACCCATATCAAGCTCTTGAACGCCTCTGATTATGGTGTTCCGCAGCTACGTCCCAGAGTGGTTATCATCGGCATTCGGAAGGATCAGATTGGAGCATTTGCCTATCCTGATGAACAACCAGACAGCGCCCCCACTGTTGGTGATACGCTCCGTGATTTGATGGCACAGAACGGATGGGAAGGTGCGAAGCAGTGGGCATCTAATGCAAACCGGATCGCTCCGACCCTTGTAGGCGGCTCCAAGAAGCACGGTGGTCCTGACCTTGGTCCCACACGTGCCCGTAATGCATGGGCAGAGTTGGGCGTAGATGGTCGAGGAATTGCAAACGAAGCACCCGCCCCCGGATTTGAGGGTATGCCCCGCTTGACAAGCCGAATGATGGCACGGATTCAAGGTTTCCCCGACACGTGGACGTTTGGAAACCGGAAAACCGTAGCCTGTAGGATGATTGGAAATGCATTCCCGCCCCCGGTTGCCCGGGCAGTTGGAGAAAAAATAAAGGAGTGTTTGGAGCATGGATGCATTGATAGCAAACGCGAGATTCCACTTTCACAAGCAGTTGTTTGAAACCAACACACTGACGTTGACCACGGCAGGTGTCGCATCCAATGCAGACACCAGCAGCCGCGGCTCAAAGGCGATTGCGCGGAGGATCGTTGACATTCTTGTAGAGGAACAGCATCATGCTGTCTCCACGGTTGACAAAATTTCCGGGCAGACTCTCGGAAAGCAATTTGAAACGCTGACAATGGAGTTCCTGCGTGAAACCTTTCCCTATTTGCAGAACCTCCGTCCCGGAAACTGGACAATTCTTCAGCTCGGCAATAACAACAAACTGAAAACAAGCGATTTTGCGCAGTACGAGCATCTTGCTTACTTAAATGCGCTTACGACACAGAACGCACAGTTGGCTGCTGCACTCGGGAATGATTACCTCGTTGCACCTGACGTTGTTGTTTACCGCGATCTCTATGAGGACAGCGAGATCAATGCCGCTCAGCCCATTGTTGATGACGAAATCTGCAAGATGGCTGATATTCGGAAGTCTAACGGCGGCAAGCCCATTCTTCATGCGAGTGTTTCTGCAAAGTACACGATGCGCAGCGACCGCGCACAGAACAGCCGCACAGAGGCATTGAACCTGATCCGCAACCGAAAGGGACATTTGCCGCACATCGTTGTTTTGACGGCTGAGCCTATGCCGAATCGCTTGGCATCTCTTGCGCTCGGTACTGGCGATATTGACTGCGTATATCACTTTGCACTCTATGAGCTGATTCGAGCGGTTAAAGAGGCGGGCTCTGAGGATGCGGTAGAAACGCTGGAAACCTTGGTGCAGGGCAAGCGGCTGAAGGATATTTCCGATCTGCCGCTGGATTTGTCTGTGTAATGGCTGATTCTGTTTCCTCTTCCCGCCGTAGCGAGATTATGTCGCACATCAAAAGCAAAGATACCAGTATTGAACTTTTGGTGCGCCGCAAGCTGTTTTCTATGGGATACCGCTACCGTGTGAATTACAAGGCGCTGCCCGGAAAACCGGATATTGTATTCACCAGAAAGAAAATTGCTATCTTCATTCATGGATGCTATTGGCATGGGCATGATTGCGGCAGTCATTATGCGCATGCCAGTCAATCCAATACAGCATATTGGAGGCCCAAGATAGAGCGAACAAAGCAACGAGACCAGGAGCATATTCAGGCACTTGAGGCTGACGGCTGGAAAGTCATTGTGCTGTGGGAATGTGAAATAAGAGGTAATTTTGACGGTACAATTTCAACGATAGAAAACACACTAAAGAAAGGATGTCTGAGTGAATGATTTTAAAAAGTTTCCGCGTGACAGAGTTTCGTTCTGTGAAAGATAGTGGATGGATTGATGCCGAATCAATTACTGCGTTAATAGGCACAAATGAATCTGGTAAGACAAATATTCTTTTACCACTATGGAAATTAAATCCTGCTGATGAAGGAAAAATCGACTTAAAAACAGATTTGCCTAGAGACAAATACCACCTTTATCGTTCAGCTTCACCCAAACCGATCTTTATTCAAGCGAAATATATTCTTTCCGAGCAAGAAATGCATGACTTATCAACCCTCTCAGGACGAGACTGCCATGAGTTTAGCGAGATAATTGTTTCAAAGGACTTTGACAATACGCTCCATTATGAGTTCCCATTTTCTGTAGATCAAGAGCCCTCTATAGTTGAAAACGGCAAAAAAGTGTTGACTGATTGCCTCGAAACGCTTGAATCTGGAACTGATACATCAAATAGAGCTGAAACCGAGCGGAGAGATAATGCAATTCAAATTGTTCAATCTTGTTTGCACACTTTAGAAACAAACGCCACTTTTGATGGTCTAAAAGCAGTAAATGATGAGTTGGGAAAATTCCCCGTCGATGTTAAATCTTCTATAGCTTGCGTTGCTATGTCAAATGCTTTGCAGAAGTACCAAGAGATTATCTCCGAATGTGGAATGCCAAAATTAGCTCAGACAGATACTATTACTGAATACATTTGCAAACGTATGCCTAAGTATGTTTATTACTCAAACTATGGCAATTTAGACTCTCAAATATACTTGCCACAGGTTTTACAGAATATTGAGCGCACAGATTTGGGCGAAAAGGACGCTGCTAAAGCACGCACATTGAAAACTCTGTTTAAGTTTGTTCAACTCGATCCTAAAGAAATCACAGATTTAGGCACAGAGGATGCTGGCACTCTGTCACAAAATCAAATTGACCAAATTTCAGATAAAAAGAAGGAACGCGAAATTTTGCTAGCATCGGCTTCTACAGGCTTTACCAAGTCCTTTAATGAGTGGTGGAAGCAAGGCAATTATACGTTTGAATTTCAGGCAGACGGTAACTTTTTTAGAATTTGGGTCTCTGATTCTATTCGTCCTGAGAAAATTGAACTGGAATCAAGAAGTACCGGCTTGCAGTGGTTTTTTAGTTTTTATCTTGTTTTCTTGGTAGAAAGCGAGTTGCATCATCAAAATGCGATTCTTCTCTTAGATGAACCGGGTGTGACATTACATCCGTTAGCACAGAAAGATTTATTCTTATTCTTTGAAAACCTTGCTCAAAGCAATCAAATGCTATATACGACACATTCCCCGTTTATGGTTGATTCAAATCATTTAGAGCGAGTTCGGGCAGTATATATTGATACAGATGGAAAAACTGTAGTCAGTCCGGATTTGAGGGCGGCCGAGCGAGCGAAAGGGAAAAACCAGCCTCAGTCGATCTATCCAGCACACGCTGCGCTAGGTCTGTCCGTTTCAGATACATTGCTGGTTAATTGTAATCCTGTATTAGTGGAAGGCGAATCAGATCAAGTTTACCTTTCTGCTCTAAAGAATTTGCTGATCTCAAAGGGGAAGATTGCGCCACTAAAAGATCTAGTTTTCATTCCAACCGGAGGCGTTAAAGGCATAAAGGCTACTTCCGCCATTCTCTCAGGAGCAAGTGAAATCAAGCCTCCGGTGCTGCTGGATGGTGACAAACCCGGTATAAAAATGTCTGCTGAACTTAAAAGCGATTTTTATGCTGCCGAGTCAGAAAAGGTTATCTCTGTTTCAGAATTTACTACGTTACCAAATGGTGAAATAGAAGACCTTTTCCCGAAGGAAAAACTTGCTAAAATAGTTGCAAGATTATTGCCACGTCCGGAAGAAGTCGATGAAGACTTTGATGATGTTGTTAAAGACGATACTCCCATTTGCAATCAAATTGAAGCCTTCGCCCAAAACCACGGAATTTCTCTTGGCCAGGGTTGGAAGGTACGCCTCGCAACAGCGGTAAAAAAGGAAATTCTGAAAGGTACAGATAAAGTCCTTTCTGAGACAGACCCGGAGTTTTCTAAGGCAATTGAGTTATTCGGGAGATTTAACTAATTTCTAAAACAGTTTTCCCCTGCCAAGAAATGTTGTACGATGCGACTTTCCCGAAGCATCAATTCTTGCTATTGATAGCATCTCCTGATAGCTTTTTGATAGCAGAAAGTCGGATACCCCATAGGATTGGGATAATTGGTATCAAATAAAGCCAAATGGAATCAAACGGTCTATACAAAAAAGTTTAGACTGCGTTTCCACTTGGCGAGTGGGAATAATTTTTCAAATCAAAAGGCATTGCCGATTGCAAGATCGGCAATGCCTTTTAACTATTATGGAAAAGCTCACTTTTGCATCATTTGCTTCATTTCCTGCATGTATTTCGGAATTTCGAAGCTCTGCGGACAATGGCGCATGCAGGCTCCGCAGCCGATGCAGCTTGTCGGACGCTTGTCCTCGGGCAGAGCCAAAACGCTTGTCAGCCTCCAAGCTCCGCCGATCTTCGCGTCGTTATAAGCGCGCAGAAGAAGCGGAATATCCAGCCCCTTCGGGCAATTCGGGCAGCAGTAGCGGCAGCCGGTGCAGGCAACGGCGACGCCGGCGTATTGCAGCATAGCAGCCTTGCGAATAGCTTCGTTTTCCGCATCCGAGAGTGGGAGCGAGGCCGAGACTGTCGCTGCATTGTCGGCAAGCTGATCCGTGTCGGACATGCCGCTTAAAATGACCTGAACCTGCGGCCGGCTCAGCACCCACCGGATAGCCCAAGACGCCTGCGAGCACTCTGCGCCAAGCTGCGCAAGCACCTCGGCGGCGTCCGCGCGCAGCCTTGCGAGCATTCCGCCGTGAACAGGCTCCATGACCATGACGGGGATATTGGCCTGCTCCAAAATGTCGTAAAGCTCCTTTGCGCCGGTGCAGTACCAGTCGTAATAGTTAAGCTGCATCTGGACGAAATCCCACGGATAGGCGTCGATGAGCTTGCGCAGCGCCTGCGGACTTCCGTGGAAGGAAAAGCCGAAATAGCGGATCTTTCCCTCCTTTTTGAGCGAGTCAAAATACTCGATTGCGCCGCTTGCGAGGATATCATCGACAAAGGAATCCTGAATGCCGTGGAGCAGATAGAAGTCGATGCGATCCATTTTCAGCCGTCGGAGCTGCTCTGCAAACTGCTTGCGATAGTCCGGCTCGGCCTGGAAATTGAACTTATCGGCAACATAAAAGCTGTCGCGCGGATATTTGGCCAGCGCGGCACCGAGGAACTCTTCGGATCTTCCGCCGTGATAGATGTAGGCGGTGTCGTAGTAGTTTATGCCGCTTTTCATGGCAGAGTCTATGATTGCCTGCGCCTTTTCGTAATCAATATCGGAGCTGCTGCCGCAGGTGGGCAGACGCA
>ERZ824488.3545-NODE-3545-length-11622-cov-3.764157_pt1 | contig 11622 bp, 12 predicted proteins | sample MGYA00519936_ERZ824488 | MGnify/ENA primary metagenome ERZ824488 (study PRJEB31778, sample SAMEA3449153) | human gut metagenome | biome: human gut; feature: human-associated habitat; material: faeces | place: United Kingdom | collected 2010/2012 ... | reverse complement strand
GCATCATCTGCCAGAACCGCAAACCGCAGATCATCCGCCGACAGTGCTGAGAGGATCCCCAGTCCTGCCTTCGGTCCGATACCGTTAACACCTAACAGTAATTTAAACACTCTCAGATCGTCTCTTGTCGCAAAGCCATATAACTGCATGGCATCTTCTTTTACATTCAGATATGTATATATTTTTACTTCCTGACCAATGGGAATCGCGCCAGAAAAAACGGAACCGGGTACGAAGATTCGATAGCCGATTCCGTGATTATCTACAATAATACACTGGTCGTCCGCTTCCTCCAGTATGCCTTTCACGTATCCTATCATAATAAACTCCTTTTTTCGGGAACTGCCCCAAACAACAGTTCCCTTAGTCTACGTTCTATCATACCACAAGGTGGCCGACCTTTCAAATTATAATTTACGGATACCTACGGATTGCTCCGCAGCGTTGCTGCTCTCACAATCCCCCAACCATTTGAAATCCGCTGATTTACTTCGTAAATTGCTACTTTCTCATGTTTGGCGGGTTCCCAGGCAAAAAGCTTTCTCGTGCAAGCACGAAAGACTTTTCACTTTGGAACCCTGGTATCAGATGATACAATGTCTCGGACAATTCTCTTTGCAAAGTCCGCAATTGGTACACTTATCGTAATCGATATGTGCCACATTATCTGTCACCGTAATAGCCTGTACCGGACAGTTCTTTTCACATTTTTTACAGCCGATACAGCCTTTGTCACAGGCATTCATAGTAGCCTTACCTTTATCCTGAGAGCTGCAGCTTACTTTTACTGTCTGCTCGTAAGGAACCAGCTCGATCAGATGATGCGGACAGACAGCCACACACTGACCGCAGGCTTTACATTTTTCTTTATCCACATGGGCGATGCCGTTGATGAAACGGATCGCGTCAAAATTACACGCCTTTACACAGGTACCGTAGCCGAGACATCCATGATGACATTTTTTCTCACCGCCGCCCGGGATAAATGCCATAACCGAACAATCTTCCACACCATCATATACATAATTATTTCTGGAGCTCTCACAGTCGCCCGCACATTTTACAAAGGCTGTCATGCGGCGTCCTTCTTTTATCTCTTCTCCCATGATAGCTGCAATGGCTTTTGCCACTTCGTTGCCGCCTACCGGACAGCCCTTTACCGGTGCTTTTCCGGCTGCGATTGCAGCTGCCAGTCCGTCGCATCCCGGATATCCACAGCCACCGCAGTTATTGCCCGGAAGCTGTTCTCTGACGGCGATCTCTTTTTCATTAACTTCCACTGCAAATTTCTTTCCGGCTACCCCAAGGAGCAGTCCGATCACCAGTCCTGTGCCGCCTACCAAAGCCGCAGCAATAAGTATTCCTGTAATCATAAAACTCCCTCCTTAAATCATTCCGGAAAATCCGAAGAACGCAATGGACATTAAACCTGCGGTCAGAAGTACGATCGGCATTCCCCGGAAAGGTTTCGGTATATCGTTATATTCGATCTTCTCACGAAGTCCTGCCATCAGCACGATGGAGATGGTAAATCCGACTGCGGTAGCAAAACCATTGACCGTGCCTTCCAGGATTCCGTAATTATTCTGTACATTTAACAGTGCAACACCAAGTACTGCACAGTTGGTGGTGATTAGAGGAAGATACACACCCAGACTCTTGTACAGTGCCGGCATCGTCTTTTTCAGAAACATCTCAACCAACTGTACAAGAGCGGCGATCACCAGAATAAATACGATGGTCTGCATATATTCCATTCCTGTAGTCACCAGCACAAATTTATAAATCAGACTGGTACAGAATGAAGAAATCGTCAGCACGAAGATTACAGCCGCACCCATACCTGCTGCCGTATCCATTTTCTTCGATACACCGAGGAAGGGACACAGGCCAAGGAACTGGCTCAGGACTACGTTATTCACCAATGCCGAACCGACGGCAATCATTAACAATTCTCTCATGACTGAGTTCCTCCTTTCTCAGCGTTCTTCTTACTTGCACACATATGATTGGTGCAGCCCGCACAGAGGCTCTCGTCGCATGCCTTCGGAGCTGCGGCAGGATCTTTTTTCATCTTCACACGGTTCTGAAGTGCCACCAGCATCGCAAGGACAAAGAAAGCTCCCGGTGCCAGAATAAAGATGGTAGCTCCACCGTTGAAAACAGTCATACCAAAGATCTTACCGGAACCGATCAGCTCACGGACGATACCGATGCTGGTAAGCCCAACGGTAAATCCAAGTCCCATGCCGATTCCGTCAAACAGAGAACTAACTGGCCCATTCTTGGATGCATAAGCCTCTGCACGTCCCAAGATGATACAGTTAACTACGATCAGCGGAATATAGATTCCCAGAGAATCGTAAAGGCTCGGAATAAATCCCTGTAATAAGAACTGTACGATGGTTACAAAGGATGCAACGACTACGATATAAGCCGGCATACGCACACTGTCCGGAATCATTTTCCGGAGCATCGAGATCATCAGGTTTGACAGGGCAAGAATCACCATTGTCGTCATACCCATACCAAAACCATTTTTTGCAGATGTGGTAACTGCCAGTGTAGGACACATACCAAGCATCAGCACAAAGGTGGGATTCTCCTTGATGATACCATTATACAAACGTTCCAGAGGTGAATTTGCTTTCATCACTGATCTCCCCCTTCCATCACACGAAATGCACAAAGACCGGCATTGACACCGTTGGTCATGGCATTGGTCGTAACTGTGGCACCACTGATGGCATTGATCTCGTCATCCTGTGTTGCCCCGTTTTTTGTATACTGTAGTTTTTCTACCTGTTTTCCGACGAACTGATCTTTGAAAGCAGGAGTATCTGCATTCATACCAAGCCCGGCGGTCTCTCCGATGGACAGGATCGATATTCCGTTCAGGGTACCGTCATTTTGTACCCCCATGGAAAACTGGATATCTCCACCATATCCTTCTGAAGTTACAACGGTAAAGGCATAGCCAAGTGTTTCTCCGCTCTGGTCTTCCGCACGCATAACTTCTTCTATGGACTGTGCTTTATACCCTTCCTGATCCAGCTGATCGCGGATCGTCTTTGTCAATGTATCGTCCATCTCTACTGCCTCAAAAGCTGCTGCATCCGTAAATACCTGTTCATAAGCCTCTGCTTTTGCCTGCGCTTCCTGTTTTGCAATCGGATCTTTTGTGATCTCATATACACCGCCAAGGGCCACACCTGCCACCAGAGTGATCAGTGTAAGGGCAAGGGCATCTTTGATAATCTTATTTTTCATGCTTCACCCCTCCTTTTCCAAATGCCGTCGGTACGGTCAGACGTTCGATAACCGGAATCAGCAGGTTGCCAAAAATGATCGCATAGGACACGCCCTCTGCGGAGGCTCCAAAGATACGGAACAGTCCGGTCAGACATCCCAGGATCACGCCGTATACCAGCTGTCCCCGTTTGGTAATCGGCGTCGTCACATAATCAGTAGCCATGAACCATGCTCCAAGCATCAGTCCACCGCCCAGAAGCTGTTCTAACAGATAATAGCCGTCTGCTCCATGTCCGCCGAACAAAATTACGAAAATAGCAAAACTTCCGATATATGTACACGGGATTCTCCAGTCAATAACTTTGAGAATCAATAAGAATGCTGCTCCGATCAGGATCGCCAGTGCAGAAGTCTCACCGATAGTTCCCTGTGTATTGCCAAGAAACAGGCTTAACAGATCTACTTTTTCTCCTGCTTTTACTGCTGCCAGCGGTGTGGCACCGGATACCGTATCTACCAGTTTTACCAGACCGCCATCTGCGCTGAAATTAGTCATCTGTCCGGTAAAGGATAACAGCAGGAAACATCTTGCTGCCAGCGCCGGGTTCATGATATTCTGTCCCAAACCACCAAACAGCTGTTTTACGATCAGAATAGCAAAAACGCCACCGATCACCGGGATCCACCAGGGAGCGGATGCCGGAAGGTTCAGACCCAGTAACAATCCTGTGATCACAGCACTTCCATCCCAGATCGTCAACGGTTTATGCATCAAAGTTTCATAGATTCCCTCTGTCGCCACACAGGTTGCCACTGACAGACAGACCAGCAGCAGTGCCTTCCATCCAAAGAAACACACACCTGCCACTGTTGCCGGCATCAGAGCCACGATCACCATTTTCATCAGATAATCTGTGGTCACTTTTGAACGGATATGCGGCGATGAGGATACATGTAATAACTCTCCCATATTTCACATCCCCCTCTTATTTTTTCTTTCTATTGGCCATAACCATTTTTCTCATGGAACGGATTTCCTGTACCAGCGGTCGTTTTGCCGGACAGACATAGCTGCAACAGCCACATTCGCAGCACTCCATACCATTATATTTGACAAAGGCTTCTTCTTTTCTGTGTTCTGCAAAGGTTGCAAGTTTAGTCGGAAGCAGATGCTCCGGACATTCACTGACACACCTTCCACAGTTGATGCAGGCGGTAGACCGTGAACGGCTGACCTCATCTTTTGTCAGTACCAAGAGCGCGGATGTGGTTTTGGTTACCGGTACATGATAATCAAACATGGCAAATCCCATCATCGGACCACCGGAGATCACTTTCTCTACTGTACCCTTCAGACCACCTGCCGCATCCAGAAGTTCCTGAAAATCCATGCCCACCGGTGCCCGGAAGTTAGATGGTGTATTCACACCGTCTCCAGTGACTGTTACGATCCGCTGCATCAGTGGCTTTCCTTCTGCCACTGCCTCATAGATCGACACCACGGTATCCACATTATCCACGATACATCCGGCATCTGCCGGAAGCATGGAAGAATTGATTGTCTCTCCGGTCACTGCATAGATCAGCATACGCTCTGCACCCTGTGGATATTTTGTCTTTAATGGCTGTACTTCGATATTTGCTTCGCCTTCTACCAGCTCCTGCAGTTTTGCGATGCCCTCCGGTTTGTTGTCCTCAATACAGATATATCCTTTTGCACCATCAAAAAGCTGCAGCATCACTTTCAGTCCGCCGACCAGTTTTTCCGGCTGTTCCAGCATGATCCGGTAGTCGGAAGTCAGATATGGCTCACATTCTGCACCATTGACCAGAATGTATTTGATCTTTTCCGGTTCTTTCGGTGAAAGTTTTACATGAGTAGGGAATCCTGCACCACCCATACCTACGATACCCGCTTTCTGAATCTTCCCACGGATCTCGTCTTTGGATAATTGTGTGATATCTTTTGTTTCTTCAAACGCTACTGATTCGTACACTTCATCGTTTTCCACTATAATCGCATCACAATAGCCTCCGGTTGCTGTCAAACGTTTTTCAATTCCCTTTACCACGCCGGATACCGATGCATAAACCGGAGCGGATACAAAGCCCCCTGCCTCTGCGATCATCTGTCCCACCAGAACCCGATCACCTTTTTTTACAATCGGTTTTGCAGGTGCCCCGATATGTTGGGATACAAGATAGGCCAGTTCTTTTCCCGGACGGATATCCTGGATCACCCGGTCTCTTGACAGCTCTTTCCCGTCATACGGATGGATACCTCCTCTAAATGTTCCAGACCCCATACACTAGTCCTCCCTTTTCATTCTTGCGCATTTTGTCAGCTTTTACGCACTCTTCTTGTTCTGTTTACGGTTCTTTTTCAGAGTCAGTCTCCGACGACGTTCAAAACTGCTGACCATATTCGGATACGCCCGGAGATGTCTCCTGGAGATATGACGGATACTCTTTTTCACATCCCCATACTTCTGTACAAACTCTTCGTATTTACCCAGGATATTATCTTTCGTTTCCAGAAGTCTGCTGTCGTTTGCACTGTAGCGCTCTACCGTCTCGCGGAACAGTTTCTTACGTTCTTCGATCATATCGTTCCACTTGCCAACCGGAAGTCCCATCCGGTAAACTTCTGCTTTCGCACGGGCTTCCTCTGCCACCTCATACAGTTTGGTATCCCGCAAATTCTCCTGGAATTCGTCCCAGACAACATCCAGCTTCTTCATCTTGTTTCGCAGATCGAAAGCGGCTGCTGCAGAGAATGCAAAATCCACGGTATATCCTGCCAGCCATACATAAACCAGTACGATTCCTGTTTTTCTCGGAACCATTTCCACCAGATTTCCCACGAACGGCTGAAATATATAAAACAGAATCAATGTAAAAAATCCCCATGCTACAGAACTGCCCAGACAGATTTTTCCCTGAAAGTTAAACTTTTTATCGCTGTAATCCCACCAGTTGGTGTGAAAAATGGCTTCCATCAGTACACCTGTCACGTATTCCAGAATCGTAGCGACTGCCACCCCTGCAAAATAGAGTTCCAGGATGTTTCCTGCCACCGGACGTAAGATCACGTAGACGGTCACCGCCCCCACTCCATAGATTGTTACAAACGGTCCGGATACAAATCCCCTGTTTACCCATTTTTTGCTTTTGGCTGATACGTAACAGCTTTCCCAGATCCATCCCATAAAGCTGTATACAATAAACCAACTGAGAATATGATACAGATCAACTCCCAGAATCTCGAAACTCAATCCCTCTTCCTCCTTCTTTTTATTTATGATAAAATTATCATATCACTGTTACCATTATAGCTTATTATTTCCAAAAAAAATACTGTTTTTTTTATTTTTTTGTGTATAATATTAGATACTTGGTATGTTTTAGCCATTATTTTTGGTATATTTTGACAATTTATTAACACACTCACAGAAAGGACACTATATGCTGCTAAAAGATTACCCGGTGGTATTACCGGATTACATATTGACACTGGAAGAACTTTCTCCGGAAAACTGTCTGTTCTTTGATATTGAAACCACAGGATTATCCTGGAAGACCTCTCATCTTTATCTTCTTGGCGCGGTATTTTATGAAAATGAAACCTGGATTCACAGGCAGTGGTTCTGCCAGAAGCCCGGCGAAGAAAAAGAAGTACTTCTCGCTTTTTCCGAACTTCTCTCCACAAAAAAACTGTTGTTCCACTATAACGGAACCACCTTTGATGTTCCTTACCTGATGCATAAATACACCTTTTATCAGCTGCCTGCCCCCTGGGAGGGAACCCGACAGCTGGATCTGTATCAGCTGTTTTTCCCATTAAAAAAAATCCTGCATCTGAAGCATATGCGTCAGAAAGATCTGGAAAACGCAACCGGACTTTTCCGGGAAGACCTGTACAGTGGTGGGGAACTTATTGAAGTATATAAAAAATATCTGTTGAGTGGTGATGAGCACCTGCTTGAAATACTTTGTCTGCATAACAAAGAAGATGTGGAAGGGATGCTGAAACTTCTGCCGCTCTTTTCAATCCGTACTTTATGGACAGGAAATTGTCAGGAATTTATCACATGCACTCATACAGCGGAAGGAAATTTGCTCCTTTCTGTGCAGCCTGAACATCCATTTCCTGTCAGCTTTGAAAAGAAACTACCCCACGTTGTGCTTCGCATAACTCCCCAAAAGCTTCTCTTAGAGATTCGTCCGGAGGCAGGATGTAAAAAATTCTTTTATTCCAATTATAAAGATTACTATTATCTTCCAATAGAAGACGAGGCGATTCATAAGAGTGTGGGAGCTTATGTTGACAAAGATCACCGCGAGAAAGCAACGCCGGACAACTGCTGTAAAAAAGTAAACGGATGCTTTTATCCCCAGTACGAAGAACTTTTCACTCCGGCTTTCCGGGATGAGCGTAAGGAAAAAAACAGCTGGTTTCTTTTGCCGGAAGATTTTGATGAAGATCAGGAACAACTTCTAAAATACTTAAACCATCTGCTTTCTCATGTGCTACAATAAACATTTTTGAATGTTTGATTATAATATAGAAAAAATCCGCGATTGTCACACACGCAATCACGGATTTCGTTTTGTCATATGCATAAAACCACCCGACATACTGTTTTGCATATCGGGTGGCTTATCTTTTGCTTACATAAATTTATGATCTGTCAGATCTCTTTGTTCAGCTACAAATTACTCTTCCTCTGCTGCTTCTTCAGCTGCAGGCTCCAGAGCTTTCATGCTCAGGCTGATTTTTTTCTCTTCGCCGTTGAAATCAACAACTTTTGCTGTGATTACCTGACCTACACTCAGAACATCTGAAGGTTTTTCCACATGTTCTCTGGAGATCTGGGATACATGCAGAAGAGCATCTACGCCTGGTTCCAGTTCAACGAATGCGCCGAAGTCTGTCATACGTGCGATTGTTCCTTCTACTACGTTTCCTACAGCATATTTTTCATCTGCATTCAGCCACGGGTTCTGATCTTCGAACTTCAGGCTCAGTGCGATCTTATCTCCGTTGATATCTTTGATCAGAACTTTAATCGGCTCGCCGACTTTGAAGATCTTCTTCGGGTTTTCTACTCTTCCCCAGGACATCTCGGAGATATGCAGCAGACCATCTGCTCCGCCCAGATCGATGAATGCACCGAAATCTGTAACGTTCTTAACAGTTCCTTCAACTGTATCGCCAACATGGATTTTCTCCATTAATTCTTTCTGTTTCTCTGCTTTCTCAGCAAGAAGAAGCTGCTTACGGTTACCGATGATGCGGCGTCTTCTCGGGTTGAATTCTGTGATAACGAATTCGATCTCCTGATCTGCATATTTGGAAAGGTCTTTCTCGTATGTGTCGGAAACGAGACTTGCAGGAATGAATACTCTTGCTTCGTCTACGTTTACACAAAGTCCGCCGTCAAGTACCTGAGTTACAGGAGCTTTTAATACTTCCTGATTCTCAAATGCTTCTTCAAGACGTTTGTTGCCTTTCTCTGCTGCCAGTCTCTTGTAAGTAAGAGTAACCTGACCTTCTCCATCGTTTACTTTGAGAACTTTTGCTTCCATTGTGTCTCCAACGTGAACAGCATCTGTGAGTACAAGGCTTGCATCGTTAGAGTATTCGTTCTTTGTGATAATACCGTCTGCTTTATAACCGATATTCAGGATGATCTCATCATCTTTGACATCAATGACTGTACCCTGTACGATCTCTCCATTTCTGATTGTTTTTACGGAATCTTCCAGCATCTGTTCAAAACTTAACTCTGACATGTTCTTGAACCTCCTCAATAATTTTCTTTGGGGTGGAAGCCCCTGCTGTAATACCTACACAACTACTGCATTGGAACATTTCAGAATCCAAGTCTACAGGTGTTTGTATATAGTAAGTATTTCCACATTCCTTTTTACATATTTCAAACAGCTTTTGAGTATTGGAACTATGTCGGCCACCTACGACCAGCATAGTGTCTACCTCTCCGGCTATCGCTTTAGCTTCTTTCTGCCGTTCTTCGGTAGCATTACAAATAGTGTTTAAAATATTTAAAATATTTAAAACATTATTATCATAACTCTTTTTGCGGAGAATTTCAACTAATTCTTGAAATTTGTTGTAATTAAATGTCGTCTGTGACACTACACACACTTCTTTTTCCGGAGAAACGGTGAATCTTTCAGCATCTTCGGCGTTTCTTATTACGGTGTACGGTCCCTGGCACCATCCGCAGATTCCCTGGACTTCCGGATGATCCGGATCACCAATGATCACAATATGGGCACCTCTGGCACTTTCTCTCTCAACGATCTTGTGGATCTTCAGCACAAAAGGACAGGTGACATCCACATACCCGAGGCCATATTTTTTAATCTTGTCATAGACTTTACGGCCGACTCCGTGGGAACGTATCACAACGGTGCCATCTTTTAAAGTGGCAAGATCCTCCTCGCTGATCACAGCCACGCCTTTTTTTTCCAGATCTGAGACGACTTCCTCATTATGGATGATCGGGCCCAGTGTGTAGATCGGTGCAGCATCGGAACCGATCAGGTCATAAACACGGTCTACTGCTCTCTGTACGCCAAAACAGAATCCGGCAGTTTCTGCAACTTTTACCTTCATCCATTCACCTTTTTCCTGTATACAGAAAGGATACTCTCAACCACTTCCTCAATCCCCATCTCTGAAGAATCAACAAGAACTGCATCCTCTGCCTGTTTAAGCGGGGAAACGGCGCGGCTCATATCTCTCTCATCTCTGTCAATGATATCTTTCAGGATTTCATCCATATCGCAGGCTTCACCCTTCTCTGTAAGTTCCAGATATCTTCTGTTTGCGCGGGTTTTGGCACTTGCAGTCAAAAAGATTTTTACTTCTGCATTGGGAAGAATAGTGGTTCCGATATCTCTTCCGTCCATAACTACATTGTTCTCGGCCGCAAGGTTGCGCTGCAGTTTCAGAAGATGCGCGCGCACTTCCGGATTGGCAGAACTTACCGATGCCATATTTCCAACCTCTTCCTTACGGAGAAATGCCGTTACATTCTTTCCATTAAGAATCACCTGCTGTTCTCCATTCTCGTAACGGATAGAAATATCTGCATCATGACATGCTTTGGAGATATTTTCATCACCGCTGATTCCTTTTTCCAGAAGATAAAATGCCATGGCCCGGTACATTGCTCCTGTATCTACATAGATAAAGGACAGCTCCTTTGCCACTTTTTTTGCAATTGTGCTTTTTCCTGCACCTGCCGGTCCGTCAATTGCAATATTAATACCCATAATCGTTGCTCCTTCCTCTTTTCTGTTATTCTATCGCCTGAGCTGCCGCATACGCTGTAGACCATGCGATCTGAAGATTATAGCCACCGGTCACTGCATCCAGATCCAGTACTTCACCTGTAAAATACAGATTTTTTATTTTTTTGGATTCCATTGTGGATGGCTGTATCTCTTTTACTGACACACCGCCTCTTGTGATGATCGCTTCCTTAAACTCTCCCATTCCCGTGATCGTAAACGGAAAAGCCTTGATCAGACGGCCAAAAGCCTGACGCTCTTCCCTGGAGATCTCATGTACCGGTTTTTCCCCGGGGATACCGCCAATTTCGATCATGATCGGAGTCAGAGAAGACGGAAAAAGAACACCGATCACATTTTTAAACTGCTTGTTATGATTTGCATCAAATTCACGCAGGATCCGGGCGTCAAACTGTTCTGCATCCGCCCGGAACGTGAGCTGCACCGTATTGCGCCGGCGGTTGCGCATCATCCCTTCGCCCTCGTTGGGCTGCTCAATTTCATACTTGTGGCCGTTGGCCAATTTGATAAGGCTCATGCCGTTTGCTCCTCTCTGATAGGTATTATTAAGGGTTGCTTCGCGTTGAATCGGATGGCGCGGCGAAGCGTCGCAAGCTCATTATGCACATAGGTATTCCCGGTCACATCTATGGACTTATGGCCGAGGATTTTTGCGATGGAATGGATATCCACACCGTGCCGCCGCAACCATGTGCCATAGGTATGCCTGAGTTGGTGCGACGTTAGTGGCGGGATGGATGGATAAGCCCTGTTGAAGCGTTCCATTTCTCGCTTCAGCCGTGCGCTCCATTTCTCTGGATTCAGGGCGGCCCCATGCTCATGTACCAGGTATGGGCCGGGGCCATACATTTCCAGGCAGCGTTTATATGCCTGTATCGCCACATTCGACAGTGGATTTGTGCGAAAGCTGTCATTCTTCGGTGCTCGTTCAACGATCACCCCTCCTTTCTGCCGCTGAAGCTGGCGGGATATGTCATAGGCCCGTAGCCGTAGGTCGAAGTCACCGGAACGCCAGCCAGCCATTTC
>ERZ824488.3541-NODE-3541-length-11636-cov-2.683274_pt1 | contig 11636 bp, 8 predicted proteins | sample MGYA00519936_ERZ824488 | MGnify/ENA primary metagenome ERZ824488 (study PRJEB31778, sample SAMEA3449153) | human gut metagenome | biome: human gut; feature: human-associated habitat; material: faeces | place: United Kingdom | collected 2010/2012 ... | reverse complement strand
ATTCACTTACTCCAAATGCAGACCTTTCACCATATAAAGGTTTGACTAGTGACTTACATTTAGTATCGTTAGTCGAAGAAAAATAAGAAGAAGACATTAAAGAAAGGAGGAATGTGCTCAGTTTATTAGTTATATACATTATATAACTGGATGGATGGGTGCATTCCCTCTTTTTATAAACAAGGAGATATAAATGATAAAATATATAATAAAACCTGCAAAATTTTTTCAAAATATAAAACAACCATTAACAGAACCACGGCAAATAAAATCACTCTTCGATATAATACTTCTTTATCCTTATATTGTCTTGGAACTCTAAACATTTGATCACCCACTTATATATGTTTTATTTTACTCTATTAACTAGTCAGAAACAATAAATCATTTTTTATCTTTTTGTTTACTCATGCAAATAAACAGTGTTAGAATTAAGGGTATAAATAAAGGAGAACGCTGATGAAAATAGTTGATGAATATTTTGGATGTGATGTCTTTAGTACAAGTGCAATGCAAAAATACCTGCCTCATGCTGTATACAAACAAATGATCGGTGTCATTGAAAAAGGGCAGGAACTTCCTCGTGAAATTGCCGATATTGTTGCCAACGCAATGAAAGATTGGGCAATGGATAAAGGTGCTACGCATTATACTCATTGGTTCCAACCTATGACTGGAATCACAGCTGAAAAACATGATGCTTTTATTACACCTACCGGACCTAATTCGGTTATTAGTGATTTTAGAGGTAAAGAATTGATCAAAGGTGAGCCAGATGCTTCAAGCTTTCCAAGTGGTGGTTTACGCGCAACATTTGAAGCTCGTGGTTATACAGCTTGGGATCCAACAAGTTTTGCCTTTGTCAAAGACAAGACATTATATATCCCAACCCTTTTCTGTTCTTATGATGGAAGTGCCTTGGATAAGAAAACCCCATTATTGCGATCAATAGATGCTTTAAACAAAGCGGCTGTTCGCTTATATAACATTATGGGTCATAACATCAAAAACATTACAGTTACCGTTGGACCTGAACAGGAGTATTTTCTAATTGATAAAGAGATGTATAAAAAACGTTTAGATCTAATGGTTACTGGAAGAACGTTATTTGGTACAGATCCTGTCAAAGGACAAGAATTAGATGATCACTATTTTGGAAATATCGAAGAACGTGTTAAAGCCTATATGGAAGAAGTTGATGAAGAACTTTGGAAATTAGGTGTATATGCCAAAACAGAACATAAAGAAGTGGCTCCTTGCCAGTTTGAAATTGCTCCTGTTTATTCCCCAGTAAATTTGGCAAATGATCAAAACCAGATTACGATGGAAATTTTGCAAAAAGTTGCAAATCATCATGGCCTGGTTTGTCTATTACATGAAAAACCATTTGCCGGCGTTAATGGATCAGGTAAACATAACAACTGGTCATTTTCAACTGACAAAGGTGAAAACATGCTTGAACCTGGTGACTCTCCAAAAGACAATATTCGTTTTTTGATTACTCTAGTTGCCATCATTAAAGCTGTGGATGAATACCAGGATTTATTGCGAGTTAGTGTCGCAACCGCGGGAAATGATCACCGCTTAGGGGGACATGAAGCTCCACCAGCTATTATATCTATTTATCTAGGTGAAGAATTGACCGCTATTCTGGAAGCTATTGAAAAAGGCGATGAATATATCGATACAATTAATAAAAAACTTGAACTTGGTGTTTCTGCATTACCTCCAATTTCAAGAGACTCAACAGACAGAAACCGTACAAGCCCATTTGCCTTTACTGGAAACAAGTTTGAGTTCAGAATGTTAGGTAGTGCAATCAATATTTCCTGCCCTAACACGATTTTAAATACAATCGTTGCAGAGGAAATGACACAGTTTGCCGATGAACTTGAATGTTATTCTGAAGAAGAATTAAACGATGCAATCATTCGCCTGATTCGAAAAACAATCAAGGAGCATAAACGCATCATCTTCTCAGGAAACGGTTATTCTCCTGAATGGCGAAAAGAAGCCTTATCAAGAGGTTTGCTTGAGTTAAAGAATACGGCAGAAACATTGCCTCACTATACGGATCCAAAAAACCTAGCATTATTTGAAAAACACAACGTTTATACACCAAATGAACTTCATGCGCGTGAAAACATCTTATTGACTAACTACTATCAAGTTATTGAGATTGAGGCAAAAACAATGTCTTATATGTTAAGAAAACAGATCCTACCAGCTGTATTTGAATATGAGTCCAAGCTGGCAACAATTATTCAAACCAAGAAGTCTAGTGGAATTACTTCTCCAATGGAAGAAAAATTATTGTTTAATATCAATACACCATTGGAAATTGTTAATAAACATCTTGAAAAATTAGAAGAATTGATTCAAAAATCCCATTCTGGTGCTAGAGAAGCCGCTAATTTTGCTGCAAATGAACTTTTACCTTTGATGGATGCCATTCGTGCTTTAACAGATACCATCGAAAACAATGTATCAAAAAACGACTGGCCTATTCCTGATTATAACGATATGTTATTTGGTTCAATCTTATAAATACAAAAGGACACAACAATGTGTCCTTTTAAATTGCCTTTAAAATCATTAATGAATAAGCCGGCATTTCTAGCACATGATCAACTGAAAGACGATTCTCATCAATCAAATCTACATATTCACCATTCAGATTCAAATTAAAAGCAACTGGCTCATTGGAAATATTTATGGCAATATATAAAGTTTCCTCTTCGCTATTTCGCTTGAATATACAATATGTGTTATTCAAGACAATCTGTTCGAAATTTGCTGTATGAAGTGCACTATGTGCATGTTTGATTTCAATCAATCGTTTGATTCTCTTTGTTAATTCATTGTTTTCAAAATGCGTAATATGCGGTCTTAATTCTGTATCGTTCCAATTCTTTTGTCCCTTGATTCCCCATTCACTTCCATAATAGATACAAGGAATTCCTGGCATGGTCATCAATAAACCATAAATCAATGGTAAATGGTTTTCATTTTGTAGCTGAGTCGCAATTCTTGGTACATCATGATTATCAACAAAGCACACTAGATGTTTTCCACGATACAAACACCAGTTATCTTTTCCAAATTGGCGATGCAAAGAATGCATGATTTCAAAAAGATTATAAGAATTCAGACTAGAATATAACCCTTTATAACATTCATAATTCGTACAGCTATCTAACATTTGATCATTTACCCACATATTATAATCGCCATGCAGCGTTTCACCCATTAAAAACAAATCATGGTGCCTAGAATGTAATGTTTTTAAAAAGTTTTGATCAAGACAATAAGCTACATCCAAACGCAATCCATCAATCTCAAATTCATCTTTCCAGAACTGCACAACATTCATGATATATTCTACGACTTCTGGATTTTGCAGATTTAGTTTTACAAGATTTTGATTTCCTTCCCAATCTTGATAACTTAAATGATCATCATAAGCGCTATTGCCATAAAAACTAATGTAAAACCAGTCTTTATAATGAGAATTTTCACGATTTTTTAAGACATCTTCAAAGGCAAAGAATCCTCTTCCTACATGGTTAAATACAGCATCTAAAATAATGCGGATCCCATTCTTATGTAAAAGTGAACTCACGTATTTAAAATCTTTATTATCCCCTAAACGATTATCAATCGTATAATAATCAATCGTATCATATCCATGAGAATGTGATTGAAAAATTGGATTGAACAATACAGCATCAATATTTAAGTCTTTTAATTGATTTATCCATAAATCAATATCTTTAAAACGATGCTCTAAAACATTATCATTTTCAAAAGGACAACCAAAAGCACCTAGCGTATATATTTGATACAGCACACTATTATCTGTCCACATTAAAATCACCTCGAACATAAGTGTACCATATTTGTAAGGGTTTTCAAAATAGTTTACTTGATAATATCCCCAACCTGAATATCTAATAATTGAATTATCTTCATTGGCTCTAATTTGATTTGTAAACCAATCTTTCCACCACTAAAGTAAATAAAGTCTTTGTTTAATACTGATTCATTGATATGCGTCCTAAACTTTTTTTTCATGGCTAAAGGTGAACAGCCACCGCGGACATATCCAGTAATTTTTGTAATATCTTTTACAGGAATCATCTCTACTTTTTTAACACCAGCTAAAGCAGCTGCTTTTTTTAGATCCAGTTCATGATCAACCGGCAGCATAAAGAGAAGATATTCTTTGGTATTTGCCTGTGTAACTAAGGTCTTAAATACTTTTTCTGGATCCTCATCCAACATACTGGCAACTACATCCCCTGCTACAGCATCTTTACCATGATCATACGTCAATACTTCGTATTCTATATTATGTTTATCTAATTCACGCATAGCATTTGTTTTGTTTATTTTCATACCGCATATCCTCCAAAATAAAAGAGACTGTAAAATACAGTCTTTTCATCATGCCTAAGTAAAAATATCTAATGGCAATATAAAGAAAACCATTATAAAAAATACTAGGACAATGATGATTTTTACCATCAAATTGTCAAACATATCCCCCTTAATTCTCCCCTTATTTTGATGATATCTTAAATCTAAAATTAAAAAAAATCCACTAAAAATTTAAGAAATTTTAGTTGATATATCAACTTTCATTTTTATGCCAAAAATGATAAAAAAATCGCCTAAAATTAGACGATTTTTAGAACATTATTTATTACGAATCGCAGCCTGCGCAGCAGCTAAACGTGCAATTGGTACACGGAATGGAGAACAAGAAACATAATCCAATCCTACCTTATGACAGAATTCAATAGATGAAGGATCTCCACCATGTTCACCACAAATGCCCAATTTAATATCTGGACGAGTTTGACGACCCAATGTAGCAGCCATCTTAACTAATTTTCCAACACCCTTCTGGTCTAAACGGGCAAATGGATCTTGTTCATAAATTTTCTTATCATAGTAGTCCTGTAAGAATGAACCAGCATCATCACGAGAGAATCCATAAGTCATCTGTGTTAAGTCATTTGTACCAAATGAGAAGAATTCAGCTTCTTCAGCAATTTCATCTGCCAATACAGCAGCTCTAGGAATTTCAATCATTGTACCAACTTTATATGTAAGTTCAACGCCTTTATCCGCGATAATCTGATCGGCTGTTTCTTTTACGATTTTCTTAACATAGGCAAGTTCGTTCTTATCTCCAACAAGTGGGATCATGATTTCAGGAACGATATGATAGTGTGGTTTTCTTTCATTTACATTGATAGCAGCTTCGATAACAGCCTGTGTCTGCATCTTAGCAATCTCAGGATAAGAAATAGCTAAACGACAGCCACGATGTCCCATCATCGGATTAAATTCATGTAAGTTTGAAATTACGGCTTTCAAATCTGCGACGCCCATATTCATTTCATTAGCCAATGCGATGATATCTTCTTCTTCTGTTGGAAGGAATTCATGCAAAGGTGGATCTAAGTAACGAATCGTTACTGGAAGACCATGCATTGCCTCATAGATTTTTTCAAAGTCACCACGTTGCATTGGTAATAATTTAGCCAATGCTTTTTCACGTTGTTCTACTGTTTTAGATACGATCATTTCACGAATTGCTTTGATACGATCACCATCAAAGAACATATGTTCTGTACGAACTAAACCAATACCTTCTGCACCAAATTCATATGCTTTTTTCGCATCTCTTGGAGTATCTGCATTTGTACGTACTTTTAATTTTCTAAATTCATCAGCCCAAGACATAAATGTCTCAAAATCACCAACAATCTTAGCTGGAACAGTGCGAACTTCTTCGCCATATACATTACCTGTACTTCCATCTAAAGAGATATAGTCATTTTCTGTGAATTTCAATCCATTAACTGTAAAGTATTTTTCTTCTTCGTTTACTTTGATATCGCCACAACCAGATACACAGCATGTACCCATACCACGAGCAACAACGGCTGCATGGCTTGTCATACCACCACGAACTGTTAATACACCTTGAGCTGCAGCCATACCTTCGATATCTTCTGGAGATGTTTCTAGACGAACCAAGACAACACGATGTCCAGCATTAGCTGCACGTTTTGCATCTTCGGCATTAAATACGACCTTACCAGTCGCTGCACCTGGACTTGCAGGAAGACCACGAGTAATTACCTGTGCATCTTTTAATGCGGCCCCATCGAATGTTGGATGTAACAATGCATCCAACTGACTTGGATCAACATTTAGGATAGCTTCTTCTTTTGTCAAAAGACCTTCGGCTACCATATCACATGCAATCTTTAAAGCAGCAGAAGCAGTACGTTTACCATTACGAGTCTGCAACATAAACAGTTTTTCATTTTCAATAGTAAACTCCATATCCTGCATATCTTTATAATGATTTTCAAGTTTCTTTGTGATGTCTACAAATTGTTCATAAGCCTTAGGCATGATGTCTTTTAAATGATCAATTGTTTGTGGTGTACGAATACCTGCAACAACATCTTCGCCCTGTGCATTCATCAAGAATTCACCGTATAGTTTGTTTTCACCAGTTGCTGGGTTACGAGTAAAGGCAACACCTGTACCAGAAGTTTCACCCATGTTACCAAATACCATCATTTGAACGTTAACAGCTGTTCCCCAGCTAGATGGGATATCATTCATCTTACGATAGTATTGAGCACGAGGATTTTCCCAAGATTTAAATACTGCCTCTACAGCCAGGATCAACTGTTCTTTTGGATCTGTTGGGAAATCATCATGTAATTGTTCGTGATAGAATTCTTTAAATTTTTTAACCATCAATTTTAAGTCATCTGTATCAAGTTCAGTATCCAATTTAACATGTTTAGCTTCTTTGATTTCGTCAATAACAGTTTCAAATTTAGCTTTTGAAAGTCCCATTACAACATCGGCAAACATTTGGATAAAACGACGATAGCTGTCATAAGCAAAGCGTGGATTATTTGTTAATGTAGCAAGTCCTTCAACAACTTCATCATTTAAACCTAAATTTAAGATAGTATCCATCATACCAGGCATGCTGGCGCGAGCTCCAGAACGAACGGAAACTAAAAGTGGGTTTTCTGGAGAACCAAATTCTTTTCCAGATTCTTCTTCTAGATCTCTTAAATGATTCATGATTTCTGCAATGATACCCACACTGATTTTTTCATCATCTGCATAGTATTGATTACATGCTTCTGTCGTTACTGTAAAACCATATGGAACTGGCATTCCAAGGTTCATCATTTCAGCCAGGTTGGCTCCTTTACCACCTAGCAATTCACGCATGCTACCATTTCCTTCATGGAAATTGTAAACATATTTTTTAGCCATTAAGTAAACCTCCTTTGATTACATTTTTGTAAACGTTTTCATTACTTAAATAATATATCACATATTTACAATAAAAGATAGAAAAAAACAGTAGATATTTCTACTGTTGCAGATTTACATTCATTGTAGGTTGCACTTCTTCGACACGAAGCTTGCCACAAACCTCATAATTTGGACAGGAATCATTACAAGTTTCTTCGCAAACCTTACGAAGATCACTTGGCATCATCATAGTGATCTCATCATCATCATAACCAACCACCAAACTCTTTTTTGACAACATGATTGGTCTTTTTAATATCGATGGATTCTTTTGAATCAATTCCACAAGTTCTTTTGTAGAAAGATCATCAATTCCCTTTTTAAGTGACTGGAAAGCTTTAGATCGTACTGAAATAATATCTTCTGTTCCATTTTCACATCTTGATAAAATATATTTGATCTCTTTCTCATTTAAAAGAGAGGTAAATATGTTCTTCTCGACAAATTCTATATTGTTGTCTTTTAGCCACTGTTTCGCTTTTCGACAACTTGCACAACCTGGTGATGTATAAATTATTACCATAGTCATCCTCCTTTCTATAATTATATATGGATTGCTCCCCTTTCGCAATGAATATGCCCACTTTTCAAACAATGTATTAAATTAGTTAATTTTACTTAAAAATTCTAGCTTGTATGTCACTTATAAAAGAAGTAAAATATATTCACTGAGGTGATTTATATGGAAAGAATGTTAAGTGGAATCAAGCCAACTGGTAGATTGCATTTAGGAAATTATATTGGAGCTATTTCACAATTTGTGAAATACCAGGATGAATATGAAATGTATATTTTCATTGCGAATCAACACGCTATTACGGTTCCAACCGATCCAAAGGCATTACGTCAAAACACAAAAGATTTGATTGCCCTTTATTTGGCAGCTGGTTTAGATCCTGAAAAATGTACATTATTTTTACAGAGTGATGTGGATGCCCACGTTAAATTAGGATGGGTGTTCACCTGCCTTACATATATGGGTGAATTGCAACGTATGACACAGTATAAAGATAAAACAGCCAAAGGTGAAACAGGTATCACAGATGGTCTATTTACTTACCCATGTTTAATGGCTGCCGATATTCTTCTATACGATGCCGACTATGTTCCAGTTGGGCAAGATCAAAAACAACACGTTGAATTAACAAGACATCTAGCAGAGCGTTTTAACAATCGATACAGTGAAACTTTTGTCGTTCCACAACCACTTGAAACAAAAGTTGGTAAAAAAATCTTCTCTTTACAAGATCCAACCAAGAAAATGTCAAAAAGCGAAACAGACACAAAAGGTACGATTGACTTGTTAGATGATCCAGCTGTGGCAAGAAAGAAAATCATGTCTGCCGTAACAGATTCAGTAGGTATTATTCAATATGACCCAGAAAGCCAACCAGGCCTTGCAAATTTATTAACAATACAATCAGTTTTAGCCAATGAACCAATTGAAGATATTGTAAAACGCTACGAAGGTAAAGGTTATGGAGAATTGAAAAAGGAAATTGGGCAAACTGTATTTGATTTTTTAACAGATTTACAAGCAAAATATAAAAAAATCATTGAAAGCAACGTTATTGACCAGATCCTTGAAGAAGGAGCTAAAAAAGCAAGCTATGTTGCCAACAAAAAGATTCGTAAAGTCTATAAAAAAATCGGCTTTACTATCACAAAATAAAGTTAATACCAACACAAAACATATAAAGAACTGGAATATTTAAAAGAAATCCAGTTCTTTTTTATTTTCTCAGTCATTTTTATTGATAGACGTTCTTTATGAATTTTAATAATCTTTCTTTGCTGGTCTCATTATTTTCCATACTTTTATTCCAACTTCTATTATTCGGATGATTGCATAAACAAAATTTAGCGCTAGTTGTAAACCCAGTGTTATCAACTATACTTTTTTTATTCAAACCTTCTGAATACTTTCTGTGTTCTTTCCAATAATAATAAAAAGATTTTCTAGCTTTTGCAGAACAAATGATGATGTTTGGTTTACCTAAAGCTTGCCATACCCTAATTAAGTTTAAATAACTAAAAAGTGAATCTATATATTGATGTTCTATAGAGACTCCTGTATTTTCAGCAGGTCGTAAAAAATAGTTCATAAATGCAATAGACTCTATTGGAATTTCAATTTTTTTATCTTTAGATATAGATATCTTTAACATTTTATCAAACATTGCTTTAAATCTGTTATTAGTCTTTATGTTATTCTTGACAACGCTTTCAGTCCACATATATTCGATATCTTCTCTATATAAAGAGATCTCTCTGTTTGGAGATGATTTTAAGTTTTCCCAACTGAAATCATGTTTATACCATTGTTCTTTCAACCATTCGTTTTTGTTTTTGCTTTTTTTAGGCATATTAGCATAAACATCTGAAAATTCTGGTAAATAATGACTTTCTAAAACATACAAAAACTTTTTATTGCTCTCTTTAGGATAGTCTTTTCCAACAAATGGAATTAAAAAAGGATGGTTGTTATAAAAGTTATTTAAGATATCTGTCGCGTTATCATCATTTAACATGGCTTTTTTAAAATGTGACCCAAATATACCTCTAATTATATCTAAGTCTAGATTAAAACTTTGATCAATCTTCGTAAACTCTTTCATTATTTTTGGATTACAAATTTCAACGTCGATTTCCTCATCTGAGGAATAATAAGAAGACATTTCTTTAACCAGATTAACTTTTTGTTCGTATGTTTCGTATAATTGTTCTTCACTCATAATTCTTAGCTCCTATTTCTATTTCTTCTTTGATCGTTTCAACTAATTCTACCGGGCTTAATACTTTAACATGTCTTACATACTGTAAAGCCCAATACTTCATAGCGTTTAAATTGACATATACGCTTACTCTCAATGTGTCTTCGTCTATTCTTTCAAACTCAGTTTCCTTTCCAAACCAATCTAATATTTCAGTAACCAAATATACTTTTGCTTCGAAAACTACTCTAACGTTTCTTCCCGCAAACATATAGATATGTTCAGCCATATGTTTTGGCAAATCTAAGCCATATTTGATGTCTTTTACTTCTTCTTTTGGCTTACATGAAGTAGGCAGTATTTCAATATCTGTAATCCTATCGATTCTATAATGGGATATATTGTCATATTTATCATAATTGCAAATTAAATAATACCGGCCGTTTGTCGCAGCCATCTGATATGGATTAACAATATATTTTTCTTCTCTTTTAGGATGCATCTTTTTATCGATTCCATAAACATTATATGTAAATTGAACTTGTCTTTGTTTGTCTATAGCTTCATCTAAAACTTCGATTGTATAGAACAGTTCTTTGTTCTGAATCGTATTTTCAGGAAGGTTGTTCATATGTTTGATCTTAATTTTATCTTCGTTGGAAGATAATCTAGAAATCTTATCAATGAGTTGTTTGCATTGTGATGTTGGAATGTGTTTTGAAAATAATAATCCATCAATAATATATCTGAGTTCAGAATCTTCAAACTCTCTTTCTAAATACCAGTCTGTAAAAACAATTTCATGCTCTCCATTTTTCTTTTGTCGGGTTTTCTCGGTGTAATTTATATCATAGCCAAAATCAATCAGATTCATTAGATTTCTTTTGATTGCTTTTCGATCAACCTTCATATCATACTCGAACTCAAGAATATTCTGAATTTCTTTCTGTGTTAAAGGATGCTCTACATCTGAATGCTCTTTTAATATTTTTAAAATATTCATTATTATCAGTTTCTTTGACTGTTTCATGATATTGTCCTCATATCTAGTATACCATACAGGCATTTCTTTGATGTACTCTTTTTGGTTCATGGATATCTATAAAATGTATCCAGGAGGATATGTTTATGAAAGGTAAAGAAACGTTTATAAAAGTGATTGAGGATCCTGTCCTTTATGCAGAAGATCATAATTTAATAATTGTCTTATTTGACTTAAAAAAAATGTTTGTAGAATATGACTCCAGATCCAATTATTTAAGCACTTTAAAAGAAATCATCGAATTAAAAAGAGAATCAAATAATTTATCTATTGAGGAATCTTTTGAATATTCCTCTTATTTGGCAAAAGGCAAATGTATTGAAGTTTTAATGAATTTATTAGAAAAGACGATTCATGATAAACTGTATACTGAAAATATATTTAATTTTATCAATATAGACATTTCCAGTTTAAACCCGTATAAACAGTTCATATTCTTCAAACAGTTTGTAAAGAATAAAATTGTTTTAGACGCAGCCTGTGGGGAAGGATATGGCAGTAATCTGTTAGCA
>ERZ824488.3538-NODE-3538-length-11650-cov-3.744114_pt1 | contig 11650 bp, 10 predicted proteins | sample MGYA00519936_ERZ824488 | MGnify/ENA primary metagenome ERZ824488 (study PRJEB31778, sample SAMEA3449153) | human gut metagenome | biome: human gut; feature: human-associated habitat; material: faeces | place: United Kingdom | collected 2010/2012 ... | reverse complement strand
CGGCGGCGGACACGACGAGCGCGAGCAGACCCTCAACCAGCTGCTCGTCGAGATGGACGGCTTCGGCAACAACGAGGGCGTCATCGTTATGGCGGCAACAAACCGCGCCGATATCCTCGATAACGCTCTGCTGCGTCCCGGCCGCTTTGACCGTCAGGTCTATGTCGGCATGCCCGATATAAAGGGCAGAGAGGCCATACTCAAGATCCATGCACGCGGTAAGCCGCTGGCGGACGATGTTGACCTCAAGTCCATTGCAAAGGGTACTCCCGGCTTCTCCGGTGCAGACCTTGAAAACCTGATGAACGAGGCCGCTCTGCTGGCAGTGCGACGCAAGCATCGCTTTATCACGATGGAGGATTGCGACGAGGCAATACTCAAGGTCGAGATGGGTCCCGAAAAGAAGAGCCGCAAGATGTCGGACAAGGCAAAGCGCCTTACAGCTTACCACGAGTCAGGTCATGCCATAACTTCGAAGTTCCTGCAGCACACCGACCCCGTGCACTATATCACCATCATTCCACGCGGAATGGCCGGCGGCTTTACGCTCTATCGCCCGGATGAGGACACGGAGGACTTTACCTCCAAGGCACAGATGTTCGAGCGCATCGTATCCTGCCTCGGCGGCAGAATAGCCGAAAAGCTCTTCCTTGACGATATCTCCACCGGCGCGTCCGGCGATATCCAGCAGGCGACGAGCATTGCGCGCAATATGGTGACGCGCTACGGTATGAGCGAAAAGCTTGGCCCCATCCAGTACGACAGCTCCGACCACAGCATCTTCATCGGACGTGACTTCGGCCAGACCAAGAGCTATTCCGAGGAGACCGCCGCACTTATCGACGAGGAAGTCAAGCACATTTTTGACGAGGCTTCCGCCCTGTGCGAAAAGATACTCACCGATCACCGCGATACGCTCATCGGCGTTGCAGAGTATCTGCTTGAAAACGAGTCGATGGATCGCGAGACCTTCGATTACTACTGCGAGCACGGCACGTTCCCCGAACCGAAGCCGGCTCCTGCAATGCAGGATGATACGATCGAACGCCCAGCGCGCAAGATCGCCCGTTTTGACGACCCTCCCACTGAGGACGCCTCAGCCGGTATGGCCGACGAGCCTGACGACGGCGATAAACACTAAACAGATAAAAAATCTCTCCCGACAGGGAGAGATTTTTTGACTTATCTGCTTATTTTTTGCCGAGCTTTGCGAAGAATTTGAAGGTCATCGGCCATACGATCCCGGCAAAGAGGATAACAATGAAGTACCTCACGCCGTGCGCTATGCTGTGTCCTCCGAACAGGGCAAGCAGCGGCGCTTTGAGCACCGACTTTAGTGCAAGCAGTATAGCCAGACCGACAACGACCTTGATTATCTGCGCCCACCACACGGCCTGCGTGGGGAAGTGGACATACTTTGTGTCGATGAAGAACGTCAGCATAAGTCCGATTGCGCAAAACAGGATCATGTAAGCGTTTTTAAGGCCCGAGGCGTAGTTTTCCGCGTCTATATCGGCAGGGAAGTCGTACAGCTCGACGAAAGCAACAAATGCCGCCGCGAGAACTATGAAAATGCTGAATATTATGTAAACCTTTTTCGGACTCTTGTCCATATCGCGGAAGAACGGATATATGACGAAAACCAGGATAGTTCCGACGATGATCGAGACGCCGACATCCAGCGGAGTATGAACTCCGACGTACATACGGGAAAATGCCGTGAGCGCAATGAGAAGAATAAAAATGATCCTCAGCGCGGTGTTTTTAAAAAACCTCGCCGGTGCGCCGAAAACGGCAAAGGCATTCTGCGTGTGGCCGCTGGGGAAGGAGTAGCCGGTTGCCTCGGCGCGTGCGCTTTCGACTATCGTGAAGTTCGGATCCTTGACCCAGGGGCGCGGAATGCGAAACCACAGCTTCAGAAACTGGTTGATGATCGTTCCGGCAAAGCCCACGGTCATCATGTAATAGCCGCAGCTTTTGTTCAGACACCAAAAAACGATGATGGCGGCCGCGATAAACACCGACTCGCCGCCGAGATTTGTCACAAGCCCCATGAGCTTGTCAAAAAACGGAGTGCGTATGCTTTCAAGTGCGTAGAGTAGTTCCATGTGTCACCTCAGAAGTATAAATATAAATCCGCCGCCGTGAGGCGGCGGATTTTTCGGCGTATCAGGCTTCGGCCTTTATGCGGTGGATGACCTTAGTGAAGCGCTTCTCGTTGTAGATAACGGGAACGGGGTAGACGGGGTTAGCCTCTTCCATTGCCCACTGGCACATCTGATGAATATCCTCTTCCTTTATAAAGTCAAAGCCGGAGGGGATGTTCATGCGCTTGTTCATTGCGCGTATCTCGGCGATGAATGCCTTGGCCTTTTCCTCGTCGCTGCCGGTTGTTTTAACGCCGGTCAGTTCTGCAAGATGCGCAAGCTTTGCGTAAACCGCTTCGCCGTAGTCCTCAAGGACGATGGGGAGAATAACGGCGTTTGCAAGGCCGTGCGGAGTATTGTACAGGCCGCCGAGCGTGTGCGCAATTGCGTGGACGTTGCCGACGCCGGCACGCGTGAAGGCAAAGCCGGCCTTGAACGCGGCTGTGAGCATCTGCTGACGTGCTTCCATGTCGTTTCCGTCATTGTAAGCGCGCTCGAGATACTTGAATATTGCAACCGTTGCTTCCTCGGCCAGGCGGATGGATTCCTTTGTGTTGTATGTCCAGCAGACATAGGCCTCAACTGCGTGGGTCAAAGCGTCCATGCCCGTTGTGGAGGTCGTTTTCTGCGGAAGATCGCGCGTAAGCTCGGGGTCGAGTATCGCGTACTTGGGAACAAGGCACAGATCCATTATCGCATACTTGTGATGCGTTTCGGGGTCTGTGATAACTGCGGCAATCGTAGTCTCGGAGCCGGTGCCGGCGGTCGTGGGAACTGCGACAAATGTCGGGATCTTGTGGCGGACCTTGAGCAGGCCGGCCATTTTGTTCACGGGTGTGTTCGGGTGTACGACTCTTGCCGCTGCGCCCTTGGCAGCGTCCATCGGAGAACCGCCGCCGATGGCAAGGAAGCCCTTGCATCCGGTCTCAAGGTATTTTTTCTGAATTTCGTTCACGACGGTTACCGTAGGGTTTGCGGAAACCTCGGAGTAATGCTCGTAGGCGATGCCGGCCTTATCCAGAGCGGCCTTCGCAATGGGGGCTATCGTCTTGCCGACGGTGCGGCCGGTGACGATCATGACCTTCTTGACGTGGTTTTTCTTGAAAAGCTCGGGAGCCTTGCTCAGCGCGCCCTCGCCCTCAACGGTGATGGGCTTGCGCCAGTAGAGGCAACGGGCGGCAACGTTGAAAACGGCCTGGAACGAGCGGTAATATGCGTTTTTTATGGCATCCATATGTAATTCCTCCCTACATTTAGATACTTTATTTTAATATAGATACAGTGTTTAGTCAAGCGAAATGCGGAGTTGACAAATATCGAATATCGATATATAATATAGCAAACATCGATAATCGATATTTGGAGGTGAGCCGATGGCGAGAAAGAAATTTTCAACGCTGACAGAGCCGATGTTCTATCTTTTAATGTCGCTGCACAGCGGCAAAAAGTGCGGCATCGACATAAGCGAATATATCTCCCGCCGCAGCTCGGAGCGTGTTAAGCTCGGACCCGGCACGCTGTATGCGCTGCTTTCGGAGTTTGAGCAGGAGGGACTTATAAAATATGTCGGCGTTGACGGAAAGCGCAAGCTCTATGAGCTGACGCCGACAGGGGAGAAGGCATATAATGATGAGCTTATGCGGCTGAGGCAGTGCCTTGCCGACGCGAAGGAGGCGGAGAATGATGAGTAAATTTGTAAAACGTGTAATACCGTTTGAATCGTGCGATATCCCGGCGATACAGAACTGGCTTGAGGATATGGCCGAAAAAGGACTGTTTTTCAAGGAATGCGGTGTGTTCTTTGCAAGGTTTGAAAAAGCAGAACCGAGAGACATGCGCTACAGGCTCGATTTCTGCGACGTTGTCGCGTGCGATATCTCGGAGGAGAAAAAAGAGCTGTATGAGCAGTTGGGCTGGAACGTTGTCGGAGACTTCAAAAACGACTGCGTCGTTATCTGCACCGATGACCCCGACGCGCCGGAGATATACACAGACTGCGAGCTGCTGGCTAAGCCTTTAAAGAGCATAATATCAAAGTACAGGATATACCTTGCGGCGCTGTGCACTATGCTGCTGACGGCGCTTGCGCACTGCGGCCTGCCGAATGCCGTGCGCGTGATACGCTTTCTCGGCTACATCCCAAAGCCCTTTTTTGCTGCTGTGCTCATTCTTCTGGCTCTGCTTATTGGCGAGATAATTTTCCGCGCGGCACGGCTTATTAAGCTGAAAGCAATGGCAAGACGCATTAAAGACGGCGCGGATATACCAAACGGAGAGAAAAGCGGTTTTAGCCGCGCTGTAGGCAAGGTACTCATTCCTCTGGCAATACCGATCACCGTAGCATGGGCGGCATTTGTGCTGCTGCCTGACAATGCGGCCGATTCGGATGCGGAGATCACGGACTTCTCGGCTCTGCCGTTTCCGACATGCGAGGATCTCGGCTGGAAATGCGATGAACAGCTCGTCGGCTTATGGCAGCGATAGTGTAGATTCGACGATAGTAAACAAAAGATATTTTCTCAGCCAAAACGGAGATGTCAACTTCCGAACCGAGTATGTCGATATGAACAGCGAGCATGCAGCCAAGCTGCTGAGTGAAGATAAGATCGAGCGGCTTAAACAATACGATGAGGCTTCGTATAATACGGCAATGCAGCGCAGATATGAGCTTGAGCGCGACGGATACGAGATAAATGACGCGCCCGAAGAGCGCATGCTATATGAATACGATGCCGACGGCGCACATGTGTTCTATTTAAGAGCCGACCACAGAGGCATGGACTTCCACAGGCAGTATATTATTATACGATATAAAAGCATATATATTGAAGTCAGCTGCGAGAGCACGGACAGATACTTGGGCGATCTCATACCTCAGTATATCGACTTGCTAAAAAGTGCAAAATAGACAAAGTAGGGAGCTCACAGCCTGAGCTCCCGTTTCGATTTCGGTATTATTCACGATTGACTTTTATTGAGATTGCTTTAAAATACTAATGTAAGAACTTATGACTAAAAGAGGGATCAGATTTGAAGAAGATAACCAGAGTTGCCCTTATAACCTCCGGCGGCGACTGTCAGGGACTCAACGCGGCCATGCGCGGCATCGGCAAGGCTCTGCACAATAAAGTCGAAAATCTTGAGATATTCGGCATGTATGACGGCTATCGCGGACTTGTTGACGGCGACTACAAATTTATGGAGCCGAAGGATTTCGCAGGCATACTTACTCAGGGCGGAACCATTCTCGGCACCTCGCGCCAGCGCTATATCCCGGGAAAGGACATCGTTGACGAAAACGGAAACAGCCTCATCCCGGCTATGAAGGATACTTATAACAGGCTCAATCTCGACTGCCTTGTCATCATGGGCGGCAACGGCACGCAGAAAAGCGCAAAGCTCCTTATGGACGCTGGCATGAACGTCGTGACCCTGCCCAAGACCATCGATAACGATATCTGGGGTACGGATACAACGTTCGGTTTCCAGAGCGCCGTCGATGTTGCGACGAATGTAATTGACTATATCCATTCCACTGCTTCATCGCACAGCCGAGTGTTCCTCGTCGAGCTTATGGGACGCGACGCAGGCTGGCTTACGCTGCATGCAGGCATCGGCTCGGGTGCGGATATTATCCTCATCCCTGAGATACCGTATGATATAAATGCAATTTTGAAGGCAGTCGATCACCGCCGCCGCCACGGCAGAAGCTTTTCCATCCTCGCCGTTGCCGAGGGTGCAAAGAGCATCCACGATCAGATACTCACCGAAGAGGAAAGCCGCAGACGCCGCGAGCAGTCCAAGCACTCGACCATATCCTACGAGATCGCGGCTCAGATCGAAGCCGAGCTCGGCCAGGAGGCGCGCGTCACCGTTCCCGGACACTATCAGCGCGGCGGCCCTCCGTGCCCTTATGACCGCGTTCTGGCTACCCAGTTTGGCACAGCTGCCGCAGACCTCATCGTCAACAAGCAGTACGGCCGTATGGTTGCCATACAGAACGGGCATATTGTGTCCATCCCACTTGAGGAGGCCGCGAGCAAGACAAAGTTCCTGCCCACCGACCATCCGCTAATCCAGGTTGCACGCGATATCGGCATATGCTTCGGAGACTGATAACGCTAAAAAAAACCGCCCATCGGGCGGTTTTTTTCATCTCTATAACTGATTTAGTATTTAAACGGCTTTTTCTGCTGCTTGCACCAGGTTTTCAGAACAAAGCGCGTCGGCAGGAGCTTAACGCCGAGAACCTGCAATCTCTCCGGCAGACCGAGGATGGAAACCGGTTTGTTGCGGTGCATGTCCTTCACGGCCTTTTCTATAACTTCCTTCGGGCCGTAGTAGCGGTTAAAATAGCTGACGGTGTTGTCGTGTATCGCATGGCTGAAAAACTCGGTCTTTATCCAGCCGGGGCAGACTGCCATAACGCGGATGTTGCGCTCGGCAAGCTCAACGCGCAGCGCCTTGGAAAAGCTCAGAACATATGCTTTCGACGCGCCGTAAACGTTAATATACGGAACCGGCTGGAACGACGACATCGAGCCCATGTTGTATATCTGCGCACCGTTCGGCATGTAGGGGAGGGTGATATACGTCATCCCCGTCAGCGCGCGGTCATTAAGGTCTATTATCTCAAGCTGCTTTTCCATGTCCATCTCGGTGTAGGTTCCGAAAAGGCCGAAGCCGGCCGCGTTTACGAGGACTCTTACCTCGGGCTTTTCGATATCGAGCAGCGCCTTGAACTGGCTGAGGCTGTTGCGGTCGAGAAGATCGAGGATTACGGGGCGTATCTTTGCCCTGACCTGCGGCTGAAGCTCAAGCAGCCTGTCCTCGCGCCGGGCAATGACCCACAGCTCGTCAAGCTCCATATCCTTATCTATTGCATAAACAAATTCTCTGCCCATGCCGGAGGAGGCTCCGGTGATAACGGCGATCTTTTTCATAATTGGCTCCCTTCGTGATTAAAGGCACAGTTTTAGCTGTGCCTTTTGCTGTTATTCCTTGACTTCGAATGCTTTAAGGCCGTTGACGAGGATGTTGCACAAGGCTTTTGCCAGAACCTCGGCCGTAACGTCAAAATCCTCAAGTATCCACAGATTGTATGCGTGCATGACGCCGCCGGAGATGAAGCGTGCGTATATTGTTGCAGCCTCCTCGCCGCCCCAGCGCTCAACAAGCTCCTTGTCGGCAAGAATGTATTTTGTCAGCCAGGTTTTCAGATTTATGCCGAGATCGTAGACGTTTACAAACTTAAAAAGTCTCTTTGCCGGGTCGCGGCTTGCTATCATCATATCCGCCGCCATCAGCATGATGGGATACGGATCCTTTTCCAGCTCGCTTGCGGTGTAGTCGCCGAAAAGATAGTCGGCATGATCAAAAAGATCGCTAATAAGCTGCTGACGCACATCCTCAAGATTTGAAAAATGCGCATAGAAAGTGCCGCGGCTGACATTGGCACGCTTTAGCAGCTCATTAACGGTGATCTGCTTGAAGTCTTTTTCATACATTATGTCCAAAAGGGCATCCTTTATCGCCTTCTTGGACTTCTCGACCATTCGATTGTTTGTGCTCATAAATAATTTCCACCCCTGAAAATCGTTTATTTGTTCAATATTATATTGATGGTCTAATTGTAACCGAAGAGTGCAATAATTTCAATAGCTAAAGCGAAAAATGTTTAAAAATATATTTTTAATGCAATAACGTATAGCTATATACAAAACGGCGAAAATTGTACAAACTGCAAAAGAGAAACGGAACAAATTTGTTAAAACGTACAAAGTTGAACTTATTGGATAGAAAAGTATAAAAACATAATTGACAAAATGCCTGAATAAGTTTATCATTAGACAAAACGAAGCAAAAAGTTTAATTTCAAATTGCATAACGTGAGGAGGAAGAACAATGTGCAAACTGTTAAAACCATCGGTTGAGAAACCGTGGCTGAAGTTCTTTTCGGAAGAGGCGAGGGAAGCGTCCGTTCCGCAGAACACCATCTATCGTCACCTGCGCGAGAATAACGAAAACGGACTCGGCGACACGGCGCTCAACTATTTCGGCAGAAAGATCAGCTACGGAACACTGCTGACCGAGGCCGACCGTGCAGCCGGAGCTTTCGCGGCCGCCGGTATTAAAAAGGGCGATATAGTCGCCGCGGCGACCGTAACGATTCCCGAGATGGTCTATGCGCTGTACGGCCTCAACAAGATCGGCGCCGCTCCGCTGATAATTGATCCGAGAACAAGTGCGGCCGGGGCGATGAGCTTCATAAAAGAAACCGGTGCGAAGATATTTATAGTGATCGACCTCTACTATGAAGTCCTCAAGGATGCGCTGCTTGAGTCCGGCGTTGAGAAGATAGTTGTTATCTCCGCCGATACCTCGCTGCCCAAGTCGATAAGGTTTTTAAAGCAGCTCAAAATGCCGGCTCCGAAGATACCAACAAATGATAAGGTGCTGACGTGGACTCAGTTTTCAGCGACCGGCGTTGGCGTCGAGACCGAGACCGCGGAATACGGCGACAACGAGCTTGCAGCCGTTACGCTTACCGGCGGAACGACCGGCGCACCCAAGGGCGTAATGCTCTCGAACGACGGCTTCAATGCGATCGCGTTTGATTTCAGGCACTGCGGCGTTTCCTACAAGCGCGGCCAGCGCTTTTTGAATATCATTCCGATGTTCTCATCCTATGGCATCGTTTCGAGCCTGCACATGCCGCTGTCTCTCGGCCTTGAGGTAGTCATCATTCCCAAGTTTGATCAGGATAAGGTCGGCTACTATGTTAAGAAATACAGACCCGAGCACACACTGCTTGTTCCTGCGCACTATGAAAAGCTCATGAACAGCAAGGAAATGGCAGGCGGCTTTGACCTCAGCTTTTTCCGTACCGCAGGAAGCGGCGGCGACACGATGAATGCCGGTCTCGAGGCAAAGCTAAACAGCTTTCTCGAAAGCCGAGGCTGCCGCTATCCTCTTTCTCAGGGCTACGGCATGAGCGAGGTATCCTCGGCTGCATCCTGCTGCTGCAACGGAAACTTCAAGAGCCTGTCGGTCGGCTATCCTCTGCTGACAACGACTATCGGTATTTTTGAGCCGGGCACGGATAATGAGCTTGACTACGGCGAAGAAGGCGAGATCTGCATAAGCGGCCCGTCGATCATGCTCGGCTACCTTAACAATAAGGCCGAGACCGAAAACGTCATTCGCCGCCACGCCGACGGTACCCTGTGGGTTCACAGCGGCGACATCGGACATATGGATTCCGATGGATTTGTCTACATAAAGGGAAGAATAAAGCGCATGATAACGCTTTTTAACGGACATAAGATATTCCCGACGCATATCGAAAGCGTGCTTGGCCGTCATCCGCTCGTTTCAAGCTGCGCCGTAGTGGGCGTGAATGATACGACCCATGCTCAGGGGCAGCTTACGCTTGCGGTGATCGAAACAAGTGAGACCTCGCTTGAAAAGCAGCTTGCAATAAAAAATGAGCTTTACGAAATGTGCCGCCAGGAGCTTGAAGGTCCGGCAAAGCCCTATGATGTGATATTCATTGATTCCATGCCGCATACCGGAATGGGCAAGATAGATTATCTCAAGCTCGCAGAGGACTACAATAATGAAAATAAAAACGAAACAGAAGCTGTCTGAACGACAGACCGGAGGTAAACAGGTGAAACATACAAAAAGAATACTGAGCTTCGCGCTTGTTCTGATAATGGTTTTTGCACTCTGCGCGCCTGCGCTGGCCGACAGAAGCTATGAGCCGTATAAATACTACATGTGCGTCGGCGACAGCATCGCCGCAGGCTGCTCGCTCACCAAAGACGGCAGCGAGACCTATTTTGATCAGGAAACCGATGACTATACCACGGTGTATAATCCCGATTATATCTATTATGGCTATGACTACACCGCTGTGCCCACGGCATACCACAGCCTTGTTGCCGATGCGCTGGATGCAAAGCTTTTGCAGTATGCTCGCAGCGGACTGCGCGCCGTGGAATTCAGATACTTCCTCGAGGGCGTCTATAACGATTACGACAAAACACGCATTTGGGGCAATACCTACTTTGACAATGACGGCAACGGCTTTACACTTGCAGACCTCGACGCAATGAATGCGAAGATGAACTACACGGAAGCTGTTAAGAAAACGAATGTCATCAGCGTAAACGTCGGCTCAAACGATGTCTTTTCATTCACCCTGAATCTTGCCCTTCAGGAGATGACCGATAATGCAAACAATGATGCCCTCAAGGATATTAAGGACTTCCTCAATAACGGCGGCGCGCTCGGAACGGCTTTCGGCAAGCTCATTGAATACTGCCAGAGCGTCGGCCAGATGGCAAAGCTCACAACTCTTATAACTACGACCTTTGCAAGGGCTTATGAGCAGTTTGAGGAAAACTACGATGCAGTGGTCAAGAAAATATATGAACTTAACCCGGATATCACATTTGTCGCCGTCGGCGTTTTCAACCCCTTCAAGCACTTCCGCCTTTCCGACGGCAGCAATCTCGACCTGAGCGGTCTTGCTCTGCCTATAGTCACGGCGATAAATAACCATCTCAGGCAGCTTTCTTATAAATACGATAACTTCTATTATTCCAACGTTGTCGGTACCGAGACCTACGACATGAATTACAACGATAAGTATTTCTGGGAGTACTTCGCGCTGAAGGTTCACCCGACTCTGGGCGGCCATCAGTACATGGCTCAGCAGATCCTCAGTGTGCTTCCCGAGCGCGGAACTCTGCCCTTTGTGGATGTTCCGGCAGACGCATGGTACTATGACGAGCTTTACTACGCATGGTTTAACGGCCTTATAAAGGGCACAACGGAAACCACGTTTGATCCTGCGGCAACAACTACTCGCGCCCAGCTCGTGACAGTGCTCTACCGCATGGCAGGCTCGCCGAACGTGAGCGGTCTGACAGAGCCGTTCACCGACGTTTCCGACACTCACTGGGCAAGAGACGCGATAATCTGGGCGTATGAAAGCGCATTCATAAAGGGCTATGACGCAACTACCTTCGGCCCTGAGGACGGACTTACTCGCGCTCAGCTCGTAACGATCCTGCATAGATACGCAGGCTCGCCTGCGGCAAGCGGCGACCTCGGTGTGTTCTCCGACTCTGCCGATATTGCCTCGAGTTACCGCAATGCTGTCCGCTGGGCAGTGGCAAACGGCGTAGTCAACGGGTATAACGACGGCTCTTTCCGCCCGGACACGGTTATAACGCGCGCCCAGCTTGCGGCCATCCTCGCAAGATTTGACCGTATGTGATGCAGCGAAAAGCTGATAATCATAATCCCCCCCGATCCGCGGTTCTTCCTGCCATAAAGACTTCCTTTTCTTCCTCACAACGCCGCGGATAAGGCCGGCCACTCATGTGGCCGGTCTTTTCAGCGTATCAAAAAAGTCTGTGACTTTTTTGCACGCTTCAAAAACGCCACATTTTTTGTGAAAACAAGTTTTCACGAAAAATCTCGCTACGCTC
>ERZ824488.3536-NODE-3536-length-11661-cov-2.484835_pt1 | contig 11661 bp, 11 predicted proteins | sample MGYA00519936_ERZ824488 | MGnify/ENA primary metagenome ERZ824488 (study PRJEB31778, sample SAMEA3449153) | human gut metagenome | biome: human gut; feature: human-associated habitat; material: faeces | place: United Kingdom | collected 2010/2012 ... | reverse complement strand
CAGCAGGAGGTACGATATGGCAAAAGAAGTAAAGACAATCGGTGTGCTGACGAGCGGCGGTGATGCGCCGGGAATGAATGCGGCGATTCGTGCCGTAGTTCGCAAGGCGCTGTCGCAGGGACTGAAAGTAAAAGGAATTAATCAGGGCTATAAAGGGCTTCTGAACGAGGAGATCGTGGACATGGATGCGAGATCCGTTTCTGACACGATATCAAAGGGCGGTACGATTCTGTATACAGCCCGCTGTTCCGAATTCCGTACGCCGGAGGGGCAGGATCTCGGCGCAGAGATCTGTCAGAAACACGGCATTGACGGGCTGGTAGTGATCGGCGGCGACGGTTCTTTTGCAGGTGCGCAGCAGCTGGCGGCACGCGGCATCAATACGATTGGTGTGCCGGGTACGATCGACCTGGATATTGCATGTACGGATTACACGATCGGTTTTGACACCGCAGTCAATACGGCGATGGAGGCGATCGACAAGGTGCGTGATACCTCAACTTCTCATGAACGCTGCAGTATCATCGAGGTAATGGGCAGAAATGCCGGTTACATTGCACTGTGGTGCGGTATCGCGAACGGGGCGGAGGATATTCTGCTTCCGGAGCGCTACAATTACGACGAGCAGGAGCTAATCAATAATATCATCAATAACCGTAAGCGCGGCAAAAAGCACCACATCGTCATCAATGCAGAGGGTATCGGCCATTCAACAAGTATGGCACGCCGGATCGAGGCAGCAACCGGAGTTGAGACCCGTGCGACGATCCTTGGCCATATGCAGCGAGGCGGAAGCCCGACCTGCCGTGACCGTGTGTATGCATCTGTGATGGGCGCTTATGCGGCGGATCTTCTTGCAGAGGGCAAGACAAACCGTGTCGTTGCATTCCGTGACGGAGAATATAAGGATTTTGACATCGACGAGGCACTGAGCATGCAGAAGGATATTTCAGAGTACATGGTGCGCGTGGCGAAAGCGATGACGATCTGACTGAATCAGGCAAGCAGCGAAGCGGATCTGGAATGTTCGCTTTGCGCCAAATCAGAAAAAGTAACTGCCCGAACAGTAAAAAGGCTGCCTGGGCAGTTTTTGTATGCCGGAGCACTGAGCATGCTCAGGCGGGAAAAAGAAAAGTGAGGAAGAGAATATGACAATCCCCATCATCAGCAGTACGTCAAACGCGCAGGTGAAGCAGCTCATTCAGCTGCAGAAAAAGGCAAAGCTGCGCGCGGAGCAGGACGTATTTATCGTAGAAGGCATTAAGATGTATCAGGAGGTGCCGCAAAAGCGGCTCGTCCATACGTATGCATCGGAGAGCTTCTATAATAAGAAGAGAGAGCTTTTTGACGGAAAAGAAAAAAATCTGACGGTCTTTACCGATCGGGTATTTGAGAGCGTTTCTGATACAAAATCACCACAGGGGATTCTGTGTCTGGTGCGGCAGTATCATTATTCCTGGCGGGACCTCCTGGGAGGACAGGGGGAAAACGCACTGATCATGGCGCTGGAAAACATTCAGGATCCGGGCAACCTTGGCACGATCCTGCGGACAGCAGAGGGAGCCGGGGTAACCGGTATCCTGATGACAGAAGGCTGTGTGGATCTTTATAATCCGAAGGTGATCCGTTCCACGATGGGATCGATCTATCGGATGCCGTTTTGCTACGTCTCAGATTTTGGCGCTGCGATTCGTGAACTGAAAAAAGAAGGGGTAAAATGGTACGCTGCGCATCTGCGCGGAAGCGGAGGGCACGATACAATGGATTACACCGGACCGAGCGGCTTTCTGATCGGAAATGAGAGCAAAGGCTTAAGTGATAAAACGGCGGATCTGGCCGATGCATATGTGCGCATTCCGATGTGCGGACAGGTGGAGTCTTTAAATGCGGCGGTTGCTTCGGCGATCCTGATGTATGAGGCAAACAGACAGAGAAGAGCAAAATAAGGATAAAAAAGAGCCTGCCAGCCTCTTGCAATTTCAAGATGAGTGTGCTATACTCTCACCCGTTGCAGTGCCCATAAAAACAAGGTCGTATAGGGGCTGCAAGGCGGTCACCGCCTATAAATGTGCCGAGTGTTCGTGACCTTCCACTCGTAAAACAAAACTAAAGGAGAAAACAGAATATGGAAAGAAAAAACGTAACCTTTTTGACCCACGCGGCAATGATCGCGGCGATTTATGTGGTGCTCACGGTGGTATTTCAGCCGTTTAGTTTCGGCGAAGTGCAGGTTCGTATTTCAGAGATGCTTACGATCCTTCCGATTTTTACACCGGCGGCGATTCCGGGGCTGTTTGTCGGCTGCCTGATCGGAAATGTCCTTGGCGGAGCTGTGATCGCGGATATCATCTGCGGAAGCATCGCAACGCTGATCGGAGCAGTATTTACGTGGAAGCTGCGCAGCTGCAGGCATTTTATTGCGGCACTTCCACCGATCATCGCGAATATCTGCATCGTGCCGTTTGTGCTCCGCTATGCATACGGCGTGGCACTGCCGATCCCGATTATGATGGTGACGGTAGGAGTCGGAGAGGTGATTTCCTGTGAGGTACTTGGCTGCATTCTTGCGTCGGTACTGGACAAATATAAGCTTCAGATCTGGAAGACAGCCGCATAGCAGACAGCGAATGTAAAGCGGACGTTCGCAATCCGCTTCGCGACGTGTGTTCAGAAAAAGAGTCAGGCAGAGTGAAAATTTTTCTGTCAGCTTCAGGCTCCGGGATGTGCCGAAAAACGGACATTCCGGAGCTTTTTCTGTGCCGGAAATCGGGTTTTCTGTGGCCGGACCTAGAAAATTTTGTGAATTTTGCCCATAACAAATGAACGTTAAAATAGACAATAAAGCTTGACAAATCCTATATTACATATTACAATGAATCCGTAATATAACTTAATAATTGTGTAATATTTTTAAAGGAAATGTCAAACGCGTTCCGAGGAGGAAAGATAGAAATGAAAAAGAGAAATCAACGCGCCCTGTTGTGTCTGCTTTCAGCAATGGGATTTTCCATTTTGGCTGGCGGTTCTGTAATGGCTGCTGAGGATGGCGAGATTCGGGACAAGATTACGATACCATATGAACAGGAAAATGCGTGGGATAAAGTAGCAATGATCAATGACGATGCCGTTGATACCGGTGTCAATATCCGTGCGACGGCAGATAAGGATGGCGAAGTAGTCGGTTATCTGTATTACGGCATGGCTGCATGGGTGATCGACAAAGGCGATGAGTGGACAGAGATCACTTCCGGCGATATCACAGGCTTCGTAAAGAATGACTATCTGCTGTATGGACGTGATGTGATCGGTCTTGCAGATCATTATGGATACGAAGGTGTTGCAACGACCTGGGATGATGTTAAGCTGTTTTCAGCAGAGAATGCAGATTCAGATGTCATGGATGTGCTGGAGACGGGTGCTTACTTCATTCTGCTTCAGGATGAGGGACACTGGCTGACCGTACAGGTTGGTACCGATGGTCTTGGCTATGTTTCCTCTGAGGATGTATCCAAGGTACTGATCCTGGATACTGCAGTAGATAAAGATGAGTTATATGAAGGCAATGATCTCGTTCCGATGAACCGAGAGACAGAGGCCGATACAGAAGAGACAGAAGAGACAGAAGAGACAGATCCGGCTGAGACAGAGACACCGGAGACAACGGCTCCTGAGACGAGTACACCGGAGACAGACTGGCAGCAGCCTGAGACAAGCGCACCGGAGACAAATCCGCCGCAGACTGAGACGAGCGCACCGGAGACAAATCCGCCGCAGACCGAGACAAGTGATCCGGGCAGTGGAGATAATGGCGGCTGGTATGATGCAGATACCGACACGTATTATGATGCAAACGGAAACGTAATCGGAAAGAAAAACAATTCTCCTGCACCGGAGACACCGGAAACAAATGGGGAGACCACACCGGAGACTTCTGCACCGGATGATGGTACAGACGAAAGCGGAGAAGATGGATGGTATGACGCAGACAGCGATACCTATTATGATGCAGACGGCAATGTGATCGACAATGATTATGAGGCAGCTTCTTATGCTGAGAACAGTGAAGCAGGCGAAGTGACCTCTGATGATATCGGACTTCTTGCAGCACTGATTTATTGCGAAGCTGGCAGTGATGACTATGACAGCATGCTGGCGATGGGACAAATGGTTATGGACTGTGTATACAGTACAGAGTACCCGGATACGGTCAGTGAAGTGATTTATCAGTCCGGATTATTCGCATCACCATCAAACGGAGCACTTTCTGATGCACTCGTAGGCGGCGTCCCCAGCGCATGCTACGAGGCGGCAGCAGCAGTGATGGCATAAAGGAAATTTGCAGGAAGCGCCCTCAGCTTCTGCAAAGAGCGTTTTGGAATGGCGAGAAGATGACCCGTTTTCCAGGACTTCATCAAAACAGAAGATAAAAAACAGCCACGGGATTTCCTGTGGCTGTTTTTTTATGTCTATGTTCACAGACAGTGAAGCGGATTGCAAATGTCCGTTTTACGAAATAAGGCAGGGGCAGTGACTTATAAAAGTTCCTTCATGACAAATTCATAGATTTCCTGACACTTTCTCCGCCAGTTGTTGCAGACGGTTTTTGCCTGTGCTTCATCTGGAACGGTGATCGTGAGATCGATCGGATTCGCATATTTCTCTTTTACGATGCAGTGAACCGAAAATTCGTCCGCTGTGTTGCGGTAATAATCGGAGATGATCGAGACTTCATCGCGAAGCTGGATCTTATTTTCAAGCATGTACTGGTCGATGTCCTCGCGAATAGTCGGAGAGATACGGTTCTGGAAGTAATGAAGCGTTTCTTCTCCAGGTGCGGTGATCGTGTAATAAGAAGTATTGCGGATTGGTTCCATACGGACCAGATCGGATTCTGCCAGTTCAGACAGGACGGACTGCAGCGTGAAATAGGTTGTGTAGCCGCGGTCCAGAATGAAGGAAGAGATCTGTGAAGTGGTCAGCGGAAAATCAACTTTCTGCAGCATATAAAGGACGATCAGTTTGTAGAGTGTAAATGGTTCCGGCATAAGTTTCCTCCTGGTTTTCCGCCTTCAGTGGGTGGAAGATAGTATTTGCCCTGCCAGGTACCGCGCCGTCTGAATTCTGCGTGGATCTGGTTCAGTACAGTTCGTTTGCGTGTGCTCCAAAGTGGTGCAATAAGCAGATCTTTTGGACCGTCACCGGTGAGCCTGTGGATGACAAGCTGCGGCGGGAGCTGTTCAATGCAGCGGATCAGCAGCGAGATATATTCCTCCATGGTCATAACCGGGAATGGCTTTGCTTCGTAAAGCAGGCCCAGATCGGTACGCTTCAGTACGTGGAGCAGCTGCAGCTTGATGCCCTGGATATCAAGCGTATTAAGGTAACGGCAGGTCTCCAGCATTTGTTCCTGCGATTCTCCGGGCAGACCGAGGATGACATGAGTGATAACCTCGATGCCGATGGAGCGAAGCGCCGGGACAGCCTGTTCGAAACAGGAGAGCGGATAACCGCGGCGGATAAAACGTGCGGATGATTCGTGCATGGTCTGAAGGCCAAGCTCCACCCAGACAGGCTTGATATGATTCAGCTCATCAAGCAGCTGCAGTACGTCATCCCCCAGACAGTCCGGCCTGGTGGCGATGGAGAGTGCGACGACTTCCGGGTCGCGGATCGCCTCCAAAAACAGAGGACGAAGGTAATCGACCGGTGCGTAAGTATTGGTATAAGCCTGAAAATAGGCGATAAACCGCTTGACCGGCCGTTTTTTTCGGATCATCTCTTTTTGCGAGGAAAGCTGTCTGGAAATAGAGAGGGCAGGCGATGCTGCAAAATCACCGGATCCTCCGGCGCTGCAGAAAATACAGCCGCGCATGCCACATTTTCCGTCGCGGTTTGGACAGGTCATGCCGCCATTTAGAGACAGGCGGTAAACTTTTTCACCGAAACGGTGTTTCATTTCATAGTCAAGTGAATGGTAGGGTTTGTCATCCCATTTCATGTCATCACCTCGGAACATCTGCCTGCAAAAAATCAGCAGGCAGTAAGTAAAATGGATATTCTCGATCAATCGAATAATTAATATCGGTAAAAGTATATCATTTTGGGAAGGGTTCGTAAAGAGAAAGGTTCGGGAGAGCGTTCAGAGCCAAAATCTTAAGAAAAAATGCAAGGTTGGTCTGATTGACAAAAGATAGGAAATCAACTATGCTTAACCATAGGCAAAAAAGAACAGATGAGCAGATGGATCATGAATGTGGCAGGATCTGTTTTGCTTCGGGGGGACATGGGATGGCAGAACGAAGACGGGGGACACAGGGCCGCCCGATGATATACGGAAAGTCTCCGGAAAGCCGGAGATACTGGAATATTACGCCGGAAGACCAGAAAACACTTCCAAATAGTAAGGCAAGTGTGAATGATACAGCGACAGAAAAGGATCCGGCTGCAGAACAAAAGCGCAGAGTTTCAGAGAAACTTGAAAATGAAAAAAATGCAGGAGAAAGAATCCACCTTCATCGGAAAACAAACACGAAAGTCAAAAAGAAAGCAGCGGACGGGCTGACGGAGACGAAACGGCCAAAGGCAGAAAAACAGGTATCCGCTAAGCGAAGCCGGAGGGCACGCAGTTACGGCGAACGGACGAAGCTGCGGGTGCTATGGGCTGCATTTGGAGTCCTGTGTGTGCTTCTGGTCGCAGCGATCATCTATGAGATCGTGCTTGGCAACGGGACAAAGCTTCCGGGATCGGAGCGGATTACACTGCCAACGAGGCAGGAACAAAACCGCGTGACGACAGGGATCACACTGCAAAAGAAGCAGACGGAAGCGGTACAGGCGGAAACGGCAGCGCAGAGTGAGACAACACCACAGAGTGAGACGGCAGCACAGACAGAAACAGCAGTGCAGAATGAGACGGCGGCGCAGACCGGGGAGCTGTCAGGAAGTATACAGGCAGACAGTGCTGGCACCGCCTGAAAAAGACAGGGGCTTACATGTGATGCCTCGCGGCAAAGAAGCAGAATAAAAATAAAGAAAGATGAAAAAATAAAACTGTGAGAAGCATCAGCTGAACGAAAGTGCGGGAAAACAGACAGAGTAATAAAGAAAAATAATAAGAATCAGATAAGAAACCAAAATAGCAGAGTAAACGAAAGAAGAAAACGGAGAGAGAAAACTATGGACATGAATGAGCGGGAAAAGCGCCTGCGTCAAAAACAGGCGCAGAGAAGAAAAAATGTGTTGATTATGAAGTGCATTATTTCACTGTTGATTTTGATTGTTGTATTTCTGGCAGTTGTGCTGATTAAGGATGCGGTGATCCCGGGTGTAAAAAAGCAGGAGGAGAACACGAAAAAACAACAGCAGGAAGCACAGGCAGATGCGGGCGGAAGCGTCACGGCAGACCAGACAGAGAGCACGGAAGGAAGCGGCAGTACAGAGGATCAGCTGCTGGCGGCGGATGTGATGGCAGCCCAGTACGATTATGACGGGGCGATCCAGTCGCTGCAGGCCTCTTCTCTGTATACGAACAGCCAGAAAATGCAGGATGCAGTGACGGGGTATCAGCAGGTGAAAGCGACATGCACGGCATATCCGCTGGAACAGATCACACACGTCTTTTTCCACACAATGATCAAGGATCCGTCCAAGGCATTCGACGGTGATGCAAAAGAAGCCGGTTACAATCAGGTTATGACAACAATGAGTGAATTTACCGGGATCATGGAGAGCATGTATGACAAGGGCTATGTGATGGTAAGCCTGCACGATATGTGTACGGTAAATGCAGATGGCACGGTTTCCAGCGGGGAGATCCTGCTTCCGCCTGGGAAGATTCCGTTCGTTTTGTCGCAGGATGACGTGAGCTACTACCATTATATGGATGGCGATGGATTTGCACAGAAGCTGATTGTGGATGAGAACGGCGATGTGAAGAACACTTATGTTGAGGATGACGGAAGCATTTCGGTTGGAGATTATGACATGGTTCCGTGGATTGATACGTTCGTAAAGGAACATCCTGATTTTTCGTATCACGGACACAAGGGGATCATTGCACTGACCGGATATGAGGGCGTGCTTGGCTATCGTACGGACGAGGTTTACCGGACGAAAGAGGCGTCCCGTGTCACAGAGTATCAGCAGAAATTTTTTGACGAGCATCCGGATTTTGATGAGGCGGCATGGCAGAAGGAAGTCGATGATGCCACAAACGTTGCAAATACGATGAAGGCGGAAGGCTGGGAATTTGCAAGCCATACGTGGGGACATATCGCTCCGCAGACAGTCGGCCTGGAGGCAATGCAGAAGGATACACAGCGCTGGCTTGATAATGTGGCACCGGTGGTCGGCGATACCGACGTGATCATTTTCGCGTTTGGAGCGGATATCGGAGACTGGCAGCCTTATACTGACGCCAACCCGTTTTTTACGTATTTGAAAGGGAAGGGCTTTAATATTTTCTGCAACGTGGATTCCACACAGTACTGGGTACAGTTTGGAAGCAATTATATGCGACAGGGAAGAAGAAATCTTGACGGCTATCGGATGTACTACAATCCGGATATGCTGAGCGATCTGTTTGATGTTTCTTCTGTATGGGATAAGAGCAGGCCGACGCCGGTTCCGCAGATGTAATAAGTGCACACTTTACTTTCCAGAGATGAAATGATATACTGAGGGATAGCCTTAGAGACAAAGGAGAAAAAGTGTGAAAAAAGAATCTTCCATTCCGGCAGAGATCATAAAAAGCCGGAAAATGATCTATAAACTGGCAAAAAATGATTTTAAAACGAAATATGCAGGTTCTTATCTCGGAATTATCTGGGCATTTATTCAGCCGGTGATCACCGTGCTTGTGTACTGGTTTGTATTTGAGGTAGGATTTCGCGGGGGATCGGATTCACTTCCGGTCCCATTTGTGCTGTATCTGGTAGCCGGCATTATCCCATGGTTCTTCTTTCAGGACGGACTGACCGGCGGGACAAATTCCCTGCTTGAGTACAGCTATCTGGTAAAAAAAGTCGTATTCAATATCAGTGTACTTCCGGTTGTGAAAATTTTGTCGGCAGTTTTTGTACATCTGTTTTTTATCGTGTTTATTACATTTTTGTACTGCTGCTATGGACACTTTCCGGATCTGTATTATCTGCAGCTGCTGTACTATCTGGCGGGACTGCTTCTGCTTATCCTTGGGCTTTCGTATCTGACGAGCGCTGTGGTAGTTTTTTTCCGGGATCTGTCGCAGATGATCAGCATTGCGCTTCAGATCGGGATCTGGCTGACACCAATCATGTGGGTAGCGGAAGATAAGCTGATTCATTATCCGCTTTTGTATAAGATCCTGAAACTGAACCCGGTTTATTATATCGTGATGGGATACCGGGATGTATTTATCTATAAGCACTGGTTCTGGGAACGTCCGCTTTGGACCGCATATTTCTGGTGCTTCGTGATCGGAGTGCTGTGGCTTGGAACACGCGTATTTAAAAAACTGCGCGTGCATTTCGCGGATGTAATATAATCTCATAAGGAGGGACCCACGTCAGTGGGAGGATGCCTTATGAGCGTGCGTCCGGTAAGAAAGAGGTCATGCCGGCCAAAGACAGCGCAAAATCTCATAAGGAGCAGCCTGCGTCAGTAAAACAAAAGTGAGGAAACATACAGTATGGAAGATGCAATTCGTGTAGAACATCTGAGCAAGATGTATAAATTATATAATAAACCGTCGGATCGCTTAAAGGAGAGCCTTGGGCTTTCGAAAAAGAAGCGGTATCGTGAGCATTATGCGCTGCGGGATGTCAGCTTTGACATAAAGAAAGGTGAGACGGTGGGGATTATCGGCACGAATGGTGCCGGAAAATCCACAATCCTGAAGATCATTACCGGCGTGCTCAGCCCAACGGAGGGTGAGGTGTCGGTGGACGGCAGAATCTCGGCGCTGCTGGAGCTTGGCGCCGGATTCAATATGGAATATACGGGAATTGAAAATATCTATCTGAACGGAACCATGATCGGTTTTTCAGAGAAAGAGATAGACGCCAGGCTGGATGACATCCTGGCTTTTGCTGATATAGGAGAGTTTGTCAATCAGCCGGTCAAATCATACTCAAGCGGTATGTTTGTGCGTCTGGCCTTTGCGGTGGCAATCAACATCGATCCGGAAATCCTGATCGTGGACGAGGCGCTTTCCGTCGGAGATGTCTTTTTTCAGGCAAAATGTTACCGGAAATTTGAGGAATTCAGGCAGGAGGGAAAAACAATCCTGTTTGTAAGCCATGACCTTGGAAGTATCAGCAAATACTGTGACCGTGTGATCCTGCTGGATCATGGAAAAGCAGTCGGAACCGGCTCACCGAAGGAGATGGTGGATCTGTATAAGCGCCTCCTCGTCAATCAGGGACCGGATGCGGAGGAGAAGAAACTTCCAAAAAGCGCAGAAAACCGGGAAAAGACCGGATGGATCACACCGTTTGAGATGAATCCGGGCGCACTGGAGTATGGAGACAAGCGTGCGGAGATGCTTGGCTTTCTCGTTGAGGATGCAAACGGACTGCAGACCAATACGATCGAGAAGGGCGCGGAATTTACGTTAAAAGTACGCGTGCAGTTCCATACGAAGATCGAGGATCCGATTTTTGCGTTTACGGTCAAGGATATGCGCGGTACGGAGATCACCGGCACGAATACGATGTTTGAGCGGATCACGACACCGACCGGGGAAGACGGGGATATTTATGTCGTCTCTTACACACAGCGGGCTGATCTGCAGGGCGGAGAATATCTGGTTTCCTTTGGCCTGACCGGCTACAGCGGCGGAGACTTTGTAGTGTATCACCGGCTGTATGATGCGTGCAGCCTTGTGGTGGTGTCTTCAAAGAACACGGTGGGATTTTATGATATGAACTCGGAGATTGTGGTACAGAAAGAGGAATGAGTTCAGAATAACTGAAAATGATGGATCTGTGCACAAAATGCCGGGAAATCTATGAATACCAGAAATAAAACGAAAAGAGAAAAAGAAATATAACATAAGGACAGTAAGCACGAAAATGTCCGCTTTACCAGAACAAGAAGAGGAGGAAGGCGATGGAACGAGAACAGATCGGAAAAGCGGTGCTGGATTACCGCTTTTATACCGGAGAAGATAAGTATACGGACGGCACCATTGAGGATGAAATGCTGGAGATCGCAAAAAACTGCGCGCCGGAAGAATATGACCGTGTGATCACAGAAAAAAAGAGCTGGCCGATCCTCTATCATTTTTCCGCACTGCGGGAAAATATTATCAGCTGGTTTCCGGTTAAAAAAACAGACCGCGTGCTGGAGATCGGCGGAGGGCTTTACTTTATCGCGGACATCCTTCTGCGGATGCTGACGCCGCGGGAACTCTATAACGCCATGGGTTTTCCACCGGATTACATCATCGACCGGGATTACCTGGGCAACGAGTACGGGAAAACAAAGCAGGTGGCCCGGTGCGGGAACGCGGTATGCCCTCCCATGGCAACGGCCCTTGTACGGGCGAACCTGCCGGAGTGGTGTAGCCGGACGATCACGACCATGGAGGAGCTGGAAAAGGCTGTGACGGCATGACGAGAACTGCAACAATGGAGGCGATTTGATGGACTGCTATTACTGCAAGGCAAAGGAATACTGCAT
>ERZ824488.3528-NODE-3528-length-11687-cov-3.387552_pt1 | contig 11687 bp, 10 predicted proteins | sample MGYA00519936_ERZ824488 | MGnify/ENA primary metagenome ERZ824488 (study PRJEB31778, sample SAMEA3449153) | human gut metagenome | biome: human gut; feature: human-associated habitat; material: faeces | place: United Kingdom | collected 2010/2012 ... | reverse complement strand
CAGCCAGGAATATTCATCTCCGTTTTTGGTGAAGCTCGTCACCATGCCGCCCTTTTCGGGCACGACGGTGGCGGTGGTGCCGGCGCCGGTATCGGCCAGGACATAGGCTGTATACGCGCCCTGAGTGGTTTTTGTCACAGTAAACATTTTGCGTCAACCTCCAAATGTATTTTCATTTCCAGCCCGGCCCAGAAACTGTTTCGGGCTGATATGATATTCCGCTTTGAACGCCCGGTAAAAATTGGCGTAATCCCCAAAGCCGCAATGGCCGTATACGTCCGTGGGCGCCACGCCGTTCGCCAGCATCATGCTTGCACAGCTGTGCCGGAGATCGTGGAAACGGATGGAACGCAGTCCGTTGTTCTCCAGCAGCTTGCGAAATGCCGCGGAAATGTAATTGGGCTGGATCAGATTGCCCATCTCATCGACGCAGATGTAGCCGATGTAGTCCGGGCAGTAGCTCCGTCCGCACAGCCTCCGGTTTTCCGCCTGCTCCCGCTTCAGCGTCCGCAGGCGCTCCCGGAAAACGGGCACCAGTGGCAGCGTTCGCATGCTGGACTTGGTCTTGGTCGTGTCGGAGGCGATGAGCATGTGCTTGCCGTCCATATTGAAGGACGTGACCGTATGGCGAACCGTGATGGTATTGCTATTGAAGTCGATGGCGTCCCACCTCAGTCCGAGCACCTCGCTGCGCCGCAGCCCATAGAAGGCCGCCAGCATGACGGGGATCTCCAGCCGCGTTCCCTTCGCCGCCTCAAAGAGACGGTTCAGCTCATTTCGGTCGTAGAAGCTCGCCTGAAACGCCTCCTTGCGGGGGCGCTCCACCTTGTCCGCCGGATTGACGGGGATCATGTCCATCTTCACGGCGTATTTGAGCGCCCGATGGATGACTGCGTGGTCGTGGATCACCGTCGTCGCCTTCACTGTTTCCAGCCGGAACGAATAGAAATCCTGAATGTCGCTGGCCTGCAGCTCCGTCAGAGCGATGCCCCTTTCCCGAAACCAGGGGCTGATGCGCTTCTGAACTTCTTCCGCATAGCCGGAATAGGTGATCGTCTTGACCGTGCTCCGGGCCACCTTCAGCCACTGCTCAAGGTAGTCCGCAAAGAGAAGTTTGCCGTCCTCGGACTGTGCCGTTTCAAAATCCGGCGCAGGGCTTTCGCCCTTCCGAAGCCGCCGGGCCTCCTCCTCCGCTTCGGGATCGAAGCTGAGCCGCAGCTCCATCAGCATGGCCTCCGCGCGCTTCTTGTTGCCCTTTACTGGCAACCCGGTGCGGCACCACTTCGTGTGACGCTTGCCGGCGCTGTCCTTGTAGTTCAATACCACATAGTAAAAATCATTCTTTTCCTGCAGGTGGCCTGCTATCATTTGTACTCCCTCCTCATCGCAGATGATTTCACCCTGCCGTTGACAGAATCATGCTATCACAGGAAATGTCAAAGTGCAAGGATGGGAAGACAATTCACCCGACCGCGCTGTTCATCTTCAGATACGCCAGCAGGTGCGCCTTGGGAATGCAGTATTTGCGCCCTACCTTCCGGCTGACGATGCTGCCGTCCTTCAGGAGGCGATAGCCGGTCTTGGTGCAGATGCCCAGCACCATGCACATTTCGTCGATGTTCAGCACATCCGGGTAATCCTTTAGCATGCGGCTGGGCGAGCCCTTTGCAATGCGGTTCATATAAAATCGCTCCTTGTATTATTGATTCGTATGGACGCCGTCAATCCAATCATGACGAGTCGTCAAAAGAAACCGGTTACGGGCTGCAGCGAGCCAGGCCGCACCATAGCCCCGCAGATGCCGCTGCTCCCCGAGCTGGCGTACACCGCAGGAACTCCCCCTCTAGTCTGTGGGAGGTCGTGAGAAAGTATCATTGTTCCTCCGTGCTGTCATCGCGCCTGATCTGCCACAATCAGGTCTAAAACCTCCGTCCATCGCTCCTGCAGCCTGCATCTCTCACCTCCTTCAGGCTGCCCTCTTCGCGCCGGGTCTTACATCGCTATTACACGGATTTCTGTACCTGCAATACCGTGTATTCAGTTTTCAATGTGCGCGTATGGCAACCCGGCAAAGCATCTGTCCGGCTGCTGTGAAAGTGCAAAAAGTCCTTCACTATGTAGGCATTGAAAACTTAATTTTGTTTCCCTTCCGCTAAAACTTTCTTGATCCTGTTTAATCGTTTTGTCACAGTGCTTCGCATACATCCCCAAAGCCGGGCAATGTCCACCTGCCGGTATCCATCTATTACCAGCAACGTAAGCAGTTCCAGGTCTTTCTCTCCCAACCGGCACAGCCGCTGATACAATTTTTCGTCCTCGATTTCCTGCAGCCACGCATACCGGTCTGAAAATTCCTGCTGCTCAAAATCTGCCGACAGCTCCTGGAATTTTCGGAAAAGAACCGTCCTTTCATAGTCCATGTCCCCCTCATCTGGCAGCGCCTGATTATGGGTCTCATAGGTACGCCTGCTACGAAACCATTCCCAGTCAAATTCCTTCATCCGGGCAATATCTGCCTCTTCCATTCCTGCGGCAGCATACTCCTTCTGCAGCTGCTCCCATTCTTTATCAAATCTGCGCTTTTCGCGCCCATAATTAAATCCCATCATATCCTCCGTATCAATTCATCAAACTTCGAGTGAATTGATACGAAGGCGGCGAACGACACCGGGGCCGTCCGCCTGATCTATTAGCTAATGTGTATTGGAATACATGCTTAAAGGCATACCTCTCCCCTATCAAACATTGAAATTCATATTCGATACGTCAGTTTCTGCCGTTAAGATAGTTTCCAATCCTCATTTCCTTTCATTAAAATTATGTATTGCAATGCATTTATTCACTGTATTTCAGTGAATAAAATTTCAGGAGAGTGTATTGTAGAATATATTCGAGGTGAATTGAAATGAAGGATTATGTACAGGCAGTGGGAGATGCCTTCAAAAAAGCCCGGTCCGAACAGAGCCTCACACTGGAGGCCGTAGCTGAAAAAAGTGGTGTTGATGTGCGTACAGTAATCAATATTGAACAGTACCGGGGAAATCCGAAGCTTGAAAAACTGTATCCTCTGGTACGTACCCTCCGGATAGATGCCAGGGAAATCTTCAATCCGGAAATGCAGCGGGAAAGTCCGTCCATCAGGCAGCTCCGTTTTCTAATCGAAGAGTGCAGTGAGCAGGAGGCAACAACCTTAATCCCGGTTATCGAATCAGTCTTGAACGCTTTGCGCTCTAACAGTTCCACAAAGATCAAGTAACTCGTCTACATAGAGAGAGCCTGCATCCTATTCCTTGATAGAAACAGGAAGCAGGCTCTCAGGCTCTCTTATTCTATTGCTTTATTTTATTTACTCAATACCATTTTCAACTGTACCACGTCAATACGGATTTCCTTTTTACATTTCGGACAATACAAAGGAAATTTCACAAGGACGGTATCCTCATACACCTTCGTTCGCGTTTTACCACCACATACCGGACAGCGTACCCACAAAGAATTCCTTTCATTTTTCTTCATTACAAATATACCTCCACTTATAGCATAGCTCTGCATAAAATGTCTGGCTTCTGCCGTTTTCCTCTTTTCTGCCATTATAAACTACCAAGTTATGAACGACCTATGAATGAGTTATGAACCCATGCACAACACCTCTATTTATCTGGGATTAGCATTATTGAACAGCCAGTTTCATGAATTCAGGTTCTTTTTTGAGTACTTCTATTTTTCTTTCAAACAGCATACGATCTCTCCTCGCCATACCTTTTTCCAGTATGTCCATTTCTGCCGGCTTCCTCAATACATGTCCAAAACTTTCACATCCTTTTCCACCACATATCCACTGCCGCCAATCTCTTTCACATCTTCCACCATGCTCACCAGAAGGATCGGTTTTTCTGTTTCCGAGTCTGCCGTAAACACCGCAAACCAGCCAAGCTCTGTACCATTTGCATCATCCTGCGCCGCCTTGATCTCTGCCGTTCCCGTTTTTCCGATCAAGTGCCTGCCTTCCCGATGCGCTCCATACCCAGTTCCCTCCGGGTGATTAATGACCATGTCCATACCCTTCTTCACTTCCTCTATAATCTGTTCTGGAAATGCCCGTGAAAGCCACACCTCCGCTTGCGCTTCCTCCTGATACAAGAGCCGGGGCTGCAACACGTCCCCTCGATTGCAGAACATCGTATATAGAGCCGTCAGGTGCAATGGGTTCATCAGAATCTCCCCTTGCCCATATCCGCTGTCTGCAAGCTGGATTTCTGAATCTATGGTTTCCGTATTGGAATACTGCGAAACAGACATCACAATCTCAAAAGGGATTTTTTTCCCAAACCCAAGCTCCTTTAACCCACGGACAAGCTCTTCGGTGCCTATTCGCAGCGCCGCTTTCGCAAAATAGATATTGTCAGAATACATCATTGCATTTTCCAGGATGACCGGTTCATACGCATGAAGTGTTGTCACAAAATATTCTCCCCAAGTACGATCCTTCTGCCAACGCTGCCCTTCGTTGCCATAATCCACCATCGGATCAATCGCCGTTGTCCGCAGTCCGATAGAGGCAATCACTGGTTTAAACGTTGAGCCAGGGCACCAGACTTGCCGAAACCTATTATACAGAGGCATCTTCTCGTCTTCATTCAGCACATTCCACTGCTCCTCTGACATTCCCAGGACAAACAGGTTGCTATCATAAGAAGGTGTACTGACCAGTGCCAACACCTCTCCGGTGCAGGGATTCATGGCAACAGAGCAACCCTTATCATCTTTAAACTGCTCGTAGAGAGACTCCTGCAGCACGGCATCTATCGTAAGCCGGATGTCCTGTCCGTTTCTCACCGGGCGGTAAGCCAATATCGTTTTTTTCCTGCCATTTTCATCAGCAATATAGACCTCGCTTCCGTCCGTTCCCTTCAGCTCTTTCTCATAAAGGCCCTCTATCCCGCTTCTTCCAATTACACTGTCGGCACGATACCCCTCCCCGGCGTGCTCTTTCAGATCTTCTGCCGTCACGCTCTGCACATAGCCGATCAAATGGGCCGCCGCCTCTTTGTAGGGATATTCCCGAACTTCCACATCCTGAAACATAACGCCCGGGATTTCCAGAATTTCCTTCTGCCTGTTAAACTCTTCCACAAGTCCGCTGTCCGGATTTTCTGCAAGCAGCTTCAGCTCCTCTATCTTCGGAATTGTCACAATCGGTACAAACGAGTCCTCTTTTACCCAAGATACTGACAGCTTGCCCTCTATCGTTTCTTTGCTGATATCCAGCATCACAGCCAGTTTCTCTACAGTCTGCTCATCCATGCGCATCGGCACAAGCCCTACCGATGTGGCTGTCCCCTGCCTCGCCATGACATGCTCTTCCCTGTCTAAAATTCTACCCCGCACCGCCTTTACCGTAGAGACCCTTACCTTATCTGCTGCCCCCAGCTCTGGGAAAATAAGGCTGTCATCCCAGATCAGCCTGTATCCGTCCCTGTCATTTTCAAAATATGCCGTATTTGAAAACGAAATCGTTCCTGCAACAGTAGAAAAACTGCTTGTGTAAAGAACCGCATTCTCTTCCTCCTGAACCTCTTTCACATGAATCTGCATATCTTGAATCTCTATTCCTTCATAAATATTTGCATTCCGGCTGATGAAATCTTCCTTCTCGATATTTCCTGAAGCTTCCGGGGCTATCATCCGGTACATCTTTTCATAATCCTTCTCTTTGATGCAACTCATATATTCTTTCAAGACCTTACCCGGATTTTCTCTGACGAAATCAGTGCGAAACTGATGTCTGACAGCTGCAAATCCTGCTCCCAGAAAAAGCATGATACCGATGCCAACAATTCCTGTTTTCATCACATTTCCTTTTCTCTGTATCTGATACTTCCTTTTTTTCATGAACCAGTTTCTCCTCCTTTCAACGAATCCTTCCATCTTTCCATGCTTCTTTAATCTTACATTTGTAATATATAATTACAATATTTTGTGTACTTTGTCAATCTGTATATTGACGTTCTCTCTCATTCTCTATATAATAATGTCAGGTTTAATTATTACAAAGGTAATAGTAAAGGAGTATTCTATGGAAAAATTACCCCAGATTTCAGAGGCCGAATACGAAATTATGAAAATTATCTGGGCGGACTATCCCATCAGCACAAATGATGTGTGTGAAAAGGCCAACCTGACCCATAGCTGGAACCAGAAGACCATCCATACCCTGCTGACCAGACTGAATGCGAAAAAAGTCATTTCCTATGATCAAAGAGGCAGGATGTACTACTACTATCCGCTGATTTCACAAAAAAAATATCTGGAGCAGGAAAACCGCCTCTTCCTAAACCGTTTTTACAACGGAGAGATGGCCCCTATGCTTTCCTCTCTGCTATCAGATTCCGAAATTCCGGACTCGGAATTGCAGAATCTGTACGACATGATTCAGACCAAATTGAAAAGCGGTGATAAACAATGATATTTCCCATAAAATTTTTTATCTGCAATGTATTCCTGACAATTCTCCTTTTCATCCTTCTGTCTGTCAGACATTTGATGAAAAGGCAGCTTACGCCCCATGCCCGGTATGGCTTATGGTATGTATTTTCTGCAGCCCTGCTGCTTCCCTTTCTACCATTGCAAAACTTTTCCCGGGAACTATTTTACCTACTGGCATCAAAAATTTCCCACCCTGCTTTTTCCAGGCAGATTTCTGCGGCGGCAGCCGAAAACACTGCTCCTGCCGGAACAGCCAACCTGTGGCTTCAGGACTTTTCCACGGCTATGAACACTGCCCCAAATCCATGGATCTCACGTTTTTTGTGGGGGATCTGGATTGCCGGAGGCTGTGTAGCGGCGCTATACCTTGTCCGCAATATCCTTCGCATCTGCCTTCTGCGGAAGCATGCGTTTCCGGTTACGAAACAGACTGAACCAGAATTGTATCAGCACTATGTCAGCTGCCTGAGAAAGCTGCACATTCACCGGAGTATCGCCCTGTACGCATCCTGCCAGCTTTCCAGTCCTGTTTCCTACGGACTCCTGCGGCCCAGGATCATCATTCCCAGAGATTTGGATATTCTGATGACAGAGAAAGAAATCCAGTATATTTTTCTTCATGAACTGCAGCATTACAGGCACAGAGATGCTCTCTTAAATAACTTGTCATGCCTCCTGCAGATCCTTTACTGGTTCAATCCGCTGATCTGGTACTGCTTCCGGCAGATGCAAAAAGACCGTGAGCTTGCCTGTGACAGCGCCGTTATGGAAGTCATTGGGCAGGAAAATTACGCGGACTATGGATTTACTCTGATCCGCTATGCAAAAGCTATGAAAAACGGTATGTTTCTTTCGCCCCTTTCCAGTCTGGGTGGCACGAAAAAACTTATACATGAACGGATTGCGGCTATCGCCAATTATCAGAGGGCTTCTGCGAAACAAAAAATCAGAAGCGGATTTTTTCTCCTGCTGTCTGTCTCCATCGTGCTATGCACAAGCCCCCTATTTATAGTTCAGGCATCTTCTTCCACCTATCGCCTGACAGGAAGTAACCATGAGCCGCTTGACGTATCTACCTACTTCGAAGACCGAAACGGAACCTTCGTTTTGTATGATATCACTGCTGACCGCTACCAGATTTATAATCAGGAAATGAGCGAACAGCGTGTATCCCCAGACTCCACCTACAAAATCTACTGTGCTCTGGCTGCTCTGGAGGAAAATCTGATTTCTCCCTCTTCCATTCAGCGTTGGGACGGCACACCGCAGATATACGATGCGTGGAATCGGGATCAGACGCTCACCTCTGCCATGCAGAATTCCGTGAACTGGTACTTTCGAAATCTGGATCGCCAGATGGGGCTTTCTGCCCTCTCATCTTATTTCCGGAAGTTTTCCTATGGAAACTGTGACCTGACAGGCGGCATCGAAAACTACTGGGCAGAATCCTCCCTGAAGATTTCCCCCATCGAGCAGGTGAACGTTTTGGCGGATTTATGGCAGAACAAATGGAATCTGAATCCTCAGAATATACAGGCTGTGAAAGATTCCCTGTTCTTATCTGAGCTTTCCATCGGAACGCTTTACGGAAAGACAGGCACCGGAAATGTCGATGGTCAAAACTGCAACGGATGGTTTATCGGATTTCTGGAAAACGACAGCAAGATCTACTGCTTTGCCACAAATTTGAGGGATGAGGGAAATGCTGACGGCAGTTCGGCGGCACAGATTACCATTGATATTCTGAACAATATTCTATAAACCAGAAACTCATTCTGCCGTCCCCATATGAAAATACGCCTCAAAAATATCCCGTGCGCAGGATACCGCAGGAGCTGACTTGTATCCATTTACGATTCGCACTGCAACCGAAATTTCTGGCTCATCAGCCGGGGCATATCCGATAAACAAACCGTGATCCGGTCTTGTTTCCATCTCCTGAGCCGTTCCGGACTTTCCGGCTACCGGTATCGGGAAACCCTCAAAAATTCCGGTATTCTGCGCATACCATTTCATTCCCGTATGTACGTTCTCCCACGCTTCCTCCGAAATCCCCATCACACTCTCCATCTCCGGTGTTTTCTCCGTATCCCCGATGCGTTCCACCAGCGACAGCTTATAGCACTGCCCTTCATTTGCCAGGGTATTCGCATACCGCCCAAGCTGAACCGTTGAAAAATTATTGGTTCCCTGACCGATAGCCGACGGGATCGCATACTGATCTGTAATATGCGGTTCGCTCTCCACCAGCTCGATTCCGCTTTTTTCATCTAAATGAAACAGCTCAGCGTACTTCCTCAGATAGGAAAGCGCCTGTTCATCTGAAAATTCTTCTTTTCCCATCATACCCAGGCGGTACGAAACCTCACACAGATAATCGTTGCAGGAATGCTGCAGCGCTCCTGCCGTTGTCATCACCTCTCCATGTCCGGCATGGTTCCAACATTTAACAGGAGGAAACACCTTATCAAATACACCGTCACAAAATACGTTTGTCTGAAAATCAATAACTCCTTCCTGGATTCCGGCTATAATCGTAACCGGCTTTAGCGTAGAGCCCGGCGCAGAGAGCTGCTGTGTGGCACGGTTATATAATGGAAGTGAGCCATTCTGGCAGATTTTGCTGTAGTATTCTACATCCATGTCATTAGCAAAGCGGTTATTATCATAGCTCGGATAACTGACACATGCCAGTACCTTTCCTGTCTTCGTATCTGTTACGACGGCTGAGCCTGAGCAAGGATCTAAAGCCAGATCCGACGGTGTGATCTCAAGCTTTTGGATTTTCCGCAGAATCAGCTCATAGGCGGAAAACTCTCCTCTGATCCACAAAGCATAGTCTCCATCCTCTTTATCCAGAATTCTCTGCTCATACAAAAGCATCAGAAGCTCATCTGGCGATATCATATCATCCAACACCATATACTTATAAACCAGTCTTTCAAATCCGCTTCTGCCCTTCAACTGCTCCAGACCACAGGATATCACATACTCCAGTGCCTCCTTCTGGGTAAAATATGTTTCCTTTTCCCCAAGCATTTTGGGATTCAGCCATTCCTGCACAAGAATTTCCCTAAGATATTCCTTTAAGGTGAACTGCCCATTCTCCCATTTTTCATAGGCGGATACCGCTTCTTCTGCATATTCTTCTGCGACAAGCTCTGTATTCTGTATAAAAAATTTCTCGTATTCCTTCTGTTCTTCGGGATTCGCATAGTTCTGACCAGCCTCTCCCGTTAAAGCAGCTTTCATTCCTTCTCGTATCTCTTCCTCCCGCCTGAGAAACCTCAGATAAATTTCCTTTTCCACTTCCGAGGCTTCTGCCTCTTTCATATGCTCCAAATCAAGAATTCCATTCGTGAACAACGCACAGTAAACATCATATACCGGAATGCGGATGTCCGTTGTATCCTCAGTCAGCGTTTTATCAAAGCTCTTTGCCTGGATGATATTTTCCAAGAGAACGCAGGAAATCTCTTTTTCCAATGCCTCATAGACTGCAAGTTGCAAATCCATATCAATGCTCAAGTAAACATCCTGCCCTGGAACTGCATCTGTCACACTCACCTCTGACACAGTCCGCCCCATATTATCTACCAGAATCTCCTTTTCCCCATCTCTTCCCTGTAAATATTCCTCCAGATATTGTTCCATCCCTGATTTACCGACTACGGAATCCATGCTGTACCTGTCATCTTCTTTTTCCTCCAACTCTTCTGCTGAAATCTTTCCAGTATATCCCACAACAGATGCACACGCCTCACCGCCTTCATAGACACGAATCACGCCCTCTCCAATCTCAACGCCCTTCCAGTCTCCCTTATGCTCGGAAAGAACTGCCACCACCTCTTCCGATACATTTTCAGCTACCGTTACCGGAAGATATCTCTGATAGGAATGAAGTGATAGTGCATATCGAATCCCCAGAAGTTTCAACAGTTCCTCGTTCGTCCACTCCTTAGGGATACCGTATTCTTCTTTTTCCGCCTCCGTATAGGGCTTCTCATTTTCCGAGAAAACACAGTACCGTTCCTCCCCTGCCAAATACTCTATCATGGCAGTAGCAGAAATGTGTTTCTCTTCCTCTGTCATGTCCTCAATATTCGCTTTTCCAAAAACGTCTGCCCGAAATCTGTCCAACCAGAATCCTTCCGCAGAATACACAAATCCTCCGTCCTCATCCAACTCGATCTGCAAATAGTTCAAAACAGAATCCCCGTACTTCTCGACGGTCTTCATAATCTTATATAACACACCATTCAGAAAAAGCTGCCGCTCTCTGTTCGATGCATAAGACTGCTCATCCACAAACGTAACCATATAGGCCAGCTTATTCCCCGCCAGAACCTTTCCGCTTCTGTCGTAAATAGTTCCCCTCACGTTTTTCACTGGAATTTTCCTTGTAATCTGCAGCCCAAATTTTTCTGCATAATCGCTTCCCTGTAGAATCTGAAGACGGTAAAGCCGCACCAGCAGCACCGCTCCCAGTAAAACAAATATTACGGCCAAAATTGTAGTTCTCTCAATTCTCATCTTCTTCATGACATATCCCCTACATTTGTAAGATTTTTGTTTAAAAAATTTCTTTTTATGAACATCGTATAGAGTGCTGATGTTATTCTAAATTCTAACTAAAAAGTTAAATATACTCTTTTCAAAGCATTTTTATTTCTTTTCTTACATGCGTAATACTTCTTTATATATTACACATGTAAGACTATGGTGTCAAGACCTATTAATACAATTCTATAAAAACTGCTCTTTTGGATAATATCGTTGCTATTTGATTATGTCGTTTTTCTCTTCTTTAGCATCAGCCAAACACCCTCCATCTTTACTGCTCCTTTAATCTAGCCTGCGTTGCAGTGATACTACACCAATTCGCAAGCAATGCCTCTGGATAGCCATTCGGCTACCAGACGCTGCTTGTTGGGGATATCCCCAAGCCCCATTGGAACACAGAATTTCATTCTGTGGCTGCGCGTTCTGCGAACGCTTTTTGAACGATCCGCTCAGCGCTCCTCGTGTTCTTTTTCCTTTCCGGCCTCCGGCTCCTCCATGCTCAGCAGCCGGTCCACATTCGCTTTTACAGTGAGCAGCTCCTTCATCTCGTCTCGTACTTTCCGGTATTCGCCGTAGGCTTCTTTCTTTTCCTCCATCAGCCGTGCGTACTCTGCCTGCAGGCTCTTCACAGTCGGAAT
>ERZ824488.3524-NODE-3524-length-11698-cov-2.661599_pt1 | contig 11698 bp, 14 predicted proteins | sample MGYA00519936_ERZ824488 | MGnify/ENA primary metagenome ERZ824488 (study PRJEB31778, sample SAMEA3449153) | human gut metagenome | biome: human gut; feature: human-associated habitat; material: faeces | place: United Kingdom | collected 2010/2012 ... | reverse complement strand
TTTTACAGCGAGGAGGTGCAGGAACTTTTAAGATCAGAAGTGCCGGTTGTTACCATTGACCATGTGTGTGACGGCAGGATTTCTGTTTTATCTAACAATGTACAGGGAATGGAGAAACTTCTGGAATATATCTTTTCTCAGGGTCACCGAAAGATTGCATACATTTATGGAGATGACACTTCGGTTACGAAGAAGCGTCTCAGCAGCTTTTACCGGATGATGCAAAGAGAAGGGATCCAGGTTCCGGACGAATATGTCAGGCCAGCACGTTACCTAGACGCAGACCTGTCTGCAAGGCAAACCAGGGAGCTGCTAGAACTTAAAGATCCACCTACCTGTATCCTTTATCCAGATGATCTTTCAGCAGTTGGAGGGTTTAATGAGATACGGGAAAGAGATTTGAAGATTCCGGAGGATATTTCCATTGCAGGCTATGATGGGAATAACATAGCCAGGATCATGGAACCAAAGCTTACCACATTATGTCAGGATACCAGTGCCATTGGAAGGATCGCTGCAGAGAAGCTGGTGGAACTGATTGAACAGCCGAAGACAGCGCTGATCCGGTCCTATACAGTGGATGGAACTTTATTTCAGGGCAGATCGGTCAAAAAACTGGGGTGATTTTTACAGCAATCCTGTAATGTAAAAGAAGTACCAAAATAAATGTAAATAATAAAAGGATTATATTAAGGAGGTAGCAAAAATGAAGAGAAAGCTTATGAGTGTTTTACTTACCGCTGCAATGGTTGGAGGACTTTCCGTATATGCAGTTCCGGTAATGGCTGAAGAGAATGCAGAATTACTTCCAGGCGGCGGAAGCAAGATCATTTACTGTATCACACCTTCCACATCTAACCCATTCTTCAACACAGAGCAGGTAATTGCGAAAGAAAAAGCTGAAGAACTTGGATACGAAGTAAAATGTGCTTCCCACGATGACGAAGCTTCGCCCGGCGTTCAAGGAAGGCGGTAAGGTAACCGCAGGTAATGCATCCGGAATCAACGATGGCGCAGCAGCAATCATTTGCGATAACGCTGGTGCAGATGCTTCCATCGAAGCAGTTCAGAAAGCATATGACGCTGGAATCCCGACTTTCCTTATCGACCGTGAAATCAACCAGTCCGGACTTGCAGTAGCACAGATCGTTGCAGATAACGCACAGGGTGCAGCAGCAATCGCAGAAGTATGGGTTGAGGCTATGAACTACGAAGGCAAATACGCAGAGCTCCTTGGACTTGAATCCGATACAAACTGCCAGGTTCGTTCTGATAACTACCATTCTGTAATTGATGAGTATGAGGATCTTGAGATGGTAGCTCAGCAGTCCGCTAACTGGGATCAGACAGAAGCTTATGAGAAGACAGAAGCAATCCTTCAGTCCAATCCAGAGATCACCGGTATTATCTGCGGTAATGACACAATGGCATGTGGTGCTGTTCAGGCTTGCCTGGATGCAGGACGTAACGACATTAAGATCATCGGTCTTGACGGATCTGACGAAGCAAACGCTTACATCAAATCTGGTGACATGGTTGGTACCGCTCTTCAGCAGATCGCTCTGATCACTGAGATGGCAGTTGAGCAGGCAGACGCTTACCTTAACGGTACAGCTCCGGAAGAAGAGAAACAGCTTGTTCCTTGTGTAGCAATCACAGCTGACAATACAGATTGCCTGAGCGCATTTGTTTACACAGAACCAGAAGCTAAATAATCTGGCTGCCAGGAAACAGATTTTTATAAAAAAATGAACGAGTGTTTGAAAAATTATTCGCACAATCTGCATGCCCCGCTTTGTGGTATATTTTGCAGAAAGTCTTTTTAAACACGCTTTGGAAGGCGGTGCGCCAGCGCCGCCTTTTATAATAGAAAGCAGGGAGAGATGATTATGAAAAGCAGAAGAATTTTGGCAGTTCTGGCCGCATGTACAGCAGTAACCTTTACCGGCTGTGGTGTTGTAACTGTAGTACCCATTGGCGAAGAAGCTTCTTATACAGGAAAACAGGAATTTGATTCCGCAGCAGAGTCCCAGGGTGACTGGGGAGCCGTTGTAGCGGACATTTCCGACAAGGCACAGGATCTTTCTGAATTATTAAATGGTGATGGCATTACAGAAACAATTGCAGTAAAAGGCACAGGAAAAATCAAAGAATACAATACAGACACCCCGAAACATTATCTGATAGTAGAACTGGATGGATATACCGGAACTACAGAGGTTCAGGTCCGGACAGATGGACCGAACTCCAGTACCGCCATCCGTGACCTTCAGTCTCTGAAGAATTTTGAAAGCTTTACCAACCAGACGGAATGGTCAAGCTATGGAAAAGAACTGAACAAGCAGGCGCTTGCACAGGTAATTGCCCCACTTGGAATCGACGAAAATGTAGTTGGCAAGACTGTTACATTTACAGGCGGCGCAGAAGCCGGTACAGATGCAGTATCTGTTACAGCAGTTGAGCTGACGATTGAATAAAAGGAGGAAGCATTATGTTTGATGATCCGAATGTTGTTCTCCATTGTGAAAAAATTGATAAAATTTATCCCGGAACCAAAGCTCTGGATCAGGTTTCCTTCGATCTTCTGAAAGGAAAGGTAAACGTTCTGATCGGTGAGAACGGTGCCGGAAAATCCACCCTGATGAAGATGATTGCCGGAATCGAGCAGCCTTCAGCAGGTAAGATGTACATGGACGGCCAGGAGGTTTACTTCAAGGATACCAATGCAGCCCGTGCAAAAGGTATCGGAATCATCCACCAGGAACTTTCTCTTTTCCCGAATATGACAGTTTACCAGAATATTTTTATGGGACATGAGAAAAAGAAAGGTTTTTTCCTGGATGACAAAGCCCATTCAGAGGGTGCGAAAAAAATCCTGCAGCGTCTGGAACATGAAATTCCACCGGAAACCATGGTCGGAGATCTTCGTGTAGGACAGCAGCAGATGGTGGAAATTGCACGAAACCTGAACCAGGATGACTTACGTGTCCTGATCATGGATGAGCCTACGTCCTCTCTTTCTGCCGCAGAGGTTAAGGTACTTTTCAAGATTATGAGAGAGCTTCTGGAAGCCGGAATTTCCATCGTATATATTTCCCATCGTCTGGAAGAAATTATGGAGATTGGCGATCACGTTACCATTCTTCGTGATGGAAAATACGTTGCAGATGCTGATGTAAAGGACATTGAGCTCAGCTGGATCGTAGAGAATATGGTTGGAAAGAACACCCAGTATCATCGGTTTGAGAGAAGCATTGACCTTTCCAAACAGCCGAAGGTGCTGGAAATTAAGGATATGTGCCTTCCGAAAAAAGGCGGCGGCTGGACTCTTGACCATGTAAGCCTGGATCTGAAAAAAGGCGAGGTCCTTGGTGTTTACGGACTTCTGGGAGCTGGACGAAGCGAGCTGTTTGAGTGCCTGATGGGACTTCATCCGGAGCACACCGGTGATGTACTCTATGAGGGCAAAAAGCTAAATATCAAAGATGTTGCCGCCCAGATCAAAAACGGTTTTGCTCTTGTACCTGAGGATCGTCAGAGCCAGGGTCTGATCCAGACTCTTGATATCGGCAAGAATACCGCTATTTCTTCTATGAAAGATTATGTAAAAGGTCTGTTCCTTGACGAGAAAGCAGAGAATGCGGCAGTTGACGAGCAGATCAAGGATATCCATATTAAAGTGGCGGACAAGAGACTTCCAATCCTATCACTGTCCGGTGGAAACCAGCAGAAGGTTGTAATCGGCAAAGGACTTTTGACCAAGCCGAAGATCTTACTTCTGGATGAGCCTTCCCGTGGTATTGATATCGGTGCGAAGACTGAGGTCTTTGAGATCATTCACGACCTTGCGGAAAAAGGACTTTCCATTATCGTTATCTCATCTGAGCTGAAAGAGATCATGGCAATCGCAGACAGGATCGTTGTATTGTCAAATGGCAAAAAGACCGGCGAGCTGACCGGAGATGAGATCACAGAAGACACACTTGTACGTACATCTTATGCCGGACTTGGAACCGGAAGAAATGCGTAAGCCGGGGAGGAGCAGAACAATGAATAACAAAAAATCAAATAATAATCAGTTGTTAATGACACTGTTAAAAGGACGTACCTTTATTGTACTGGTACTCCTGGTCATCTTTTTTACCATTGTAAAAGGAACCACATTCCTGTCAGCATCTACACTGACCATGGTTGCCAAGCACGTAGCCCTGTATGGAATCCTTGCACTTGGTATGACCTTCGTAATCATTACCGGCGGTATTGACCTTTCCGTTGGTTCTGTAGTCGGACTTGTTGGTATGCTTGCCGGTGGTATGATCCAGGAAGGTATTACACTGAAATTTGCAGGTGTAACTCTTTACTTCAGCGTTCCGGTAATCATTATTACCATGCTGGTTGTTGGATGCATCATCGGTACAGTCAACGGCCTTATTGTAACAAAATTAGGTGTAGCACCATTTATCGCTACCCTTGGTACCATGTACATCTGCCGTGGCTTTGCGAACCTTCGTTCCAACGGTGCAACATTGTCCGACATCAAAGGTTATGACGGACTTGGCAACACAGGCTTCAAAATCCTTGGAAGCAATATTGCCGGCATTCCTACCGGTGTTTACATTTTCGCAGTGCTTGCAATTATTTCCGTTATTATCCTGAAGAAGCTTCCATTCGGATGGTATGTACTTGCAGTCGGCGGCAACGAGAAATCTGCTCGTCTTTCCGGTATCAAAGCAGACAAGATCAAAATTATCGTTTACATGATCTCCGGCTTCTGTGCAGCATGGGTTGGTATGATCAACACCGCACAGCTTTCCGCAGCACATCCTGCATCTGGTGATGGCTGGGAAATGAACGCCATCGCAGCTACCGTACTTGGCGGTACTTCCATGAGCGGTGGTTCCGGAACCATTATCGGAACTGTAGTCGGTGCATTTGTTATCGGTGTTATCAATGATGGTATGACAATGTGTGGTGTATCCGAGTTCTGGCAGAAGGTTATCCGTGGTCTGGTTATCATCCTTGCAGTCGTAATTGACCAGACACAGAGAAATCTGCAGGCGAAGATGGCACTTCAGGCAAGAAACGAGAACAAATAATTAGGTAACCAACAAAATCTTTCTTAATGTTAAAATAATTTGAAAAGTTGAAAAAAATCCGAAAAAGATTTATAGTAATAATCAGAGATGCAGGAGGAATAGCATGAAAAAATCAGGGATTTTAAATGCCCAGCTGATCCGTTGTATCGCAGAGCTGGGACATAAAGATCTGTTTATGATCGGTGATGCAGGAATGCCCATTCCAAAGGGCGTGGAGATTGTAGACCTGGTTGTATGCGGAGGGGTTCCCACCTTTAAACAGGTGATGGATGCAGTGCTGGCGGAGACAGAAGTGGAAGCCTACACCATTGCAAATGAGATTGAGGAAAAAAATCCGGAGCTTCTTGCATATATTCAGCAGAGCCTTCTTGAGGCAGAGGAGAGCAGAATTGACCACGTAGATCTGAAAAAGATGTCTGCACAGTGCAAATTTGCAATCCGTACAGGTGAGTTTACACCTTATCCGAACATAATTTTAAGAGCGGGAGTTGCGTTCCCGGCATAAAGGTTCACAAGAGAAGACGCTGCGAAGTAGGGAGAACTTATTTTGCAGCGTTCTTTTAGCTGTCCGCAGGGCGACGTATCCATTACAGACAGAGGAGGATGCAATATGAAAGTAAGTGTGAGGAAAATCAGTGAGACCACGGGATTTTCTCCAGCAACTGTTTCAAATGCACTAAATTATAAAAAAGGCGTGAATGCTGACACATCTGCCAAAATCTTCAAAGTGGCACAGGAACTGGGGTACTTTGAGGAAAATCATATACGCAAGGTGAAATTTGTAGTGTTTAAGCGGGATGGCTCTGTGGTAGAGGATTCGCCCTTCTTTATTCAGCTGATCTCTGGCGTTGAGCAGGAATGTCGTGCCTGTGGAATGGAAATGCAGCTTTGCAATCTGGATAAACGTGATCCTGGTTATCAGGAGCAGGCGAAATGGATTATGAGTGATAAGGCTTCTGCGGTAATTCTTCTTGGTACAGAGATGGTGGATGCTGACATTGAGTTGATCCGGGGAATGACTTGCCCATTTATTGTGATTGATTATTGGAAAGAGGATATGAGCTTTGACGCCATGCTGATCAATAATGCGGATTCTGCGCGCATGGCTACAGAGTATCTCATTGCCAATGGACATAAAGAGATTGGTTATCTGCGGGGAGATTTCAGGATCAAACCTTTCCGGTCTCGTTTTGCAGGATATCAGACAGCACTGCAAAAGGCGGGGCTTCCCCTGAATAAGGACTATATTTTTACAATGGCAACTACCATTGATGGTGCGTACGAGAATATGAAGCGGTATTTGTCTGAGAAGGTGAAGCTGCCTACAGCCTTCTTCGCAGACAACGATATGATTGCCCTGGGGGCTATGAAAGCTATGGCAGAGTTTGGAATCCGGATCCCGGAGGACATATCCATTGTGGGATTTGACGACCTTACTTTTTCCTCAATTTCTTATCCGCCTCTGACCACACTCCGGGTGCCGAAGCAGGAGATGGGAAGAGCCGTTGTAAGGCGGTTGCGGAATATTCTGAAAGATAATGACGGGATTAAGATCAAGATGCAGATGTGTACGCAGTTTATTGAGAGGGAAAGCGTGAAGAAGATATAAGAGGTACACAGTTGGGCAACTGATATTCCACGCAGGTCGGTACCGCGCACCGGTGAACTAACGGCCAACTCTGGCTAAGACGTTCGGGGAAGCCCTCACGCCTAAGTCTATGCAGGTTGTGGATTTTACCTTCGCTAAGAGCGCACCTGAAATGACATGCTTAAGAATAGCAGTTGCCCAACTGCTGTGTATTGGCGGAAACTGGATGGAATCCAAGTTTTACTTTACATTAATTTTTAATTGCCTTCATAATTGCGTCATACAGCTCGTCATAAGTTTCATAAGCCGGGATCTCCGGATATTCAGCCTTGATCGCATCCGTGCTCTTGAACAGGAATCCTGCTTTACTTGCCTGGATCATGCCAAGGTCGTTGTGGCTGTCACCGCTGGCAATGGTGTCGTAGCCGATGGACTGCAGGGCTTTCACAGTGGTGTATTTGGATTTTTCACAGCGCATTTTGAAATCAGTAATTTCGCCATTTTCGCCCACTACCAGTGTGTTGCAGAAGATGGTTGGGTAGCCCAGCTTTTTCATAAGAGGACCAGCGAACTGGGAAAAAGTGTCACTGAGGATGATAACCTGAGTCTGTGCTCTTAATTTGTCCAGAAATTCCCTGGCGCCTGGAATCGGGTCAATCTTGGCGATGGTCTCCTGGATTTCTTTTAGGCCAAGACCATGCTCTTTCAGAATGCTCAGGCGGTATTTCATTAATTTATCGTAATCTGGCTCGTCTCTTGTGGTTCGTTTCAGCTCAGGAATACCGGTCTCTTCGGCAAATGCGATCCAGATCTCCGGGACAAGCACACCTTCTAAGTCTAAGCAGACAATTTCCATAATCTCCTCCGTTCCGCAGCTGTAAAGATTGCTGCAATTGAATTTTATAGTGTTTTTCAAATCTCAATGTCAGATAAAGGGAAAGCAGTTAGGATGGTTGCTTTCACACACTATCTTATTATAGCGTAAAAAAGCCGGGAACGCTATACCTAAATTGATAATGTGAGAATGGAATGTTCCCTGTGAACTGCGGCTGAAATGTATAATTGTCGGAAATTAGTGGAAAACAGCGAAAAAATGTCTGGTAGAAATTTGTCGCTTATATTGCCGTTCCGTGAAAAATGTGGTATATTATTAATATCTGTAGTAATATTAGACAAAATAAACAGAATAATAATGGCAGGAGTGGTTAAAATGTATAACGAAGAGTACAAGCGCTGGATGGCAGCGGATCTCGAGGATGCAGATCTGAAACCAGAATTATCTAAGATTGAAGGAAACGATGAAGAAATTAAAGATCGTTTTGCAGTAGCTCTGAAATTTGGTACAGCAGGACTCCGTGGAGTTCTTGGAGCAGGTACCAACCGTATGAATATCTATGTAGTGCGTCAGGCTACACAGGGGCTTGCTAACTGGGTGAAGACTCAGGGCGGCACTCAGACCGTTGCAATCAGCTACGACAGCCGTCTGAAGAGTGATATATTTGCGAAAACAGCAGCAGGAGTTCTGGCTGCCAATGACATTAAGGTCAGAATTTATGATGCATTAATGCCTGTACCGGCCCTTTCCTTTGCGACACGCTACTATGAGTGCAACGCGGGTATTATGGTTACCGCATCTCATAACCCTGCTAAATATAATGGATACAAGGCTTACGGCCCGGATGGCTGCCAGATGACAGATGATGCTGCAGCTATCGTTTATGATGAGATCCAGAAGACAGACATTCTGACAGGCACGAAATACATGTCCTTTGCAGAGGGCGTTGAGGAAGGCCTGATTCGCTTTGTTGGTGACGATTGCAAACGTGCTCTTTACGATGCAATCGAGTCACGCCAGGTTCGTCCAGGTCTTTGTAAGACAGCAGGACTGAAGCTGGTTTACAGCCCGCTGAATGGTTCCGGACTTGTGCCGGTAACCCAGATCCTGAAGGATATCGGAATCACAGATGTAACAATTGTTCCGGAACAGGAATACCCGAACGGCTATTTTACCACATGCAGCTACCCGAATCCGGAGATTTTCGCAGCTCTGGAGCAGGGACTGAAGCTTGCCAAGGAGACAGGAGCAGATCTTATGCTTGCTACTGACCCGGATGCAGACCGTGTTGGTATTGCCATGAAATGCCCGGACGGTTCCTATGAGCTGGTAAGTGGTAATGAAGTGGGAGTTCTTCTTCTTGACTATATTGCAGCTGGCCGTATCGAGAAAGGCACAATGCCGAAGAACCCGGTTGCAGTGAAATCTATCGTTTCCACACCTCTTGCAGACGCAGTTGCAGAGCACTACGGTGTAGAGCTTAGAAGCGTACTTACCGGATTTAAGTGGATCGGCCGTGAGATCTTAAAGAGTGAGCAGAGCGGAGAGGGTACGTATCTCTTCGGATTTGAGGAAAGTTATGGCTGCCTCATCGGTACATATGCAAGAGACAAGGATGCAATCGTTGCGACTATGGCGCTTTGCGAGGCAGCAGCATATTACAAAACACAGGGTAAGACTCTGTGGGATGCAATGATCGAGATGTATGAGCAGTTCGGCTATTATAAAGATGCAATTCAGTCTGTAACAATGAAGGGAATCGAAGGACTTCAGAAGATTCAGGAGATCATGAATTCTCTGCGTCAGAATCCGCCGGTAGAATTTGCAGGACACAAAGTGACGGCAGTAAGAGATTACAAGGCAGATACGATTACAGATGTGGCAACAGGAGCAGTAAAACCGACTGGTCTTCCGAATTCCAACGTTCTGTACTATGAACTGACCGATGATGCATGGGTATGTGTTCGTCCGTCCGGAACAGAACCGAAGGTAAAATTCTACTATGGTGTTAAGGGAACTTCTCTTGCAGATGCAGATGAAAAATCCGATATCATGGGCAAGGCAGTTCTTGAAATGGTTGATTCCATGAAATAATCAGGGCGTGGGTATATGCAGGAATTTGACAGATTTATAAAAGTTGTCGGGGAGATACGCGAGAAATGTCCCTGGGACAGCGTACAGACGCATGAGAGCCTGAAAAAATATCTTGTAGAAGAATCACAGGAAGTGCTGGATGGGATCGACCGGCTGAATGAAACCGGAGACAGCGACAATCTCTGTGAGGAACTGGGAGATGTATTGTTTCAGGTTGTGCTTCACAGCCTGATCGCTCAGGAAGAAGGAATTTTTACAATCGAGGATGTAATTTCCGGAGTTACTGATAAGATGCAATTCCGTCATCCGAAGATTTTTGCGCCGGAGGACAGAGAACTTTGTTCCCTTTCCTGGGAGGCACTGAAAGCGAAAGAACGCTCCGCAAAAAAGCAACAGCAAAAATAATAAAACTGCACATGAGAGCCAGATGTGAGCGGAAAAGCCTTGACAATTTGACGAAAAGAGTATATATATAGTAAATAGCGTGCATATGCCGGGAAGCATTACGCAATAAATAAGAATGAGGTTTTTAGAGGAGGAACACCATGAATAAAACAGAATTAGTAGCAGCTATGGCGAAAGAGACAAACCTTTCCAAAAAAGACGTAGAGGCTGTATTAAAATCTTTTACTGATGTTGTAGCAGACGAATTAAAAAAAGGTGGAAAGATCCAGCTTGTAGGCTTTGGTACATTTGAAGTAAGCGAAAGAGCTGCAAGAGAAGGAAGAAACCCACAGACAGGCGAGACTATGACAATTGCTGCTTCTAAAGCACCGAAATTCAAAGCTGGTAAAGCTCTGAAAGACATGGTAAATGCATAATTAAAGATGTATTTCGGGGGAACGTGCAGTTCCCCCTTTTCTTTTAGCAATAAGTTTATTGGGGAGGCTGACATGAGACTTGATAAATATCTAAAGGTTTCGAGACTGATCAAGAGAAGAACCGTTGCCAATGAGGCATGTGATGCAGGACGTGTACTGGTCAATGACAAGCCGGCGAAGGCATCTGTGCAGGTGAAGGCAGGAGATACGGTTGAAATTCAGTTCGGAAGCAAAAATGTAAAAGTGGAAGTGCTTGATGTGAAAGATACCGTGCGCAAGGAAGACGCAGAAAATCTTTTCCGTTATCTGTAAAGAATACGACTTACACGAAAGACTTCTATTTGTCACGAAGTGTGCATACATTTTGAGTAAGGAAACGCTGAATGGATGATCAGGATGGAAGAGAAACAGCCGGCCGGAGTACATCGCTTTTCGCTGGAAAACCGGAGGAAAGCAGTGATCACCGGAGTACAGGATATTCATTCGTTTAATGAAAATGAAGTGCTTCTTCTTTCGGAAGCAGGGAAAATACTACTGAAAGGTGAGCAGCTTCATGTCCGAAACCTGAATCTGGAAAAAGGTGAAGCAGAGGTGGAAGGCCGCGTAGACAGTCTTTTGTACCTTACAAAAAATACACACAAAAAAGATGAGTCTATTTTGAAAAGGATGTTCCGTTGAAATGAGCAGTTACATGAAATTTGAGACTGCTCTTTTTATTCGCGCAATTATGAGCGGTGTGATTATGTGTGCTGCGTATCGGATATTCGGCGGCCTGTTATATCACTTTTTCGGAAGACATGGAATAAGGTCTGTGACGGATATTTTGTACTGGCTGGCAGCGGGATTTCTCCTGTTTTTAGCGTTGTTCCGGTGGAATTACGGGGAACTTCGACTGTTTTTACTGCCCGGTGTACTAATTGGTGCTTTTTTTGCAAATTATTTGTTAAATTTGTTGCTATTTCCGGTAAAAAGATGTAGTATTTTAATACATAGGCATTTAAAGAGGCGTAACAGGAAATTTAGAAGGGGCAGGCGTTTTGAAAAGATCAAAAAAAAGAAGAAACCATCAAAAAATAGCGAATAACTATCTGGGTATGGCAGCAATCGTTATCGTTGTTCTGATTCTTCTGGTCGGGCTGACAATGCAGAGTAATAATCTGAAAGCCCGTATTGCAGTGTATGATGCGAAGGCAGCTGCGCTTAAGCAATCCATCGAGGATGAGCAGGACCGGACGAAAGAGATCGATGAGCAGAAGGAATATAT
>ERZ824488.3523-NODE-3523-length-11698-cov-7.650606_pt1 | contig 11698 bp, 7 predicted proteins | sample MGYA00519936_ERZ824488 | MGnify/ENA primary metagenome ERZ824488 (study PRJEB31778, sample SAMEA3449153) | human gut metagenome | biome: human gut; feature: human-associated habitat; material: faeces | place: United Kingdom | collected 2010/2012 ... | reverse complement strand
ACCCTATCTCTCTTTCCTTTTTTTGTGTTTGTCCAAGATGTATTGTAGTCCTACATTTCTATTTTATAACTTATAATATTGATTGTTTACATTTATCTCATTTTGTGATAATATGACACTGTTTGGAGCAATAACGGCTCTCTCAACGTGCTTCACTCAAGCAATAAAATCAAAGTCACATTCCAAGAATCCATTCTAAAAGGAGCGTTTTCCTTCATGAAAAAGCTGGTTGCGTTGATTCTAACTCTCATGCTGGTTCTCAGCTTTGCTACCGTAAGCTTCGCAGCTTCAACTAAAGGTACAGCGGTAGCCGGTACTTCTAAATCCAAGACAGCAACCGCGCTGAACCCCAGCACTTGGACGTCTGACGTAACGCTTTCTCTGCCCAGCGCAGAAGAAAAGCTGGAAACCGATGTGGTGTTCGTGCTGGATGGTTCTTCTTCTGCTGCTACCGATGTAGTGAGAGCGTCTCTTTCCCTTCTGAATGCATTGAAAACGGCTGCCGGGGATAGCGGCGCTGCCGTGAATGTCTGCGTTGTGAAGTTCAAGCGCCGGGCTTTCAAATCCGCCTGGTTTGATCTTGCGACGAATTTTGAAGCGATAAAGGCAGCTCTGGAAGATAAATATTCCGGCGGCACAAATATCCACGCCGGCCTTTTGGCCGGTAAGGAAGCCTTGGAAGAACATCAGAATATTCCTTCCAATAAAAAATACCTGGTTCTGGTTTCGGACGGTTCCACCTATCTGTACAGCAAGGATGGGAATTGGGCAAGCGACATGCCGTTTACCCGTTCTTATTATACCAAGGAAAATTATAAGGGTTTTGCCGGCAGTTATTGGGATAATGGACTTTATGAGCCGAATAACTATCCTGAGGTCAATGTTGCGCGTCCCAAAAACACATCGGATGTAGCTGCTTGGCAGGCATATCTGAAAGATGTGGAAGCCAGAAATCAGGAAAGCAACGGCGATCAATATGATTATCATTGCGAGTACGATAAAAACTTCAATCAGGGCCTGCCCAGCGACGACTTTAAGTCTCAGCCCTGTAATAAGCGGACTGCCAACAATCGGGATATGGCGTTTTATTATGCCGATCAGGTTTGGCAGCAGATCAAGGAAGCGGGATATAACGCCTACTCTGTTGCAACAAAAGACGGCTTGGCAGGCGAAGGAAATGCCGATGATTCGCATTGCTTTATGAATTACTTGAATGGAGGAAAAATTTTAAATTTCTCCGATATTCAGAATGAGATTCTTTACGCCGTAGACGCCGGTTCCTACGTCACTAACTACATGGGGTATGTGAAGGGTGACTACAACTTCGATCTGGTCAATGAAGCAGCGAAGCTTTATGTTACAGTTGGCGAGGAAAAGCTGAATGCTGTGAAGATCAGTGAGAACGTCTATGGCTTCGGTAAGCATGAAGTCGGGGACGGCGGCGCTTCCTATGACTACGTTCTGACTTATACTCCCGCAGAAGACGGAACTGAAAACTTCCGCTGGGATATCAATGTTCCCGTTACCAACCTCCGTTATGTGCAGCTGCACTATACCGTCAAGCTGATGGCTCCCAAGACTGCCGTTGGCACCTATGGAATTTATGATCGGGACGGCAGCAAGGGATATGACGGCCTTTATACCAACAATCAGGCTACGCTGTATCCGAAGGCCACCGACGCAGAGGTCGTCGGCAAGGGAGAAGACTTCCAGAAGCCCACGGTTTCCTACACCGTCGCCTCTGTTCCCCAGACTGGCGATACAACGCCTCTGGGTATGCTGCTGGCTTTGGCCGGTCTGGCCGCTGCGGCGCTGTTTATCCTGAACGCCGGACGGAAGCAGCATCCATAAGTTTTTCCTCCATTTTTTCTATGGCTGCGGCTCATGTAGGCCGCAGTCTTTTTTTCTAACAAAAGACCCGTTCTTCTGATCGTTTTTCCCGTTTGCTGTAGTATAGGAAAGAGCGGCTGACCCCGAAGAAGGAAAGCGCAAGCATGATGAAGCGGCAGGAAATAAGGGCATACATTATTTTGTGTCTGCGGGCGCATTCAAGCGCCTCCAGATTCAAAAAAACGCTGTTTTTCCTTTTTCAGTCTGCCGCCAAAAAAGCGGACTTGTGTGCGGCCAACCAGTCATTGCAGCACATTTTTCTCTCCCCCATGCGCAAAAAGCGGGCCGATCCCCCATCAAAATATTGACAAATCTCGCTTTTCCCACTATGATGAACGGGTATCGAATCGGAGGAGGAATGAACACCATGGCAGCATTGACGATGGATAAACTGGTTGCGCTTTGCAAGGGGCGCGGCTTTATTTTCGCCGGCAGCGAAATTTACGGCGGTCTGGCCAACAGCTGGGACTACGGCCCGCTGGGCGTGGAATTCAAAAACAACGTGAAAAAGGCCTGGTGGCAGAAGTTCGTTCAGGAAAGCAAATACAACGTGGGTCTGGACGCGGCCATTTTGATGAACCGGGAAGTCTGGGTGGCTTCCGGCCACGTGGGCGGCTTCAACGATCCGTTGATGGACTGCAAGGCCTGCAAAGCCCGCTTCCGCGCAGACAAGCTGATCGAGGACTTCACCAAGGGCGAGGAGACCGGCGACGGCTGGACCAACGAGGAGCTGGAAAAGTACATTGCCGAGCATGACATCGTCTGCCCCGTGTGCGGCAAGAAGGATTTTACCGGCATCCGCCAGTTCAACCTGATGTTCAAGACCCACGCGGGCGTGACGGAGAACGCCACCAACGAAATCTATCTGCGGCCCGAAACGGCGCAGGGCATTTTCGTCAATTTCCCCAGCGTCATGCGCTCCACCCGCAAGAAGCTGCCCGCCGGTATCGCCCAGATCGGTAAATCCTTCCGCAATGAGATCACCCCCGGCAACTTCATCTTCCGGGTGCGGGAATTCGAGCAGATGGAGCTGGAGTTCTTCTGCAAGCCCGGCGAGGATCTGGAGTGGTTCAACTACTGGCGCTCCTACTGCCGCGACTGGCTGCTGAGCCTTGGTATGCAGGAGGATCACCTGCGTCTGCGGGACCATGAGCCCGAGAAGCTGGCCTTCTATTCCAAGGCCACCACGGACTTCGAGTTCCTGTTCCCCTTCGGCTGGGGCGAACTGTGGGGCGTGGCCGACCGTACTGACTACGACCTGACCCAGCACCAGAATCATTCCGGCAAGAGCATGGAATATCTGGATCCCGTCACCAACGAGAAATATATCCCCTACTGCATCGAGCCTTCTCTGGGTGTTGACCGTGCCGTGCTGGCCTTCCTGTGCAACGCCTATGAGGAGCAGGAGCTGGAGGGCGGCGACGTGCGTACCGTGCTGCACTTTCATCCCGCGCTGGCGCCCTTTAAGGCCGCCGTGCTGCCCCTGCAGAAGAACAAGCTGGGTGCGCTGGCCAGCGGCATCTACGAGAAGCTGTCCAAGAGTTTCATGGTGGACTACGACGAGACCGGCTCCATCGGCAAGCGCTACCGCCGTCAGGACGAGATCGGCACGCCGTTCTGCATCTGCGTGGACTTCGAGACCGAAGAGACCGGCACCGTTACCATCCGCGACCGCGACACCATGCAGCAGGAGCGCGTGAAGGTGGACGATCTGGAAGCCTACATTGCCCAGCGGGTGAAATTCTAAATCGTGTCCCCTTTTTCGGGCGTGGTCAGGTCTCTGACTGGCTTTCACCGCCCATTTTCCAAAACCGAACATACGAGTTCCGGCGGGAAAATGCCGCCGGGCTCTCGAACCTGCGAGGGACGGCTCTGTGAATGGGCCGTCCCGTCGCGTGAAGGAGGATTTCTATGTCCCTATCCGCTTGGGATCAGCGCCAGAGCCGATGGAACCGGCTTCATCTCTGCGTTGTGCTGCTGTGGTTTCTGGCCCTGCTGCTGGAACGCTTCGTAACGGAAAGAGGAACGCTGCTGATCCAGAATGTATTGATCCCCCTCAGCTTTCTCACCGCAGGCGGGTGGATGTTCCGCCGCCGGGAAAAAGTCGGGGCAGACTTCTGGCTTCTGGCCGGTTTCCTTTGCTGGTACGCCGTCACCCGTATTCTGAACGGCTGCCATTACCTGCAGGATGAAAGCGGCTTCCTGCCAAGGCTTGCCTGCTTTATTCTGGCGATCTATCCACTGGCCGCAGAGTGGGAAGCGGATCGCCGGGAAAAGGCGTTTCATTTCTGTCTGGCTCTCTTCACGGGCGTTCTGACCATACTGGCGTGGGTCTCGCTGTACGCGGCTATTCGCGGGGAGCCGGTGCAGCCTTTTTCCTTCGCCCGGGTCATCGGCTTTAACGATGTTTACGGCGCTCGGCTGAATCTTTGGGATCTGCACCCCAACGTGACTGCGGCGATCTTCGTGGCCGGTTTCGGAATGAGCCTGTGCGGCGTCTCCCTCGCCCGGCGCTGGCCTGCCAAAGCGGCCTATGCCGTGGCCGCCGTCAGCTTGTTTGCGGCGGCCAGCCTCACGGTCAGCCGCACGGCCATGATCGCTGCCTCGCTGGAAGCCGCCGGTTTCGTCTTTCTGCTGATCGCCGGGCGTCTGCCTTCAAAAAGAAAGGCGCTATGCGTTGTGCTGGCCCTGCTGCTGGCCTGCGGCACAGCCTACGGAGCCTACAAGGGTTATGAAGCCATCGTCAGCGGCGTTGCGTCGGCGAGTCGGGCTTTGCAGCACGCGGCAGAAACGACGCTTCCCACGGCCCAGCCGGAACTGTCCTCCGCCGATACGACGGAAGAACCCGCCTCCCCTGCGGCTGATTCGGTTCCCGCCGCCTCCCAAACAGAGGACAGTTCTCCCGCCAACTCGGCTGGTGAGGGGATCATTCCCCAGAACCGGGAACTGACGCAGGATCTTCTCACCCTGACCGGGCGTACCAACGATATTTACGGCGCGGCGCTCCCCGTTCTCAAGCAGCGCCCCTCTATCCTGCTGACCGGCAGTCTGGACGGCGAAACCATCGGCATCGCCACCCGCATGGCCGGGCGACCGCTGTATCACTGGCACAACTCTCTGCTGCAAACGCTGATGCTCACGGGCATCCCCGGTTTTCTGGCGGCTGCGGCTTTCCTCGTGCTGGTGGTGATCGCAGGCGTGCGAACCTTCTTCTCCGGCAAAGCGCCGCTGTACCGGCGGCTGCTGGTACTGCCTGTGGCCGGGCTGTGCCTGCAGGGGATGCTGGAAAGCTACCTGTTCTGTCAGGTGGAATTGCCGTTTTACTTCTTTCTGGTTCTTTCCGGCTATCTGCTTGCCTTTGACAGGGAAAACCGGGTACGCCGAAAATAAGGCCCACCCGCGGCAGCGTTCTGCCGCGGTTTTTTCGTATTTGCACCCTTTTCCCCCTTCGTGGTATAATAAATTGTTGCGGCTTATCGCCGGTTGTCATCGTCCTCGGTGCTGTGCACCCTTTTATAAAGAGATTTGGAGTGGTTAAACCTCATGGCAAAGAAGTATGACGCCAGCAGTATTCAGGTTCTGGAAGGGCTGGACGCAGTACGGATGCGTCCGGGCATGTATATCGGCTCCACCGGCAGCCGGGGTCTCCACCATATGCTGTGGGAGATCGTGGATAACGCCATCGACGAGGCCATGGGCGGCTATGCCCATCATGTGAAGGTCACCCTGTACAACGACTGCTCCGCCAGCGTGCAGGACGACGGGCGGGGTATGCCCGTGGACATACACCCCACCATGGGCGTCAGCGGCACCGAAGTCATCTTCACCAAGCTGCACGCGGGCGGCAAGTTCAACAATGAAAACTACGCCTATTCCGGCGGTCTGCACGGCGTGGGCGCGTCCGTGGTGAACGCGCTGAGTCGCTGGACCACGGTGGATGTGTTTCATGATTTCAAGCACTATCAGGCCCGTTTTGAGAGCGTGACCGATCCGGCGACGGGCAAGATTACCGCCGGGCATACGGTGCAGCCTTTGAAGCAGCTGGGCAATACCCGGCAGCGGGGTTCGCTGATCCGCTTTCTGCCGGACGACCGGGTCTTTGAGACCATTCATTTCAATCACGATACCGTTTGCCGCCGTCTGCGGGAACTGGCCTATCTGAACAAGGGGCTGGCCATTACCTTTACCGACGAGCGCATCCCGGAAAAGCCCGCAGCTTCCATCGAAGCCGACGCGGACGCGGCGGAGGAAAATGCCGAGAACGCCGCCAGCGCGCCCCAGCGCACTCAGACCTTCCTGTTTGAGGGCGGCATTCTGGACTATGTGAAATACCTGAACGAGGATAAGACCCCCCTCCACGACGAGCCCATCTACATCGAGGGCAAGCGGGAGGACGTGATCTTCCGGGCGGCCATCCAGTATACGGACAGCTACACGGAGAATGTGTTCTCCTATGTCAACAACATCCCCACCGGCGAAGGCGGCAGCCACGAAACGGGCTTCAAAGCCGCCTATACCAAGGTGATGAATGATTTTGCCCGCCGTCTGGGGGCGCTGAAGGACAAGGATCCAAATCTGGGGGGCGACGACTTCCGGGAGGGCATGACCGCCGTCATGGTGGCCATGGTCAAAAATCCCCAGTTCGAGGGGCAGACCAAGGGCCGTCTGGGCAATACGGAAGTCCGTCCGCTGGTGGAGGCCATCGTTACCCAGCAGCTGACCGCCTATTTTGAAAACCTGAAAAATCAGGAGCTGTGCCAGAAGCTGGTGGAAAAGGCCGTCCGCGCCGCCCATGTCCGGGAAGCCGCCCGGAAGGCCCGGGACGTGGCCCGCACCAAGAATGCGCTGGAGGCCGCCCCGCTGGTGGGCAAGCTGGCCAGCTGCACCGGGCGCAAGCCGGAGCTGAACGAGCTGTTCATCGTAGAGGGCGACAGCGCAGGCGGCAGCGCCAAGCAGGGCCGCGACCGCCGTTTTCAGGCCATCCTGCCCCTTCGCGGCAAGCCGCTGAACGCCGAGAAAAAGCGCATCGACCAGGTGCTCAACAACGAGGAGTTCCGCTCCCTCATCACCGCGCTGGGCACCAACATCGACGAGAGTTTCAGCCTGAACGGGCTGAAATACCACAAGGTCATCATCCTCAGCGATGCCGATCAGGACGGCGCGCATATCCGGGCCATTCTGCTCACCTTCTTCTACCGTTACATGCGGGAGCTGATCACCGCCGGGCATGTGTATATCGGAATGCCGCCCCTGTACAAAATTCAGCGGGGCAACAAGGTGCAGTACGCCTACGATGACGCGGAGCTGGCCAAGCTGACCCGTGGCAGCGCCAAGGGCTACACCCTGCAGCGCTACAAGGGTCTTGGCGAGATGAATCCCGAGCAGCTGTGGGAGACCACCATGGACCCTGCCAACCGCAAGCTGATGAAAGTGACCATCGAGGACGGCGCACAGGCCGAGCGGCTGGTCACCATCCTGATGGGCGACAAGGTGGAGCCCCGCCGGGAATACATCAGCCAGTATGCTGACTTCAACCGGGAAGACAGCTTCACCACCCTGACCGACAGTCTGGAAGAAGGAGGCAAGCGCTCGTGAGCCGCAAAGACGACAAGACCCCGGTCGTAGAAGAAAACATTCTTTCCGTGCCCATGGAGGAGGTCATGCATATGAGCATGATCCCCTATGCCGAGCACGTCATCATGGATCGGGCCATCCCCCGGGTGGAGGACGGCATGAAGCCCGTGCAGCGCCGCATCCTCTTTACCATGAACGAATTGGGCATCACCCCGGACACGCCGTACCGCAAATGCGCCCGTATCGTGGGCGACTGCTTAGGTAAATATCACCCCCATGGCGACAGCAGCGTATACGACGCGCTGGTGCGGCTGGCGCAGGATTTCAGTATGCGGGGCACGCTGGTGGACGGCCACGGCAACTTCGGCTCCGTGGACGGCGACAGCGCCGCCGCCATGCGTTACACCGAAGCCCGCATGACCCCGCTGGCCATGCTCATGCTCAAGGACATCGACAAGGACACCGTGCCCTTCCGGTTGAATTTCGATGATACCCTGAAGGAGCCGGATATGCTGCCCGCCAGCTTCCCCAATCTGCTGGTGAACGGCGCGGGCGGCATTGCCGTGGGTCTGGCCACCAACATCCCGCCCCACAACCTGCGGGAGAGCATCAACGCGGTCATCGCCCAGATCGACAACCCGGATATCACCGTGGACGAGCTGATGCAGATCCTCCCCGCCCCGGACTTTCCCACCGGCGGCATCCTGCTCAACACACCGGAGCTTCGGGCCGCCTATGAAACGGGCCGGGGCAAGCTGCTGCTCCGGGCCCGAACCCACGTCGAGGACGGCCCGGCAGGCCGGAAGCTGATCGTCATTACCGAAATCCCCTATCAGGTCAACAAATCCGCCATGCTGGAAAAGATTCTCCGATTGAGCGAGGAAAAGAAGGCGGCGCTGGGCTGCATCTACGACATCCGGGACGAGAGCGACCGCACCGGGATGCGGGCCGTCATCGAGCTGCGCAAGGACGCGGACGTGGACAAGGTGCTGGCCTATCTGTTCAAGTACAGCGACATGCAGGTCACCTTCGGCGTGAACATGGTGGCGATTGCCGACGGCAAGCCCCGGCTGCTGAGCCTGCGCCGGATGATCCGCTACTACATCCGCCACCGGAAGAACGTCATCACCGCCCGCACCCAGTACGAGCTGGACAAGGCCAAGGCACGTGCCCACATTTTGGAGGGCCTGATGATCGCCGTGGACAATCTGGACGAGGTCATCCAGCTCATCCGCAAAAGCGAGAACCCCAAGGCGGCCAAGGCGGGCCTGATGGAGCGCTTCGGCCTGACGGAAATTCAGGCCCAGGCCATTCTGGACATGCGTCTCCAGCGCCTGACCGGGCTGGAAATTCTGGCCCTGCGCAAGGAATACGCCGAGCTTCTGAAAACCATCGCCGAACTGGAAGCCATTCTGAACGATGAAAAGAAGCTCATGAACGTCATCAAGAAGGAACTGAAAGCCGTGGCCGACCAGTTCGGCGACGACCGCCGCACCACCATCGAGGAAGTCCACAACGTGGTGGAGGCGCTGGTGAAGGAAGAAAAGGTGGCGGAGGAAGCGCTGGTCACCTTCTCCCGGGAAGGGTATCTGCGCCGCAGCTGGCCCAAGGCCAAAAAAGCGGCCCAGCCTGAGGACGGTCAGCCGGACGATCCGCCCGTGTATTCCTTTGAGACGGACACGGATCACACCCTGTTCTTCTTTACCAATATCGGCAACTGCTATCAGCTGAATGTGGGCGCGCTGCCGGAGATGAACAAGCCCAAGGATCGCGGTTCTCTGCTCAGCGGCGTGCTGGCCGGGCTGGAGAACGGCGAAGAACCCGTCTATCTGATGTGCGCCACGGCGGAGGAGCTGAACAGTCTGCCCGACCTGCTGTTCGTCACGTCTCGGGGCCAGCTGAAGCGCTCCGCCGCCAGCGAGTACGCCGTGAAGCGTTCCAAGTTCGGCGCGCTGAACCTGCGGGAGGGCGACAGTCTCCACGCGGTGCTTTCGCTGGACGTTTCCTCCGACGTGCTGATGATTTCCGAAACCGGCATGTGCATCCGTTTCCATGCCGATCAGGTGCCCGCCATGGGCCGGGTCTCCGGCGGCGTGAAGGGCATGACCCTCGACCTGAGCGACCGCATTCTCTGGGTGGGCCAGCCCGCCGCCGCAGATCAGCTGCTGCTCTTTACCGAGCGGGGCTTCGGCAAACGGGTGCCCTACACCGACTACGAGCCGCAGGCCCGGGGCGGCAAGGGCGTAAAGACTTTCTATTACCAGAAGAGCGGCTCCAACGGCACCCGCATCGCCGGGGTGGCGCTGATCACCGTCCCCGGCCAGACCGTGGTCATCCACCAGAAGACCAGCCAGCCCACCCTGCTTTCCGCCGACGAGGTCATTCTCCAATCCAAGCAGGATCGCGGAATGCCCTACGTCATGGCCCTGATGGACGACACCGTTACCGGCGTATCCCTGGCCTGATCCGATTGCCCCTTGTCCAGCCCTCAAAACTGTGCTACACTATCCATGTTAATATCAACAAACTGGAGGTATTGACCATGGAACGACCCAACGCGTGGAAACAATATGATGAAGCGTCCCTGAACGAGCTGAAGGAGATCAGCCAAAAATACCGGGTATTTCTGGACAACGGCAAAACCGAGCGCGAATGCGTGACCGAAACCGTCGCTGCCGCCAAAGCTGCCGGTTACATCGACCTGAACGATGCCATCAAGGCGGGCAAGGCCCTCAAGCCCGGCGACAAGGTCTATGTGAATTGCATGGGCAAGGCCGTTATGCTCTTCCATCTGGGCGAAGTGCCCCTGACCGAAGGCGTCAACATCGTGGGCGCACACATTGACTCGCCCCGCATTGACTTCAAGCAGAACCCCTTCTACGAGGACACCGATCTGGCCTATGCCGACACCCACTATTACGGCGGCATCAAAAAGTACCAGTGGGTGGCTCGTCCCATGGCCCTGCACGGCGTGGTGGCCAAGAAGGACGGCACGCTGGTGAACGTGGTCATCGGCGAGGACGCGGACGACCCGGTGGTGGGCATCAGTGACATTCTGATCCATCTTGCGGGCGAACAGATGGGCAAGAAGGCCAGCGAGGCCGTTACCGGCGAGGCGCTGGACGTGCTGCTCTGCGGTCAGCCGCTGGCGGGCGAGGAAAAGGAGCCCGTCAAAGCCATGCTCTTGTCCATCCTGAAGGAAAAGTACGATCTGGAAGAAGAAGATATGCTCTCCGCCGAGATCGAAGTGGTGCCTGCCGACAAGTGCCGCGACTTCGGTCTGGATCGGAGTATGCTGCTGGGCTACGGCCACGACGACCGTGTTTGCTCCTTTGCCTCGCTGGAAGCCATTCTCCGTCTGCCCGCCGTGCCGAAGCACACCTGCTGCTGTCTGCTGGCCGACAAGGAGGAAATCGGCAGCGTAGGCGCTACGGGTATGCGGGCCCACTATTTCGAAAACGCCATGGCGGAGCTGCTGGCGCTGACCTCCGAGCAGTACGGCGACCTTATGCTGCGCCGGGCGCTGGCCGCCTGCCGGATGCTGAGCTGCGACGTGAGCGCGGGCTACGATCCCCTCTATGCCAGCTGCTTTGAAAAGAAAAATGCCGCCTATCTGGGTCGGGGCGTGTGCTACAACAAGTACACCGGCTCCCGGGGCAAGTCCGGCTCCAACGACGCCAACGCGGAGTTCCTGGGCCATCTGCGCAAGATCATGGACGACAACCACGTGGCCTGGCAGACTGCCGAGCTGGGCAAGGTAGACGTGGGCGGCGGCGGAACCATCGCCTACATCTGCGCCCTCTACGGCATGGAAGTGGTGGACAGTGGCGTGCCCGTTCTGAGTATGCACGCCCCGCTGGAGATCATCAGCAAGGCCGACCTTTACGAAGCCGTCAAAGCCTACCACGCCTTCATGCAGGAAGCCTGACAAGGGGCAGCAGGGGGTAACCCCCTGCACCCCACTCCGCGCCCATAGGGCGCGGGGCGCACGTGGGAAAGCAAGTTGGCTGCGGAGTTACCGCCGCTCGGCAACGGGCCTCGCGGCTCGCCGGTCTGGCAGGGCTAAAGCCCTGCACCCGTCACTGCGCTAGCGCGCAGGGGCATAGAGGAAAAGCGACTTAGCCGAGGTTTTACCGCCGCTCGGCAACGGGCCTCGCGGCTCGCCGGTCTGGTGTGGCTCCACGTCAGTTGAATAGAAAAGACCGCCGTCGGGCGACAGGCCCTCCGGCTCGCA
>ERZ824488.3521-NODE-3521-length-11700-cov-2.772864_pt1 | contig 11700 bp, 5 predicted proteins | sample MGYA00519936_ERZ824488 | MGnify/ENA primary metagenome ERZ824488 (study PRJEB31778, sample SAMEA3449153) | human gut metagenome | biome: human gut; feature: human-associated habitat; material: faeces | place: United Kingdom | collected 2010/2012 ... | reverse complement strand
ATAGTAGGTACCCTTCTCCAGATTGGAGAATGATGCGGAACCGCTCAGTCCGCTGACCGTGATCTCCTTTACATCGCTCACCTTCTGTGTCCGAACCTTATCCGCGAACAGTGCCGCATAATATGTGTAACGTTTTTCTTTTGCATACGTACCACTGGTCGTATCTTTTGCATAGACCTGTGCGTCTCTGACATAAACCTGCATGGAAACCGTCAGCTTGTGAGCGGATTTTCCATACGACGCATTGCGCATCACGACCTCTGTTGTCTGTCCGTCCTTCACTTCAAATGCCACGTCCGGGGTGTTGCTGTAGCCACCAGGTGCGATCAGCTCCGTAAGAACATATCTGCCTGCTGCCAGCTTATTCGTCAGTGTTTCCACTTCATTTCCGGTCGTAAAGGAATATACTGCCTTGCCGGTCTTCGCATCCTTAATGACCATCTTCGCACCCGGAAGCTGCTTGTCGGAAGCTGCATCCAGCAACCGGAGCATTACGATGGAATTTCCCAGCTGATCCTGAATCGTCGCAGCCGCCTTCTGACCACATACGACGGTAAGCGCCTGATTTGTCAGATCCGGATACGTGATCCCATAGAGGAAATTCGGATCCGCATTTGTGATCTCTGTCCCGTTCGCATCCGTCTGTGCCAGATAGAAGGTCTCGGACGCTTTCGTCATCTTCACCTGCGTGCTCTGTGTCAGAGCCGCAGCCCCGCTCATCGCAAACGTCAGCGGTGTGCTCAGGACCTTCTGTGTCCTGTCTGCATCCTGATAGAGCATTGCATAGAACGTATCAGAAGCTGCATACGCTGCACCCTGCACATCCTTTACCTGGACCGTCACGGAGATATCGGCCTGATAGCTGTAGTCTCCGTCCGGATACGTCGTATAGTCAATATCCAAAACTGCCTGTTCATCTTCCGCAGCCTTTGCAGCAACGGCATTATCTGACAACTGATAGTCTGTTCCTGCCTTCTCTCCAAATGCATCTGTCAGCCCGATGTAATAGGTCGTTCCGTCAGTAAGGGCTGAAAATTCTGCGACTGAGCTTGTCGTATCTCCTGCCTTAAATGTCACTGCCTTCGGCTCCGTCACACGCTGCGAAAGGTCGCTGTCTGAATATAATGCGACATAATTTACTATGTCATTTTCTGCTGTGAGCAGTGTCTTAGTGAAGGTTGCCTGTACCGCTACATTTACTTTCGCAGTACCCTCTTTCTTTTTATGCTTCATGGTGAGCGTCTGTTCCGCCCCGCCATCTGTCAGTGTAAACTTCTGATCGCCTGCCAGCTCATACCCTTCCGGCGCTTTTACTTCAGACAGATAATAACTGCCGGTCGGGATACCGGACAGCTTCAACTGACTTCCTGTGCCTGAAATATAATACAGTGGATATGACGCCTTCGTATTGCTGTTGTAAATTACAGCCCCATTTTCATCCTTCAGGACAAATATCGAAGTGCCTGCATCCGCAAGTGCATTTCCATCTGCATCTGCCAGAACTACATTCACCTGCGTCTGCTTCTCTGCTTTTACAGTCAGCACGCCATTGCTCCAGTCGGTCAGATTCTGTCCAACGGCCATCTGTACGACACCCTGCTTATCTACTTCAAAATAAATCCGTGCCGGTGTCAGATAGGTCTCTGCACTGCCATCCACACCCGGCGCTTTTTTGATCTCCAGATAATAGCTGCCGCCATAGTTCAGTGTCAGCGTCTTCTCCTCGCTGCCGAGATTCGTCAGCGTATCGCCAACCTTTTCATCCGCTGCATAGGCTGCACTTCCATCCGGCTTCAGAATCGTATCTGCCGCATGAAGCTCAGCCTCTCCTCCTGACAGCACTGCCGCAGCAGCCTTTACATCTGCAAATTTCACAGATAGCTTCACGCCCGTCTGTGAATACCACATCAACTCCCGTCCAAGTGACGTCAGAGCGATGCCTGCATCCAGATCAATCGGAGACTCCTCTTCGGATGTTTCTGCCGGTTCACTCCCGGCTTCTGCTGCTGTCTCAGACTGCTCCGGGACTTCTGTGACAACCTCTGTCTCAATCGTCAGCCCCTCTGACTGGGCTTCTGTCGCACCCGCCGTCTGCGCTTCCGTTATCTGCTCGGTTTGCGCTTCTGCCGCGCCCGCCGTCTGCGCTTCCGTTACCTGCTCGGTCTGCGCCTCCGTCGCACCTGCCGTCTGCGCTTCCGTTACCTGCTCGCTCTGCGTCTCCGTTACCTGTTCGGTCCGGGCTTCCGTCTCACCCGTCGTCTGCGCCTCCGTTACCTGCTCGGTCTGCGCCTCCGTGTCTGATTCAGTCTCGGTCGCAGCCTCTGTCACGGCTTCGGTTTCCGCCTCATCCTTTGCTCCCTTGATATACGCAACACGCAGCAGCTTCTGTACACCATCTGCAACGGTCACTTTCTTCGCATATACCGCTCCGCTTAAGTCGGATCCGACCGTCACCGCAGCCTTCGGTGCAAGAAATGTTCCCTGCAGCCCGCTGCCGGAGGACAGATTTACCGTACCCTCAAAGGCCTGGTATTTACCCTTCTCCAGCGTCGCAAAATTGTAAAGAATGTCTCCCGCCTGCGTTGCTTTTGTATAGGAAACGTTCTGTCCCTTATTTTTCATCGCATATCCGGAAAAGCTCAGCGTCTGATCCTTTTTCGCCGCAATGATATTGACGACAAAATACTGATCGGTAACGTCAATCACCTTATCCTTAAAAAGCTTCTCCAGTTGCTTCGTGTCCAGCTTTCCGTCCTTATCTGCATAGAGATTGATGACTTCTACTTTTGAAGTTGACTGTCCGTTGGCCAGCGTCTTCGAAAGTCCGGACAGTCCATCGACTGCCGCTTTGCCATCCGTTCCATCCAGAATCCAGTCTGCGCCGACCTGCTCTTTCAGTGTATCCGGAAGTATCACGCTGTCGGCTGCAAACAGCTTTGTCCGCACGCTGCCAAGTCTGGAAGTAACCGTCGACTCCTCGATCTTTTTTCCATCATTGACCCGATCCGAAGCTTCGGTCTCTTTCTCTTTTTTCTTTTCCGTCTCTTTTTCTGTAGCCTTTTCTGTCTCGGTCTGTGGAGCCTGTGTCTCCGGTGCGGATGTCTCCGTCTGCGGAGCCTGTGTCTCCGGTGTGGACGTCTCCGTCTGTGGAGCCTGTGTCTCCGGTGCGGACGTCTCTGTCTGCGGAGCCTGTGTCTCCGGTGCGGATGTCTCCGTCTGTGGAGCCTGCGTCTCCGGTGCAGGCGTCTCTGCCTGTGTCTGTATCTGCGTCTCCGCCTGTGTCTGTGCCTCCTCTGCCAGCGTGGTCACGCCACACTGCTGCAACAGCATCGCAGCTGTCAGAACAGAGGCTGCCAGTTTTTTGAATCTGCTTTTCATCCTGTTCTCCCCTTTCTGCTTCCGGTTCTTCCCCTTCTGCTTTTTTATGTATTCCGGATGATAGGCCGGATCTATCTCCGGCGATTCTTTTTTCTTAGTTAGTATAATACATTCCTCCATACCCGTAAACCAAAAGATTCTTAAGAAGTTCTTGCGTTTCATGTCGTTTTTGCGCGTACAAAAATCCGTATAATTTACCCTCTGTTTTTCATTCTTTACAACTATTTTCAGAAAATTTTTTCATTATTTGAGCATGCTCGGAATGTTTTGTGGGATTTCCCTTAATTCTCTATGCAAAATGCACAAAATTCGCACCCGGAAGCTTAGTGAAAAGGCCGATTTTGTCCGTGCTCAGTCTTTCCAGATTGAAATCACCCTGTGCTCATGTTACAATCAGCGCACAGAAAACGGGAGAAAGAAACCTGTAAACACTTTCATTCAAGGAGGGACACTATGAAAAAGAAAACCAGACAGACCTTGGCAGAGAGCATAATGATCGGAACGTTGGACTGCTGGCGGATCTCCCGGCAGACCTGATAGCCGTCGATGCCCGGAAGCATGAGATCGAGTAATATCAGATTCGGGGAGAAGAGGCGAAACTGCCGCAGTGCCTCTTCTCCGTCGTAGACGATTTTGGTATCATAAAACTCTTTTGTCAGATACAGAGAAATCAGCTCTGAGATGTGTTCGTCATCATCGACGATCAGGATCTTCTGTCGTGCTACCATAAAAAACCTCCTATACGCTACTTAAACTCTACTATGGTTACGCCGGCATCGCCTTCTCCGTATTCGCCGAGGCGATAAGAGGCGACGTGCTTCTGGCGACGCAGATACTGATGGACTGCTTTGCGCAATGCGCCGGTTCCTTTGCCGTGGACGATCCGAACCGGGGAGAGGTGGGCAAGATAAGCGTCATCCAGATATTTATCGAGTTCTACGATCGCTTCATCGGTCGTCATTCCGAGCAGGTTCAGCTCAGAGCTGATAGAAGAGGACTTGGACATCCGGATCTTGCCGCTGCCGGAGGTCTTTGCACTGCTGCTTTTGCTGTAAGCCGGAAGCTCATCCTCAAGCTTTTCCAGATCCTTCAGATTGACCTGTGAGCGCAGGATTCCCATCTGTACGAACAGATTGCCGCGGGCATCCGGGAGCGTGCTCACTGTACCGCGCAGGTTCATGCTGAGCACGCGGACACCGTCGCCGATGCGAAGATCTTTTGCCTGCAGCTGTTTTTGGGGCTTCTGGTCTGCCTTGATGCCATTGGCCTTCTGCAGAGCGTTCATTTTTTCGCGGAGCTTTGTGCGTTCCCTCTCCATTTCCTTTGCGGAGCCGGATGCTTTTCCGAGCTTATTGTAGCTGCGGATGGTCTCGTCGGCATATTCCTTTGCCTCTCTGAGCACAGTCTGTGCTTCTTCACGTGCTTTACGCAGAATCTCATCACGGCTGGAATCAAGACGGCCTTCCTTGCGCTCCAGACGCTTTTTCAGTTCCTCGATCTCTTGCTTGTAGCGATTGACCTCTTCACGCTCGTGCTCAATCTGAGCACGGCTGGATTCAAGATCGGAGATGACATCTTCGAAGCTCTCGGCATCCTGGGTCAGATGCTCACGGGCTTCTTCGATGACATAGTCCGGAAGGCCGAGCTTTTCAGAGATCGCAAAGGCATTACTCTTGCCCGGGACACCGATGAGCAGCCGGTAAGTCGGACGGAGCGTCTCGACACTGAATTCGCAGCAGCCGTTTTCGATGCCGGGTGTGGAGAGGGCAAAGACCTTCAGCTCGCTGTAATGCGTCGTTGCGATCGTGCGTACATTTCTGCGGTGCAGATTGGAGAGAATGGAGATCGCAAGCGCGGCGCCTTCGGTCGGATCAGTACCGGCACCGAGCTCGTCGAAGAGGACGAGGGAGCGCTCATCTGCCTGATCCCAGAAGGAGACAATATTTGTCATATGCGCAGAGAACGTACTGAGACTCTGTTCAATACTCTGCTCATCTCCAATGTCAGCGTAGATTTCATCAAAAATGGCAAGCTCAGAGTGGTCGGATGCAGGGATATGCAAACCGGACTGTCCGAGCAGTGTAAACAATCCGACGGTCTTCAGGGAGACCGTTTTTCCTCCGGTATTTGGTCCGGAGATCACGAGCATCGTGAAATCCTCTCCGATGCGGATATCGACAGGAACGACCTTTTTCGGATCAAGCAGTGGATGACGGCCCTTTTTGATTCGGACGCGCCCTTCTTCGTTGAAATCCGGTTCGCTTCCCTTATAGTAGAGAGAGAGCTGAGCACGCGCAAAGATGAAGTCCAGCTCCGTCATGAGCAGGATATTGTCATTGATGGCGTCGCTGTTGACAGCTACCTGCCCGCTTAAATTGGCGAGCACGATCTCAATCTCTTTTTCTTCTTTGATCTCCAGCTCACGGAGATCATTGTTCAGCTTTACGACAGCCATCGGCTCGATGAAGAGTGTGGATCCGGTAGAGGACTGATCGTGGATCATTCCGGGTACCTGTGAGCGGTATTCCGCCTTGACCGGGATACAGAAGCGGCCGTTGCGCTGTGTGATCACGGCATCCTGCAGATAATTTCTTGTGCCGCCGTTGACCATGGCGTTCAACTGTGCACGGATGCGGTCATTTGCCTGATGCATCTGACGGCGCACCTGCTTGAGCCCCGGACTTGCATCGTCTGCGATCTCTTCTTCGGACGGAATGCAGCGGTTGATCTCATGGCTAAGTGAGGTGAGCGGCTGTAAGGAAGTGAACATTTCTTCCAGAGAGTCCTCGTTTTGCTCTTCCAAAGATGCCTGTGCACTGCGGGACCATGCCTTTACGCGAGAGGTCGTCTCGAGCAGCTTTGCGACGCGAAGCAATTCTTCGACATTTAAGGAGCTTCCGACCTCCAGTCGACGCAAGGACATACGGATATCTGCAAGACCTGAGAATGAGACGTTGCCTTTTCGGAGCAGGCGGCTTACAGCGTCACTTGTCTCACGCTGCATCCGGCGGATCTGCGTAAGATCCGAGGATGGGGACAGATTCCGGCACAGCTCTTTTCCTGGCTGGGAACCGGCATAGTCGGTAAGTTTCTGTATAATTTTCGGGTATTCGAGTACCCGGAGTGCTTTTTCGTTCATAATAACCTCATAAAAATAATTGCAGCAGTTCCGCACGACTTTTTGACAGAACCTTCCAAACAGATACAAAATCAGCTGCCGCAGTGGGTGCGAAGCAGCTACTCGGTTATAAGCAAGCAGCGAAGCGGATTGCGAATATCCGCTTTTATTGTATCGCAAAATCCCGGATTTGAAAACCGCTTCTTGCGTAGTATAAATTTTTTCGAGACCTTGTAGATTTTTCAATTATCAAGTATACTGAAAATAATGGAGCCGAATTGCCAGGCAGTGATTTGGTTATAAGATAAGTAAGTAGCGAAGCGGATTATAGATATCCGCTTTGATTTTTGACGGGAGAGGTGTATGTTTGACGAGAAAAAGATTGAATCGCTCTGTACGCGGGACATGACCTTTTTGCTTGGACAGCAGCTGCAGTTGCTCCATGCGGTAGAAAATCTGCAGGTTGAGGAAGCAGAGACACCGGAAGCTTTTTATATCAATGCGGAGGTCGTATCAAAGGCAGGAGGCGGAGAAACAGTTTATCCGGTCTGGATCCGCTGCCGCAGGCAGACCGGGGAGATTGAGGACTTCAGCTGTGAATGTGCCGCTTTTCAGGATGAACCGGGTATGTGCCGACACTGTGTGGCAGCGGCGCTTGCATATCTGGAACAGAAGAAAAGTGCAGAGAGGATGAAGCTGTATCGTGGGCTGCTGGCAGAGTCAAGGAAGGAGCATTCGGACAAAGAGATGCTGCTGGCTATGGAGGCATATGCGATGCGTCGTCGGATGCAGAAGCAAAAGCCGGAAGGGACGATCGAGCTGATTCCAAAGCTGTACGAAACAGGACGGAACTATTATTATGGAAGAAAGAGCTATGCGCTGACCTTTCAGATTCAGGAAAACAGCGGCAGGAGCTATGTGCTGCGCAATCTGAGTGATTTTATCGAGGCTATTGAAAAAGAGGAGAAGTATACTTACGGGAAAAAGCTTTCTTTTGTCCATAGTAAGAGTATATTTACGGAAAAAGCATGGCAGTATGTGCAGCTCATATGGGATGGAATAAAGGTCGGCAATACAGGCAATGAAAAGCTGGCGAAGGAGCTTCCGCTGAACCGGATGCTGATGGAGCGTTTCTTTGAACTGAATCTGAACCAGGAGATCGCATATGAGAGCTTTGACTGTCCATATGAGACACTGCAGATCATAGATGAGAATCCGCCGGTTCAGCTGCAGCTGCAAAAAGAGACCGGTCATGCATTTCGTGTGTGGATTCCGCCTCTTGCCATCTGGAAGGGGACAAGGTCTTTATTTGTTCGGATGCGGGAAACAATCTATCGCTGTACCGCTGACTATCGGTATGCGATGGAGAGGCTGCTGGAATGTGCAAATGAGGATAAAGCAATCAAGCTGAAAATCGCAGAGGAGGATATGCCATTGTTCTGTTCGGCGGTTTTGCCGGAGCTGGAGCAGGAGAAGGCGATCGAGACGAGAGGTGTTTCACTGGAGAAATACCGTCCCAAGGAAGCCGTGTTTGCTTTTTATCTGGATGAGGAAGATGGCAGTGTCACACTGCACACAGAGTGCACATATGGAGAATATCAGTACGATTTGCTCCGGCAGGAGCCAGACGGCAGACGTGATCTGCTGCGGGAGAGGCAGGTGCTCGAGGTGGCACGCAGTTATTTCCCATATGAGGACTCTGAAAGGGGGCTTCTCTGCTTTGCGGCATCCCAACAGGATCGGATGTATCAGCTGCTCAGTACCGGGATCCGTCAGCTGGAGCAGGAGGGAAAGGTCTATGCGACGGACCGTATTCAGTCACATCACTTGCTGCGCACGCCAAAAGCACAGATAGGTGTGTCTATGGCGAATGGTCTGCTGGAGCTTACCGTTTTGTCAGATGCATTTAGCCGGGAGGAACTCGCGGAGGTGCTGGAAAGCTATCGCAGGAAGAAAAAATATCACCGTCTGCGCAGCGGAGATTTTCTGGAGCTGACGGGGAATGCGGTCACAACGGTGGCAGAGCTGCTCGATGGGCTGGAGCTTAACGGAAAACAGCTTGCAAAGGACAGCGTGAAGCTGCCGGGGTATCGGGCATTGTTTATCGATCAGGTCATAAAGGAGCACGGTACGCAGCTTACCGTGAAACGGGATGAGGCATACCGGGCTGTGCTGCGCGATATGAAGCATGTAAAGAGCAGTGATTTCAGGATTCCGGGCGAATTGGACGAGACGATGCGAAGCTACCAGAAGATCGGCTACCGCTGGCTTCGGACGCTGGCGAAGCTGGGCTTTGGAGGGATTCTGGCAGACGAGATGGGCCTTGGAAAGACGCTTCAGTCGATTGCATATCTGAGGGCGCGGCGTGAGGAAGGGATCAGCCGGTTTCCGGATCTGATCGTCTGTCCGGCCTCGCTTGTTTACAACTGGAAAAAGGAAATCGAACGCTTTGCACCGTCTCTGACGGTCTGTCTGCTGGTCGGAAGTGCGGCTGCCCGGGAGGAAATTCTTCACAAGAGGATGAGACTGGAGCAGCGGCAGATGGATGCTCCGGTTGCTGTACGCTTGGATGCCGTACAGAGAGCTGCCGCAGATATCTGGATTACCTCTTACGATTTGCTGAAGCGTGACGTTACGCTTTATGAAACACTGCAGTTTGATACCGAAATTATCGATGAGGCACAGAACATCAAGAACCATGGAACACAGGCGGCCCAGGCAGTGAAAAAGATTTCGGCCCGTGTGCGGTTTGCTCTGACCGGTACGCCGATCGAGAACCGTTTAAGTGAGCTGTGGAGTATCTTTGATTATCTGATGCCGGGGCTGCTCGGAGGATATGAGCATTTTCGGAAGCGCTATGAGCTTCCGATTATACAGGAGGATACGGAGGCAACGAAACGGCTGCAAAAGATGACGGCACCGTTTATCCTGCGCAGAAGAAAGCAGGAGGTGCTGCGTGAGCTTCCGGATAAGCTGGAGCAGATCGTGTATGCGAAGCTGGAGGGGGAGCAGCAGCGTCTCTACGAGGCGGAACGTCAGAAGCTGCAGGAGGAGATATCCATGAAGAGCGGAGAGGAGCTGGCAAAAAGCAGGATGCAGATTCTGGCGGGGCTCACGAGGCTGCGGCAGCTCTGTTGTGATCCGCTGCTGCTCTATGAGGACTATACTTCGGGTGCCTGCAAGGTAGATACGTGTATGGATCTGATTCAGACCGCAGTTGAAAGCAGGCACAAGGTGCTGCTGTTTTCTCAGTTCACGAGTATTTTTCCGATTTTGGAGGAACGGCTCAGGAAGAATGGAATCGCATATTACGAGCTGACCGGAAAGACGCCGAAGGAGGAACGACAGCGGCTCACGGATGCTTTTAATCAGGATAATGTTCCGGTATTTCTGATTTCTTTAAAGGCGGGAGGAACCGGACTGAATCTGACGGCAGCAAATATCGTTATTCACTTTGATCCCTGGTGGAATCTGGCAGCGCAGAATCAGGCGACCGACCGTGCACACCGGATCGGGCAGAAAAATGAGGTCACCGTGTTACGGCTGATTGCGCAGGGTACGATTGAAGAAAAGATCGTGGAGCTGCAGGAGAAAAAGCAGGAGCTGGCCGGAAAGGTTTTGGCCGGGGAGGCAGTCTCGAATGCAGCCCTGACAAAGGAGGAGCTGCTGGAAATTCTGGCGGACAGATAAAAGACAATTACATCAGATGGGGGCAAAAAGATGAAATGGAACAAAGAAGAACGGGTAGCCTACGGAAAAATTTTCCGTCTGGCGCTGCCGATTATCATTCAGAATCTGTTCAGCGCGGCGATCAGCTCAGCGGATGTCATCATGCTGAACTCAGTCGGGCAGTCCGCAATCTCTGCGGCGTCTCTGGCGGTGCAGTACAGCGGCATTTTATATATGGTATATTATGGGCTCGGAACCGGTGCAACGATGCTGTGTGCGCAGTACTGGGGCAAGGGCGAGCTGCGTGCAATTGAGAGGGTCGAAGGGATCGCACTGCGGTTCTCCATTTTGATCTCGCTGCTGTTTGCGATACCGGCAGTCGGTGTGCCACAGCTGATGATGAAGGTATTTACAAATGACGCGGAGCTGATCGAGCTTGGAGCTTCTTATCTGCGGATTATCAGTGTCAGCTATCTGTGCTGGAGCATTTCTGAAATTTATCTGGCAGTGCTGCGCAGCATTGAGCGGGTCAGAACAAGTACTGCATTGAATGTCACAGCACTCATGCTCAATATTTTCCTGAATGCAGTATTTGTATACGGGTGGTTCGGCGCACCGAAGCTTGGTATCCGCGGTGTGGCACTGGCGACTTCGATTTCACGTGCCGTACAGCTGGTACTCTGCTTTTGGGTGTCGGCAGTTTCAAAGGACGTGAAGATCCGGCTTCGGGCGATGTTCGAGAAGGGCGGCGTACTGTTGCAGGACTTCATCCGGCTGTCATTACCGGCACTTGGCAATGATATTTTATGGAGCGTTGCATTTTCGATGTATTCGGTCATCATGGGACATATGGGGACGGATGTCGTGGCAGCGAATTCCCTGGTCGTCGTGGTGCGGAACTTCGGAACAGTCATGTGCTTCGCAATCGCGAGTGCGAGCGGCATCTATGTCGGGAAAGAGATCGGCGCCAATCAGTTTGAGGCGGCGGAAAGAGACGGAAGCCGTGCGCTGCGTCTGACCGTGGCAACTGCGGCAGTCGGAGGCGCGCTGATCGCAGTGGCCTCTCCGTTTGTCATCCGATATGCTTCTCTGACAGAGACCGCGACCGGTTATCTGAAGATTATGCTGGCAATCAATGTGTACTATATTATGGGATCGGCAGTCAATACGACGCTGATCGCCGGATTGTTCCGTGCAGGCGGCGACAGCCGGTTCGGTCTGATCTGTGATGCAATCGATATGTGGTGCTATGCGGTACCGCTCGGATTTATCGCAGCCTTTGCATTGAAGCTGCCGCCGATGGTCGTCTATTTCCTGCTCTGCACGGATGAGTTTGTAAAGTGGCCGTGGGTGCTGAAACGCTACCGCAGTAAAAAATGGCTGAAAAATATTACGCGGGAAGAGGTCTGAATGCTTTACAATGGAACGTATTTGAATATAATGATGATACAAGGGTCAAAAGGTTATGCGTTTCATGCTTGCATGAAAAAGCATGACTTATTGACCCGCAAAACACCGAAAAGTAGCCATTTTTC